>Ga0247727_10003699_pt1 | contig 33490 bp, 24 predicted proteins | sample WisWelCaveWW1625_FD_202498 | JGI IMG/M metagenome (GOLD analysis project Ga0247727, IMG submission 202498) | Biofilm microbial communities from Wishing Well Cave, Virginia, United States - WW16-25 | ecosystem: Environmental > Aquatic > Deep subsurface > Groundwater > Cave microbial mat | place...
CTGTGGAATAGTGCCTTGGACCTCGTCGGTTGGGGTGGACGGGTCGATGCCGAATGCAGCGGAAATCTCGCCGCGCATGCCGACCGGGCCACGACGCAGTTGCGGACCGGGCATGCGGCCGAGCGGGCCGATGTTGTCCACGACGCCGAGCGTCGTCGCGAGCGAGTCGAAAATCTGGTCGGCCGAAAGCCGCGTTGGGCAGACGGCGGCGAACGGAGTTGTCTGGGCAGACGGATCGGTCGGACGAATCTCGCGCTGGTATGCCTCGGTGTTCATGATCAGGCGGAACAGCCATTTCACGTCATGATCGGAGGCCCGCCATGCGGACGACAGGCGATTGAGGATTATGGGGAATCGGGCCTCGCGGCTCGGGCCGAGGTCGTCGATCGGTTCGTAGAAGCCTTCGCCCACAAGTTCGCCCCAGATGCGGTTCACATAAGCGCGGGCGAACCACGGATCGGCCTTGTCGGTGAGGTACTGAGCAAAGATTTCCCGCCGTTCAACGTCCGTGAGTCCTTGTGCCGGCGTCTGGCCGAGCAAAAACTGCGGGTGCATCGTGAGTTTTTTCTCGGGGTCCTCCTTGTCGGGCATCTGATGTTCGGGCAAGAAGCGGCCGCCCACTTTGGCAACGGCGGCTTTCGGCAGTGGACCTCGGTTGCGCACGAATTCGTCGGTGGATCTCACCACGAAGCTGCCCGGGTCATTTTGATCGGATCGCGTCACGACCGTTCGCGCGAAGAACGCGGCCAGCTCATGAAACTGTTCCCGTTTCCATTCGTCGTACGGGTGGTCGTGGCATTGTGCGCAGGCGATCTGGATGCCCATGAACACGCGAGTGACTTCGGAGGCGAGGTTAACCGGCAAGTTCGGCGTGTTGTTTTCGTTCTGTGCGAAAATCAGGAACGTGCGGCCTTCTTCCCGCACCTCTCCCTTCGCCGTTATCAGCTCGGTCGCAACCTTGTCCCAGTGAACATTCTTCTGAAGCTGCTCGGTCATCCAGTCTTCGAAGTTTTGCACGCCGAGACTGAATCGCTGTTGGTTGATCGCGTGGTAACTGATTACGTCGCGCCAGTAGCGGGCCCAGTTGCGGGCATAATCTTCGGTGGCGAGCAGTGCGTCGATGACTTTGGACCGTTTGGCCGGGTCCGAATCGTTGAGGAACTCATCCAGCTTATCGGGCGTCGGCGGCTTGCCAGTCAGGTCCATGTAGACGCGTCGCAGAAAGTCTGCGTCTTTGGTGATCGGCGACAGCTCGCGGCCGGCCTTGGCCAGTTCCTGCTCAAGGACCGAATCGATTTCGGAGGGCTTGATTGCCGCGGCCAGCGGGTTGGCCACATTGTTGTTACGAGAATTTACGCGCTGCGGCTGCGGTTTTTTCGGAGGGGCTGGTTTCTCGTCTCGCTGCCGCTTGATTTTCTCGATGTTCTTCTGTTTGACTTTTTCGCGGGCAGGATTGTCCGATTGAGCCGCGGACCAATTCGCACCTCCAAGAACGATCAAGCAGCTCGCAAGTCCGACCCAAAGTCGCAGGCCGGGCCGGGCAGCGCCAAAGAACTGGTTCATCGGAGTCCTCCGGGGTTTTTTAGGACCACCTGCGTGCAACATTGTCCCTGAATCCTCATTGGCACTGAATTCGGGCCAAGACCGTCCGCCATTCTAATCCGATCGGGCGTTGCCGCAAATCGAACTTGGACAATGGCTGGCGCCAGTTGCTTGGCTTCGCGTGCCCTGAAGCAACTGTAATTTCGGCCATTTCACCAAGTAAGCTCATTAAACCCGCCGGATCTCCTTGGGTTTCGCGGCCGGCATGCCTTGGCGGAATTCACTTGTCGTTACGATTGGACTAACCGGATTTCCATCGACCGAGGAATCGACTTGGTTTTGAAGTTCCCGGGGCGCTAGCGAAGCAAAAGCCAGACAACCAACGCAACAATTGCCAACACGGCGATCCCCGCGAAGATCAGCCAGCCGCGACTCTGCTCGCGCTGTCGCAACGGGGCACCCGCATGGAGTGCAGCCACCGTGCGTTCGATGTCCGATTGCATTTCCTGTTCTTTTGCGCCGCGAGATAGTTGCGCCACCAGGTCCACGAATTCCTGAAACGCGCTCAGGTGCATCCACGGTCCGTTCTCGGTTCGTGAGAGCCGCATGTTCTCGGCCAGTCGGCCCGACTTGATGGCTTGTCGAATCTCTTGCGTCCGCAACTTCTGCTGCCTCCGCTGGCCTTTCTCGAAGAACCGCACGAACCACGTTCCGCCAGCCACGTCACGACCCGGAGCGATGGCCGCGTCGGCGGATAGGTCAACAGCGGCGCGGGTAGCCACTTCTTCGATCGGTCCAGGCAGCGATCGAGCGGGCTTGCCGCCAAGTTCCGTTACGAAAGCGGCGCAGTCCGCGAATCTTCGGCCGGGCTCCACGTGCATCGCTCGCAGGATGACTGCCTCGACGGCCGCGGAAATCTCCGGTCGCACCTTTCGCGGCGGGGGCAGGTTTGCGGCCATTTTCTGTTTGTACATCGCTGCCGGATCGAGCCCGGCCCACGGAACCACACCGGTCAGCGCCGCGTACAGGGTCGCCCCCAATCCATACACATCGCATCGCACGTCGGCGTGCTTGGCGTCCTTGAATTGCTCCGGGGCCATGTAATTGGTTGTGCCCAGACCCCGGCCGGCCTGAGTGAGGCCCAAGTCCTGATCGAGCCTTTTCACGAGTCCAAAATCGGCGAGCTTTACCTGGCCGGAGCTGGTAATGAGCACATTTTCCGGCTTCACATCGCGATGGATGATCCCAATATTGTGTGCCGACGCCAGGGCCTCGGCCACGCAGGTGATGACGCGGATCGCCTCGGGTTCGTCGAGCGGCCCGTCGCGTTTGAGCCGCTTCGACAGACTTTCGCCGTCGACAAATTCCATCGCAAAGAAATGCACGCCGTCCTGCTCGCCGATCGAGATGGCTCGAACGATATTGGGGTGATCGAGTCGGGCGGCCGATCGAGCCTCTTGTCGAAATCGCTCGAGGGCGACGGGGTTATCGGCGAGTTCGTCGGGCAGCACCTTGATCGCCACCATGCGGTCCATGCCGCGCTGGTGTGCTTTGTAGACAGTGCCCATGCCACCCGTGCTCACTCGCTCCAGCACCTTGAAATCGCCGAGCGTGCGGCCGACCATATCCACTTGAGCAGTACGAACCACTGAATGATGACCTCCAGCGATGCCTCGATCACACAACTTACCCTGCCAGCCGACCAGTGGCAACCGCGGCGGCCGAGTCGTCGTTCCAAACTCGCCGGTTGTGTCAGTCGGAAGCAGTAGGCTACAATGTGCCTCTGAAGTCGTGAACCTAACGGAAACACTCGAAGAAAAGCGGGACACCCAAGGGGTCATGAGACATGGCGAAAGCTCCTCCGCCACCGGTCGGCTTGGCCGAACGGGCACACCAGGCGGGCATTATCACCCTGGACCAGCTTCGCGAATGCTGGGACGATTTGGGGTCGCGCAATGCCGCGCCCGAAGAAATGATGCGCGTGCTGCAGCGCAAAGGATTTCTCACCCCCTTTCAAATCGACAAGCTGCAGAAGAACGACAAGACCGGCTATTTCTACGGCGGCAACAAGGTGCTGTACAAGGTCGCCTCCGGCGGGTTCGCTCGCGTGTATCGCGGCATCAACGTCGAAACGGGCGAACCGACGGCGATCAAGGTCCTGCGGCAGCGCTGGACCAGCGACAAGGTGTCGGTGGACGCCTTCTATCAAGAGGGCCGGGTCGGCCAGGCGCTGCGACACCCGAATATCGTGCGCATCGACGAAGTGGCCGGTCACGATTCCGTACATTACATTGCGATGGAATTCGTCGAGGGGGGCAACCTGCGCGACTTCCTCAAGATTCGTGGCGGACACCTGGAACGCAGCGAGGCGATCCGGCTCATGCTCGATGCCTTGAACGGACTGGCTTACGCCTTCGAGCAAGGGGTCACGCATCGCGACATCAAGCTCACCAACCTGCTCGCCTCGACCCAGGGACAAGTCAAGCTTGTGGATTTCGGACTGGCCTCGGTTCACAAGGACGAGCGGCGGGCAGAAGAGGCCCACGGCCAGCGCACGGTCGAATATGCCATGTTGGAGAAGGCGACCGGCGTGCAAAAGGGCGACCCGCGCAGCGACATCTTCTTCCTCGGCGCCGTCTTCTACCAGATGATCAGCGGCACGGCACCGATCCAGGAGAAAAAGGACCGTGCCGCGCGGATGCTCCGCACGCGCATCGACAACATCCGGCCCGTGCTCGAAGTCTTTCCGCAAGCAGACCGCCAGTTGGCCGGCATCGTCGATCGCATGATGGACCTGAATGCCAACAACCGTTTCCAAAAACCGCTCGACGTGGTGGACGCCCTGAAGACCGTGGCCTCGATGGCCCCGGCCCCGGCCGTGAAGCGACCGGAACCCGCGGCAGCCAAGGCCGCCGCGGGAAAGGATCAAGCCACCACTCGCTCGCTTTTGTTAATCGAGGCCGATGCCGGACTGCAGAACACCATCCGCGAAAAACTGCACGCCGCCGGCTACCGCGTCCTGATCACGAGCGATCCGCAGCGAGCGGTGGAACGATACAAAGAGCAACCGACCGATTGCGTCGTCGTCGACTGCGAGACCACGAACAAAGCAGGCATGGACGCATTCATCGAGACGGCCACGCACGCGCGAAACTTCAAACTACCCTGGTCCGGCATCGCCATGCTTACGCCCGAGCAGAGTGACTGGTCCAAACGAGTCACCCAAACCGATAAACTCGTCGTGCTCATCAAGCCTCTCACCCTGCGGCAACTCCGCGAACACCTCGATCGAATAGTGCCGACGAAACATTAACCTTGAACGCCACTTGGCTGGCCTCCGTGGTTTAGCCTTCAACCAAGCAACGATTTGCTCCCTCTCCCCTGTATTCAGGGAAGAGGGCCGGGGTGAGGGGCTCTATTCGAGTGCATTCTGCGGTCCCCTCACCCTAACCCTCTCCCCTGAGTACAAGGGAGAGGGAACAGGAGCGCGCGCACGGGGCGCTTGTCTATGGTCTAGCAGCCTGTGCACTACTCGACTGCGAACTCTGAACCAGGTGTCATTTGACATTGTCGTTTCGGGTGGTCACAATTCCCCGCTTTGCGGGAGACAACTGAGATGGATGACGCGATACGGAAGGCCGGGGTGCTCATTGAGGCGCTGGAGTACTTCCGGAAATTTCGAGACCGCTTGACGGTGATCAAGGTGGGCGGTTCGTACATGGAGAACGAAGCCGCCTTGAGCGATACGCTTCAGGATATCGTGTTCATGGAGACGGTCGGCATGCGGCCGATCGTGGTACACGGCGGGGGCAAGGCGATCACGCGGGCGATGGAACGGGCGGGCCTGGCCGCGCGGTTCGTGCAAGGGAGACGATACACAGACGAAGCGACGCTTGAGATCGTGGCGCGCGTGCTGGTAGACGAGATCAATGACGATATCGTGCGGCGGATCGAGCAGATGGGCGGGCGGGCGGCGGGGTTGCATTATCAAACGTCGCAGTGCCTGTTCGGCCGGCAGACGTATTTGGTCGGCGATCGGGGTGAGAAGCTCGATCTGGGTCGGGTTGGCGAAGTGACGGCGGTGGATACGCGGCTGATTGAGAATTTGTGTACGGCGGGCGTCGTGCCGGTGATTCCGTCGCTGGCGTTGGACGAGGCGAATCGAACGGGTCCGGCCGAGCCGCGGCACTTGCTCAATGTGAATGCCGACACCGCCGCGGCCGCGGTCGCTTGCCAGCTCCGTGCCGAAAAGCTCGTCGTGCTTACCGATACGGGCGGCATTCTGCTCGATCGCAACGACCCGAATTCACGGACCACCAGCCTGACCGTTTCCGATTGCAAGTCGTTGATCGAGCGGGGCGTGATCGATTCGGGTATGATCCCCAAAGTGGAGGCCTGCCTGTCGAGCCTGGCCGCTAACGTACACAAGACCCACATAATCGACGGCCGGCTGCCCCACAGCCTGCTCCTGGAGATATTTACACACCAGGGTGCGGGCACTGAAATTGTCCAGGACGCCGCGAACCCGCATTGACGAAGCGTTCTCATTACCTTTTATTCGCTTGATGCCGCCGGTAATCGAGCTGTTGACTGTTGCCCCCGCGCGCCGTTTTTCGAACCAAGGAGTTGGTCCATGTCCATTGCCACGACGATGACGTCCGAAGAAACGATCGCCCTGTTTCATCAATTCGTGATTGCCAATTACAAGCGATACCCGGTTTCGCTGGTGCGTGGCGAAGGGGCGCATGTCTGGGATGCTGAGGGAAACCGGTATCTCGATTTTTTTCCGGGCTGGGGCTGTAATTTGTTGGGCCATTGTCCGCCGCGGGTCGTCGAGGCGGTACGCGATCAGGTGGGGCAATTGATCCACGTGCCGAACACGTGGTACATGGAAGCCCAGGGGCAGTTTGCCCAGGCGCTATCGGAGCGGAGTTTCGGCGGCCAGTGCTTTTTTTGCAATTCGGGTGCGGAAGCGGTCGAGGCGGCGATCAAGTTGGCCCGCGTACACACTTCAAAGGGCAGATACAAAATCATCACGTGCGAGAACGGATTTCACGGCCGCACGTTCGGGGCACTCTCGGCAACCGCTCAGCCAAAATACCACGAAGGGTTCGAGCCGCTGCTGGCCGGATTCACTTACGTGCCGTACAACAATCTCGACGCGGTCGCGAAGGCGATCGACGACGAAACGTGTGCCGTGCTGGTCGAGCCGGTGCAGGGTGAAGGGGGCGTGAACGTGCCCGACGCGGGCTACTTGCCGGGCCTGCGGCGGCTGTGCGATGAACACGGAATGCTGCTGATCCTTGACGAGGTGCAAACTTGCATGGGGCGGACGGGCAAGTGGTTTGCCTATCAACACAGCGACATCGTTCCCGACATCATCACGCTTGCCAAGGCGTTGGCGGGCGGCATTGCCTGTGGCGGGATCATTGCAACGCGCGATGTGGCCGCCAGCTTCAAGCCGGGCATGCACGCATCGACGTTCGGCGGCAACCCCATCGCCACGCGAGCGGGCCTCGCCACGATCGAAACGATCGAGGCCGACGGGTTGCTCGAAAACACCGAACGAATCGCCGACCGGTTCCGCGAACACCTGGCTCGGCTGAAGTCGGAGTGCAGTCTGGTACGCGATGTTCGCATCAAAGGCGTGATGATCGGCATCGATCTGGCACTCGACGGAGTTCCGGTGGTGACTGCTTGCATGGAACGGCGGCTACTCGTCAACTGCACGCACTCGACGGTGATTCGCCTGTTGCCGCCTATGAATTTGACCGTGGAGCAATGCGACGAAGGGTGCGAGATTTTGTGTGAGGCGATTAAGGATCTGAGGTAATTCGGCCGACCGGGAGATTTGCCGCATGCGGCACTTTGTGGCTGTTTCTGATTTGACTGCGGACGAGCTGCGCGGACTGATCGATCGCGCGGCCCGGCTCAAGACGGATCGGGCGGCGGGCAGGCGCGAGTTGACGTTGTCCGGTCGATGTCTGGCCATGCTCTTCGAGAAGCCGTCGCTTCGCACGCGAGTCAGCTTCGAGGCGGCTATGGAGCAACTGGGCGGATCGTGCATTTTCGTCAACGCCCAGGAAGTAGGACTGGGCACGCGCGAAGCCATTCCCGACTTCGCCCGCGTGATGAGCCAATACGTCGATGCGCTCGTCGTCCGCGTTTTTCAGCATCGGCACGTAATCGAGTTGGCCCAGCACGCCGCCGTGCCGGTGATCAACGGGTTGTCGGACCTGGCGCACCCGTGCCAAGCCTTGGCCGATCTGATGACCGTTCATGAGTTGTTTGGCAAAGTTGACGGCCGCACGATCGCGTTTGTGGGTGACGGCAACAACGTGGCCCGGTCGCTGGCGGTCGGTTGTTACACGCTGGGGGCTCGATTCATTCTGGCGTCGCCGCAAGGCTACGAGTTTTCGCAGGCGTTTCTGACCCGCTTGAGGCAAAAGGCCGGTGCCGGGTCCGTCGAGATGACTCGCGACCCGACCGCAGCGGTACGTGACGCCGACGTGATTTACACGGATGTCTGGACCAGCATGGGCCAGGAGGGCGAGACCGAGCGGCGCCGCGAGGCGTTCGGCCACTATCAAGTCAACGCAGAGCTGCTCCGGGTCGCTCCGGCCCATGCAAAGGTGATGCACTGTCTGCCGGCACACCGCGGCGAGGAGATCACCAACGACGTCATCGATGGTCCGCGGAGCGTGGTCATCACGCAAGCGGCCAACCGGCTGCACGCACAAAAGTCATTACTGGTTTGGGTATTGACCGAATAAGATGCGACTCGACAATCGCAAGCCTGACGAGTTGCGGCCGGTGAAATTCCGCCGTCGTTACACGCGCGGATCGCCCGGCAGCGTGCTCGTGCAATCCGGACGAACGACGGTTCTCTGTACCGTATCGATCGAAGAATCGGTGCCCAAATGGCTGCAGGGAAAAGGCAAAGGTTGGCTGACGGCCGAGTACAACATGCTGCCCGGCGCAAGCCAGCCGAGAAAGCCGCGCGAGCGAACCGGCAAGATCGACGGCCGCACGGCCGAGATCCAGCGACTGATCGGACGCAGCTTTCGCGCGGTTCTGGATCTCGATCGGCTTGGCGAAAACACAATCTGGATTGACTGCGACGTGCTCGAAGCCGACGGCGGCACGCGCACGGCCAGCATCACGGGAGCGTTTGTGTCGCTGGTGGACGCGATTCACGTCTGGCAGCCGACACTGCTCGAATCCACTCCGAACGTCCTTCGCGACAGTGTGGCGGCGGTGAGCGTCGGAGTGGTCGATGGCTCGCAACGGCTCGATCTGGATTATCGCGAAGACGTGGACGCCGAAGTGGACTTCAATCTGGTAATGACCGGCAGCGGCCAGTTCGTCGAGGTCCAGGGCACCGGCGAAGGCTCCACGTTCAACCGCCGCCAGCTCGACGACATGCTGCGACTCGGCCGGGTCGGCATCGAGCAACTCACCGAACTGCAGCGTCGCGCCCTGGGAGCCCACTGGCCAAAATTCACTGTCTCGTAAACGCACTCCATGCGGCGAGGTGGAGCGGTCAAACACTTCGACTGTGCAAAACTCAGACTGGCCGCCGATGACCCCTATCCAACACTTCGAGAGTGAACATCCCTGCCGACGAAACGTCGTACTCGTGATGATGGTGTGGCTCGCGGCGGCAATCATTGCGATGCACATCGCTATCCTCTCGCTCGCTGCTGTGACGACGACCTGGAACGAGTTCGGCTTGCAGGACGATGTAGTTCCGCTGGAGGGGGAGATCATTTATCTGGCGCGCCGGGCGCAGCGTTCGGAGCCGGTGTATCTCGACTATCGAACGATTCCCTTCGTTCCCGCCGCGTACGGTCCGCTCGCGTACTATGCGATTGGTTGGATCGGGCGTTGGGGAAACTCCGATGCGCTTGGGCTGTACACGATCGGCCGCGCCATGTCGCTCGCTGCTTCGGTCGGCACCGTAATTCTGCTCTGGATAGCCACTCCACCGATGGCGAACCGCTGGAAGTACCTCAGCAAGCTACTTGCTGTGGGCGTTTTTCTGGTCGGTATGTGCCCGTTCGAGATTGGCGGTGGATCGCTCGTCCCGATGCACATGGCCGCGACGGCGCGGCCAGATGCGTCCGGTGTGCTGCTCGGACTCGCAGGCTGCTTGCTCGCGTCGCGTGGGCGCGCGTTGTGGGCAGTCCCATTCTTTGTTACCGCCACGCTATTCAAGCACGTCTACGTGGCCGGCGCCGTCGCGACGCTGATGTGGTTGTTCCTTCGCGGTGAGAAACGGAACTTCAAGAACTTCGCCGTGGCCTGGGCAGCCGCAGAAGCCGTGGTCTGGTCTCTCGTCGTGGGGCTGTGCGGCCGGCCATTGCTGCTAAACCTGACAATGTTTGGCCACGTGCCCTGGGCGTGGGACACCGCACCGATGAACCTTTGGGGGCTACGAGCCACCTTTGCGATACCGCTGGCGGCTGCTGTGTTGCATTGGCATGCCCAAGCACGAACCAGGACATGGGATATCCCCGCCGTGTACGCCCTCCTGACGTTTCTCGCCGGGTTCGTGACGATTTCGAAAGTGGGTGGCGCATGCAACCACTTCTTGGAGTTCGTGGTCGCGGCCGCGTGGTGCGCGGGCGTATCGGCCGCGCGGCTGTCTGCAACCTGGCGAGGTCAAACCTACGCAGCGAGAACTGCACAACACGACGATGACGGCACAGAATCCCACGCTACAGGACGCCGAGTCGTGCTCGCTCCCGTAGTTTGCTTCCTCGCGGCGGGCTTGGTCTCGGTCTACAGCTCCCGGCATACATACCAGGTGTATATTCAAAAGGCCCCCCAAAGACTGTCGGAACTGGCGGGCTGGCACAGCGGCGCGTCGGACTCGAATGCTGTCATCCCTGAGGCCGTGTTCTATCAGATGGTTCTCGCCGGGCGATTTCGCGGCCCATTGCTGACCAGCGACGCGCGTCTCAGTGCGCTGAGTGACAAAGAACCCATCGCTCTGGACTGGCTGATTTGGGCGACTCTCGTTGAGCAAGGAATAGTGGATTTGGAACCGGTGCTGGCCCGAGTCCGAGCCCACGAGTTTGAACTGGTGGTCCTGCACTTCGATCCCAGTTGGCCTACGCAAATCGCCTGGGGGGCTCCGGCATGGCCCCCCCGCCTGACCGAAACTATCCGTGACCATTACGTGCTGAAACAAGTGATTGGCCGATTTCACATCCTCTGGCCAAAGTCACCGAATGACACGAACTACCCCACGACGACTGGTACAAAGTGATCAGTTCCCTGACGTCCAAAATCAACGCAGAAAAGGACTGAACGCAATTGGGAATTGCACTGCTTCAATGGTCCTTCCTTGGCTGTTTCGTATCTTTTGTGTTCGAATCGGTCTGGACCAGTTATTCACTCTTCCTTACAATCTCGCCCCCAACAGGTCGGAAAAGTATGCGGCTTTCCGTCGCATCGCTTTCGGAACACTCAATTCGGAGGGGCAAAAACGATGAAAAGTTCACCATTCTTTGCGATTGGAATATGGGCCATTGCGATCGCTTGCTGTGCAGCAAGCTCGGACACAAAGCAAGAGGACATGAGCGAGTATCCATTGAACCCCAAATGCGGGCCGTGGATGGTCATGGTCAAATCGTTTCGCGGGCCGGAAGCTATCGAGACCGCCAACAAGCTCGCCCGCGAGCTGCGCGAAAAACACAAAATCCCCGCCTACACCTTCATCAAACCGCTCGACCCGTCACAGGCTCAGCCGGTGCAGCAAGTAGGAATGGTTCGCGGGCGCGTGCGGCAGTTCGAAACGGCCGCAGTCTTGGCCGGCGATTGCCCAAACGAACGGGCTGCGGGAAAGTTGCAAGACAAGATCCATAAGATTCGCCCGGACTGTATTACCCAGGAAATGGTCCCCGTGTACCAGTGGAAGGCGGGGGTGTTACGCACGGCGTTTTGTTTGCCGAACCCGATGGTCCCAGGGGAGCCGCCGAAGCCGGACCCCGTGCTGATTAGAATCAATTCGGGCAAGAACAGCATCTTCAAATGTACCGGTGAATACACCATCGAAGCGGCGCTGTTTACGGGCGGTATTGCCTACACGAAAAAGCAAGCCGACATGCTGGAAAAGACCAGCATGCTGGAAGCCGCCGGCGAGCACGCCGAGGTCGTCTGTGACGAACTCCTAAAAAAAGGCTACGATGCCTATGTCTTTCACGGCCTGTCATTCAGCATCGTGGCTGTGGGCAGCTTCTCGAATCAACAGGATCCGCAAATCGACCAACTTCGCAGACAACTTGCCGGCATGGATGTGGGTGCATTCAAACTCTCGCCCAGCCCTTCCTTAATGAAGGTTCCGAAGCGGTCGTGAAAAGAAGCCCAAGCAATGAGCCAGACTTCTGCTGAACTTACGCCGCCCAAGTGTGTTGTTTTTGGAACTCGCAACCGCAAAAAGGCCGAGGAGTTGCTCGATCATTTGACCGGGCTTCCGATCGAGCTGCGGACCTTGGCCGATTTCCCGAATGCACCCGAGGTGATTGAGGACGGAAACTCTTTCATCGACAACGCGAGGAAGAAGGCAACGGAGCTTGCCAAATCGCTTGGCGTGTGGGTGCTCGGTGAAGACAGCGGCCTGGCCGTCGATGCACTCGGTGGAGCCCCCGGCATTTTTTCGGCGCGGTACTCTGGCGAAGGGGCCACCGACGAATCGAATAACCGCAAGTTGCTGGATGCACTGGCAGCGGTGCCGGACGAGAAACGGACCGCTCATTACGTTTGCACGGCAGCGCTGGCCGACCCGCTCGGAATCATTCGAGCGGAAGTCGAAGGACGATGTCACGGACGCATCGGTCGTGAGCCCCGCGGTAGTGGCGGGTTCGGGTATGACCCGCTCTTTATCATCCCGGAATATCACAAGACTTTTGGCGAACTCGGTCTGTTGGTCAAACGTCACCTGAGTCACCGCTCGCGGGCACTCGCTCGCCTCCGGCCCCACCTCTCCCGGTTATTCTGGTTGGGTGAACCGTGATCACTTGACCCTGAACGAGACACTCAATCTTCAAGGCGCCGGCTTGGACAGCCTAATGCTCAGCGGGACTTCGAGCCCATGCTCCACGAGCAACTTTTCGTTGGTAAGGATTTCGCGTGCAGGTCCGTCGGCGTGGATGCGGCCCTCGTCGAGCAGAATCACTCGGTGGCACAACTCGAGCACCATTTCCAGATCGTGCGTGGCGATGATTTTGGCCGCGGGCAATTCGCGCAAGATGGCCATGAATTGTCGCCGGCCGCGCGGGTCGAGATTGCTCGTGGGCTCGTCGAGCGCCAGGATCATCGGGTCGCACGCGAGCACGCCCGCCAGACAGACTCGCTTGCGTTCGCCAAAGCTCAAGTGGTGCGGCGGACGATCGTCGTAGTCGCCCAATCCGACCGCAGCCAGGCTGCGCACCGCGATATCTCGTGCCACGGCACTTCGATGGCCCAAGTTCAGCGGTCCGAACATCACATCTTCAAGGATCGTGGGACAAAAAAGTTGATCGTCGGGATCCTGAAATAGCAGCCCAACTCGGCGACGCACCTGCGGCAGATTCGGCCCGACGACCGGAATCGCCTCGACCCAAACGTGCGGCTCGGTCGTGTGCGAGTGCGTATCGTCGCCGAAATGATGGTGATGATGTTCATATTGGCCGCGGCTGGGCAGAATGCCGTTCATGTGCAGTAGCAGAGTCGATTTGCCGGCCCCGTTCGGCCCGACAATCCCGACCGATTCACCCGTGCCAAGCTGAAACGTAATTCCGCGCAGCGCGAACCGGCCGTCGGGATAATGAAAGCTCAGTTCGCGAACCTCCAGAACCGGCGGATTCATGGTTCGCCGTCCTTCGTGGGGGCGGTCCCGCGCCAGCCACGAGCGCACATCGCCGCATAAACCCGCTCCGCTCGTTCGAAGGCACGCACAAACAAAATGCCCACGAAATTGCCCATCAGTCGAACCTCCCACCACAGGCTGGGATAAAACGTCCGGGCCAGCTTGGCCCGACGCATCTTGTCCAGTTCATCCACGAGCACAAACATGTAGCGATACATGAATGCCAGGATCGAGATCAAGACTTGAGGAACGTGCAGTCGCTGGAACGCTGTCAGTAATTGGCTGAATGGTGTTGTCGCCACGAGCGTGATCATGATCGCCAGCGATATGAGCGATCGAGCGAGCAATTGTGCGCCCTGGTTCCAGCCGGTCTCGAACCCGCGAGTGAGTGGAATCCCCAGGGCCAACAGAAACAGAAACGGAATCAGCGCGAGCAGCCGCAACGCCAAGTACCGCCACGGCAATCCGGCCAGCGAGTAGGCGGCGACGACGAGCCACGCTTCGACAGCGAGAAAGAGCCAACTTGCTAACGGTTCGGTGAACAGAATCGCCACCATCTCAGGTGTGGCAATCACTAGCGCCACGAAGAGCAAAGCGACGACCAACTTTACTCGCGCATCCAATCGATGCACCAGGCTCGTGCCACGGCTGTAGCGATCCAGAAAATCAACTTGCATGCGGCGTGCGTGCGATCGAGGGTTTTGAACTGATCCCGCGAGCCATAATGAACGCGATCGCGAAAACAACCAAAGTTCCGATTCCCCCGGCGAGCGACCCGGCAAGACGAACATTTTCCCAGTCGCCTAGCGCGTAACCGGGCATGGGAGCCGGCATGAGCGGTTCGGCCGATTCGAGGTCAAGACCCAATCGTTTCAGGGAATTTTCCAGTCCGTCCGGTAGCTCCGAGGCAAACGGCGAGAGTAATACCGCAACGAACAGTGCCACGGCAAGCCCCGCCACAAGGACCTCGCCGCTTTTGGCAAGGATAGTCGCGCCGTCAGTTTGGCCGTAAACCAGATCAGGGCGAGTTCGAAGCACGAAAGCGACGCCCATGCCGGTGATCAGAGACTCACCCAGACCAATGATTGAGTGAACCAGCAACATCACCCCCAGCGTAGCCGCGAGATGATAAGTGCCACTCAGCGCCAACTCGATCGCACATGCCGACGCACCCAGCACGACTGAAAACCAAGCAGCGACAACGGCACCGGCCACCGTGCCACGCATGCCACCAACGAATCGCCGGATTGGCTCAAAAATCGCGTAGCCGACGAGCGATCCGATCACGCCAACGTTTAAGACATTTGCCCCCAGCGCGGTGGGCCCGCCATCTTGAAACAACACGCATTGCACGGCGAGCACGACCGTCAACACCAGCAGTCCGTTCCACGGTCCGAGCATCACGGCGGCCAACACTCCGCCCATCAAATGCCCGGAAGTTCCGGCGGGGATTGGGAAGTTCATCATCTGCGCCGCGAACAGGCACGCCGCCATCACGCCCATGAGCGGCGCACGGTGATCGGCGTTGTCTCGACTCACTCGGCGAACCGCGTAGCCGACGGTCACGATCGAAAGCGCCGCCGTGGCGGCACATGTCTTGATGTCTAATAACCCGTCTTGAATGTGCAAGTCGGATGGCCCTCTGAGAGAAACTCAGTGTAGCGGGCAAAGGTCCCATTGGCAAATCTGAAGAGATGCGTGAATGCAAAATCGGGATTGAAGCCGACCCAAAGCAAGAGTGTCGGGAGTCTCTCCCCGCGGTCGGCGACTGTCGTCTGAAAACGCTCGGTCTCGCGTGGCCGCCGACCTCAGGAAAGACTCCCGACACCGGGTGAAATCCAGGCTATTCTAAAATCTTGAAATCCGGGGCCTTCTGGCCGACAACCAGCTTCGTTTCTACCTTCGCCGGCTCGCTCTTTTTCGCCGGTTCGTCTGCCTTGAGCATCAAGCCGTTTCCAGCCACGATAGCCGCGACGAGACATGCAGCCCAGATTTTCATGTCGATCTCCTTGGAGGTTCGCGAAAAACACGGTTGATTTATGACGAGATCGCCGTGCAAAGTCAATGAAGGATTGGGATCCGTTGATCCGTTCCTGGTCGTGGTTTGTTTCCAATCGCGTTGCAAATCGACGGCTGAATTGGCCAGAATTCTTGCCGAATGACTCTAAGAACTTTCCACCACGGCCGTTATTGGGTTGAAGGGGGTAAGCCTCCGCCGGGGCGCTGATGCCGAACAAGCCTAGTGGCAGCAAGCTGGAGTGGGTGCAGTCGGTAGTCGAACGCTTTGAAGGCCCGCTGGTCCGATACGCCGGACGCATTGTCGGCGACCTGGATCGGGCTCGCGATGTCGTTCAAGACACCTTCATGCGACTCTGCGCCGAGCCGCAGAACAGGGTAGAAGAGCATTTGGCCGAATGGCTGTTCACCGTCTGCCGCAACCGGGCGGTGGATGTGCGAAGGAAGGAAAGTCGAATGACGCCGCTGACAACCGCTCACTTGGCCAAGTTTGAAACGACCGAGGCCGCCCCTTCGGCCGACCTGGAACACCGCGAGACTGTGGCCCAAATTCTTCGCGTGCTCGATGCGATTCCCCAGAACCAGCAGGAAGTCATCCGACTGAAATTTCAAAATGGCTTTAGTTATCGCGAGATCAGCGGCGTGACCGGCCACTCGGTCGGCAACGTCGGCTTTCTCATTCATACCGGTCTTAAAGCGATTCGGCAGCGAATCCGGTCCGAGTCGGGATTGGCCCCGCGGGCCTGAAGGAGAAACTCATGAGTTTAGATGCGAATGGTCCCCGGTTGACGGCCTATGTCCTGGGCGAACTCGACCCGCGCGAGCGGACTGAAATCGATCGCGAACTTGAATCGTCTCCACTCGCTCGCCAGGCAGTGGAAGAGCTTCGCGAGATCACGTCCGTGTTGAGCGAAGAGCTGAAAAAGGAGCCGGCAACACGACTCTCGCAGTTTCAGCGAATCGCCATCGAGAGCGAGTCGCAGCGGCACCGGGGACCCGCTCGCCGCATCCCGTGGCTTGGACTGGCCGTTGCCGCCACCATTTTGGTCGCAATCGGGGCTTACGTGCATTTTCAAAACAAGCCGAACGAGCAACTAGCGAAGACAAACGTTTCGCCAAAACAAAACGATGAGTCGCAGTCGACACCGGTCCAAGTGAACAAGGCCACTCGCAAGCCATCGCCAAACAAAAGCAATCGCCGCCAGGCCGATGATGCCGGCGGGGAACCGAACACCGCAATGTCGAGCGACAAGCTGGCGACGGATTCCACGTCAAACACAGAGACTCCCGCAAAGGCAGCCGACGAACGCACGCCCGCGGAGCCCGAGCCCACGAAAGTGGCCAGCAACACGCCGCCTTCGATCCGGCCAAACAGCGTGAAACTTGCCAGCGTGGACAACGTGAACTGGATCAATGAGCGAGTCACGCAACTGTGGGAGGAAAACAACATCAAGCCGTCTGCGGCAGCCTCAGACGGCGAGTTCATCCGGCGAGCGTATCTGGACATCGTCGGCACGGTCCCCGAGCCGGAGGTTGCCGCCGCGTACATCAAAAACCGCGACAAAGACAAGAAGGCGAAGCTGATCTTGTCACTCGTGAACTCGGAAGACTACACGAAATATTGGGCCGGCATCTGGAACAATCTGTTGGTCGGCCGCCGACCGCCGCGCAACCGGAACGTGGACAAAGAGGCGCTGGACAAATTCCTTCGCGACAGCTTCTCCGAGAACAAGCCCTGGAACCAGATCGTTTTTGAACTGGTGACCGCAACCGGCGGCTCTACGAAAGAGTCGCTCAAGGCGGGCGTGCCGTTCAATGGCGCGACGAATTTCCTGATCGCTCACATGAACGACGGCAACGTGCCCGCCACGGCATTCACGACGCGGCTCTTCCTCGGCGTGCAGGTGCAATGTACGCAGTGTCACGATCACCCGTTCAACGACCGCACTCAAGAAGCGTTTTGGGGAATCAACGCATTCTTCCAGCGGATTCGTCGCCAGGAGCACAACCAGGTCGACGACACCGGCCGGCGGCGCTTTCAGTTCGCTGAGTTGACGGAACGGCCCGTACACCCAGGCGACGACGTATTCGTCCGGTTCGACAAGCGAAATGCCATGGTCGCCGTAATCCCGCCGCGCCTCTTGAATGGCCAGATGGTCGAGCCGCGCGAGGGCGAGCTAAAACTGCGTGAGGAACTGGCTCGATTCATCATCGATCGCGAAAACGACCTGTTTTCTCAGGCCATCGTCAATCGCATGTGGTCCCATTTCATGGGCCGTGGCATCGTCCACCCGGCCGATGATCTGGGCTCGCACAACCCCGCCTCGAACCCCGACCTGCTCACGCGATTGGCCGAAAACTTTCGCGAGTCGAATTACGACCTGAAGCGGCTGATCAGTTGGATCACGACCAGTATGCCCTATTCGCTCTCCAGCCAAACCAACTCGACCAACAAAGACGACGATCAATACTTCAGCCACTATCCGCTGAAGCAGATGTCGCCGGAGCAGTTTTTTGATTCGTTGATCGTGGCCAGCCAGGCGAACAAGGTCGGATCCAAGGCCAGTTGGGAGAAGGCCGACAAGATGAAAGAGGAGTTGCAGAATCAGTTCACCGCCGTCTTCAACAACGACGAGAACACCGAGGCCGACACGTTCAACGGCACGATCCCGCAGGCCCTGCTGCTGATGAACGGCAACATCATGCAGAAGGCGATCTCCAAGGAAAAAGGCAGCTATTTGCACGAGCGAGTTGAGGCGGTGCAAAACAAAGTGCGCGGGGCCGACGTGGCCTTGCTCAACGACCTGTACCTCGCCGCAGTCAGCCGCTTTCCTACGCCGAAAGAACGGCAATTGGCCCTGCTCGCTATCAACGACACGATGGCGAAATCGAAAGACAAGGATTGGGCCGTCGAGGCGTTTCAGGACATTTTCTGGGCGCTCTTGAACTCCAGCGAATTTGTGCTGAATCACTAACAGTCTTGTACCTCAGGCGGCCCGCCTGTGATAATCAAACCCAACCCGATGTGGCTTGAACCCAAAGAAGGAAGACAAACCATGCTCACGAACGACCCACGCATTCCCGCCGGCATGTCTCGACGTCACTGGCTTAAACACATGGCCATGACCTCACTGGCCGTGCCTGCCCTTCAATTCACACGCTCAATCGAAGCGAACGCGTCCACGCTGAAAAAGGAAGGTAAGAGCGTGATTCTGATGTGGATGAGTGGCGGACCGGCCACGATCGATATCTGGGACTTGAAGCCCGGCGCGGAAACCGGCGGCGAGTTTCAGCCGATCGCAACCAGTGCCCCCGGCGTCCAAATCTCCGAGCACATGCCGACCGTGGCCAAGCAGATGCACAATCTTGCAATCATCCGCTCGATGAGCACGACCGAAGCGGACCACAACCGCGGCACCTATAAGATGCACACGGGCTATGTGCCCACCGTCACTATGCAGCACCCGTCCATCGGGGCGGTTTCTGCCTATGAACTCGGACCGCAACTGAAGGATTTCGAACTTCCGCACTTCGTCTCCGTGAGCACGCCCGGCGTCGGGTCTGGATTCCTGGGCATGGCCCACGCCCCATTCGTCGTGCAGAATCCCGGCTCGCCAATTCAAAATCTGACTCCGCCCGGCGGTCTGGCCGGCTTTCGCATGGAGAACCGGCTCGCCCTGCAAAAACTCATGGACGACCAGTTCATCAGCCAGGGACGCGGCATCGCCGCCAAGGACCACAAGGAAATCTACGAGAAGACCATCCGCATGATGAACTCGAAGCGGCTCGACGCATTCAAACTCGACGGCGAGGACAAGAAGACGAAGGAGAAATACGGCGAGACCGGCTTCGGCCGCGCCTGCCTGATGGCCCGCCGACTGGTCGAGACAGGTGTCACATTTGTCGAGGTGGGTTTGGGCGGATGGGACACCCATCAGCGCACGTTCGAGGCTCATAAAACCCGGCTTCAGCCAGAACTCGACAAAGGCATGGGCTCGCTTGTCGAAGATTTGGCCCAGCGAGGCCTGCTGGAAAAAACCCTCGTGCTTTGGATGGGTGATTTCGGACGCACGCCACGCATCAATCAAGACGCCGGCCGCGACCACTGGGCTCGTTCCTGGTCCGTCGTCATCGGCGGCTGCGGTATCAAGGGCGGCCAGGCCGTCGGCAAGACCAACGAAGACGGCACTCTCGTCGCCGAGCGGCCGCTCGACACGCCGGATGTGATGGCCACGTGCTACAAGGCCCTGGGCATCCCGATCGACCGCCAGTACACGACCCCGAACGGCCGGCCGTACTGGGTCGTGGACAAGGACGCCAACGCCGGGCCGATTTCCGAGCTAATCGGCTAACCCCGCACCTGCAAAAAGCAATCGTTCGGAGTGGCACGCTCTGAGTCCGCGAAGCGCGTAGCAGGAACCCCATGTGTCCACGCCCTTCGCAGACACAGGGCGTGCCACACAACAAAATCATTTCCCCAAGCTGTACTCGTCAAAGTAACTCACTCGGCTGGCTTGGCCGTGCGAGGCTCTGGTGTGGTGCCCGGCTTGCGGGCGGGATTGATGATCACAATCACTTCGGTGTTGACCGGCGGAATGCGCTCCTTGAACGCTTCGAAGAGTTGAAACTGGTTGTCGGTCGACGATTTCACGGCAAGGTCGATGATGGAGCCGGGAAAATTGGCCACGCTGATCAGGTCCCCTTCGTTTCCGAGATAGTACGACTTGCCCGTCACTGGACTGGAGATTTCCTGGCTGCCGGCGAACACAAAGTCGAACTCGATCGCCTTTTTTGTCTTGCCGTCGCGTATCCAATCTTGGGCCCGCGCGCGTTTGAACTCCTTGCCGTCTCGCCATTCGACGGTAATCTCCAGCTTCTCGCCGGTCGGTGGCTGATAGTCGGGTTGAAACTTGGCGATGCTCCCCGTTTTCGCCCCAGTAGCGAGCAGGCCGGCATGGAGCACCTCCGGCACCAACTCGGCGACGAGCACCGACTCATGCTCCTTGGTGTTTTTCAGACACATGAACTCTTCCAGCGGCACGTCGCGGCGGCATATGGATGTGCGGATCAGAAGGCGCCGCGCCTTGTCGTTCTTGTCCAGCCACAAGTTTGGTCCGAGCGACACCAAATCGCAGCCGGGTTCCTTGAACGCAGGGGCATCCAGCGGCGGGCCCGATTGAGCCGGCTTGGCTGGTTGCTGAATCAGCGAGTAACCGGCAAGTAGCAGTAGTGAAAGTGCATTCATGACTTTACCTCGACAGCGTGCAAACTAACACAGGAGCAGGCAGAATCCAAGCCATGCATTGAATTCATCCGCCGGCAGCGCAAAGAAAAGGCCGGCACCACTTGAGGGTGCCGGCCTGGTCAATTCGATTCCATCGCTGGCTAGAACGCGATTGTTTTGCCCAGCAATTCTTCCTCTTCTTCCTGAATGATGATGCGTGGCGTCACCATGATGAGCAGGCTTCGCGACACGGCGCTCACGCCCGTGTTCATGAACAGTCGTTGCACATAGGGGATCTTGTTCAGGATCGGGGTGCCGAATTCGTTGCGAATCTCGTTCTTCGTTTTCAGACCGCCCATCATGATCGTGCCGCCGTCCGGCACACTCACCGAGGTGAACACGGTATTCGTCGAGATGATGGGGACAACGATTTCCGCCTGAGCGGTTGCGGCACCACCGCCACCACCGCCACCTAACCCGCCGGCGCCGCCCGCTCCGCCGCTGACGTTGAACCGCTTTTCACCCGAAATGCTGGTGAACTGCGGGATCACGGTCAATCGCACGTAACGCCGGTCGGCCGAAATAACCGCCTGAACGCCCAGGAAGGCCCCGTTGAAGAACGGCGTCACCACGGGATCGAACGCCACGGCACCGGCCGCGACCACCGGGTTCAATGCCGTCACGAACGGTTCGATGCTCCCGGAGAACACGAAGGAGAACTGGCCGTTAAACAGCGTTACCTTGGGGGCCTGGAGCACGTTGCCCCGGTTGTTCTGTTGGGCGGCTTCGAGGAACAGGTAGACTTCGATGTCGCTCAGGAACGCCAGGCCAAACGTCAGGCCGTCGCCTGCGGTGAAACTCGAGGGACGACCCAATCCGAAGCCGCCGGTGCGGAACGGAATCTTCAAGTCCGGCGTGAAGGATGCCAAACCACCTGGTCCAATGGCGTTCGAATCACGAGGCCCGCGATTGCCGACCGTTACGTCATCGTCGTGATCGTTGTAAATCAGGTTCAGAGTCGCAGGAGTTTGTCCACCGCCGGCCGCAGCTCCACCGGGAGCGATCACCGAGCCAAAGCTACGCAGCGGCTTCTGGGCGTCGCTATGAATGTCCATGTCGAAGTCGATGCCGATTCGTTCGTAGAAATCCTCGATCAACGACACGAACTTCACCTCGACGGTCACTTGCAAATCTTGCAGACGGCGAAGCTGAGTGAGCAGGTCGGAGATCTGATCGTGTACCGCCTGAGTCTGGTTTACGACCAGGCTCAAGTTTGGCTGGAACGGCTCGATCGTGCCCGCACCGCCCACCGACGACCAGCTATTCGGCGAGATCGTCTGCTCGATGAGTTGGATGAGCGAGTCGAAATCGACGATTTGTCCGCTGCCTGTGTTGCCCGGCAGAGTTCCGGCGGTTCCCCAACTTGTATTCGGGGCCGAACCGGTGCTGCCCGGGACGAGCGACGGGCTGCCACCGAGTCCGTTTCCGAATTGGGGCAACATGGCACTGGGCATCGGCATGCCGCCGGGCAGGCCGTTTTGTGTTCCCGCACCCAGCCCGATCGGGCCGGCGTTGTTACGCGAGCCGGATCCCATCAGGTTGTTGCCCGAAAACGGTGCGATCGGGACCACTAGATCACCCACGAAATAAGTCTTGTTGTACACCTTGCCCTGTTTTTTGAGCGGAGTCGTGATCATCAACACGTCGTTGCCGATCATGTACTCCAGCTCCATCTGATCCAGCAGAATCTTCAGGGCCGACTTCAGTGGAATATTGGCCAGGCTGATCGAGATCGGCCGATCCGACGCGATGTTTTCCGTTTCGAGCGAATGCCGATCGAGGAAGACGTTGACTCCCGTGGCATTTTGCAGGAATTCGACCACGTCACCCAGCGGAGTTTCGGTGAAGGACAGGGTGATCGGCTCGGACAGTTTCCGTTCGATCTCCAGCTCCTTCTGGCTGCGAATGGAATTTTCAATTTCACCGAATCGCCGCTGGCGAGATTTGGTTAAGTCTGTCCACGTCCTGGCATCCGGATACTTGATGCTTGTAATCGTGTCGTCCCCGAACGGTATTGCCACCTTATCCACTGCAGCCAGGGTCCCCATGATGGCTTCTTCTTTTTCCGAACTCAGCTTTCGGTTCGCTTCCATTCGGCTTTCCATTCTTGCTTTGTATTTGAGCGCAATCGCTCCCAGGTTGTCGGGGTCGAATTCCAAAGCCTTCGTGGCGGCGAGTTCGGCGTCGGAAAAGTGGCCCTGCTTCAGGTCGGCGTTGCCTTTTTCAACGAGCTGCATCACCGACTGCTGCTTGTGCTGATCGGCGGCCAGCTTGCGTTCGCGTTCCGCTCTCGTGGCCTCGACCGCCTGTTTCGCTACATTGTCCATTTCGATCTTCTGCTTTTCCTGGCTGGCATAGCGAATGGCGTTCTGCACGCGAAGCAGCAAGGAATTGGTCATGGTCTGGTCGAGACCGGAGTTCTTCACGTTCTCCTGTGCTAGTTCCAAGTCCTTGATCGCCTGCGAGGGGTTGGTGGACAGGAGCAGCTTGGCCGATTGCACCTTCTGGCTTGTCTCCGTGACGAGCTGTTGGAACTTGGCTCGTTCACGCTGGCCGAGGTCGCTGACCGACTGGCCCGCTGAACTATCTTGATCCGGAGTTTGCAAATTGCTCAGCGACCCGGCCGAGTTTTGGCCGCCGCTCTGAGTAACCTTGGCCGGAAGATCGCGCAGGTAGCTACGAAGCTGCTGTTCCGTGGCGGGTGGCAGATCGACGCCGCTCGCCTGAACCTGTTGGAAGAAGGCAAGGGCCCGAGCGTATTCCTTCTTTCTGGCCGCTGCGACGCCGGTTTCAAAGAGTTGGACGGCCATGCCCTGTTCAGCAACGCCGATTCGAGCGAGCAACTCTTCAGCCGGCTGTTGCAGTCTGCTGTTTGTGCTGTATACCTCCATCGCCTTCTCGCGAGCCCGTGGGTAATTGCCTTTTTCAAACAATTCGCGTGCCATCTCCAGCTTGGTCCGATCCGGGTCCGCGGGGCCTGTGCCCGTCGCGCCCGTTGGATCACCACCCGCCGGAATCACCGACCCATCTTGCCGCGCGATCCGTTCTTCCTGGCCTGGTAGCATCCGACGTGGCGTCGTAAGAGGCAACCGCTGGGCTCCCGTCAGCCACTCGACGGCCTCGGCCGGCGGCTCGGTGGAACTCATCACGGTCGGAGACGACACGATGATCTCCGAATGGCTTGGCACACTTGACATGTGGCTTGGCTGACTCGACATGTGAGTCGGCTGACTCGGCAAATAAACACGCGGGCTGGACATTCCGTCGGAGTGGACGATTTCGACGGACGGTTCGCCGATGTAAACCATCTCTGGACCGGATTGGACAGCTCCGCCGACAACCACTTCTGGCTGCGGCGTGATTTTCTCGAACCTGGTTCCGGCCCGTTTGGCGCGACTGATGTCGGCCAAAACGTTTTCCGGCCGATCCGAGAACATGCCGTAGGAAATCTTCAGCTCTTGCGCCTGCCGAGCCTTCTGTTCGGCGGCGACGAAGTCACCCCGTTGCAGCTCGCGTCGGGCTTCGGCCAGCAGGCTATCCGCAACGGCCCGGTCTTTCTGACTGCCATTGCGTGCGATCCGCGCGATCGCCCGGCCCTTCATCGCCTTGGCGGCATTCTCCACTCGGGCCGGCGTATCGTCCCAAATGCTGTAATTGAGACTCCATGTACTCACAGATCGGGCCGTTTCAATCGCACCGTCGTAGTCGCCGAGCGACATCTGCTCGCGACCCTTCTTCAACTGAGCAAGTGCCTGCTTCTTCACTTCCTTTTCGCTGCCCGCTGGCCGCGCGTTAGTTACGTCGGTGGTTGTGGTGCTGGCGACTTGGTCCGCCGTGCTCTCGGAGGTTGAGACCGGAGCGGATTTGATGTGATCGCGAACCCGCGCGATTTCCGCCATCAGTTGATTCGGCGTGTCATCGAGCAACCGGAACTTTGCGTTCTTTTCGCGAGCCAGTAGGGCAAGCTCGCCGGCCTTCTCGATGTTCCCCGACCGCAAGTGTGCTCGGCCCTGACGCAGAATTTCCAGTGCCTCTTTGCGAGGATCGCCGGAAGTCGGGGCGGGCAAATGCACGTCGGTCGATGCCACGGCGTCAGGTGTCTTCACTTCCGACACAGCGGCGTGGGCGCGAGCCTGTTGAAGCTCACGCTTGACGGATTCAACCGTGTTTTCATATCGGTCCCACTTGACAGAATATTTTTCGGCCTGAGCCACGAGTTGCTCTGCCTCGTCGAGCGAACCGTGTTCGATGAGCTTGCGGGCCTGCGAAACCATTCCGCGAACCTCGGCCTTGAGCTGGTCATCCGAGGATGGCGCCGGCGTTTCTGTAATCTGGCTCGGAGGGCTGACCGCTACGGGTTGTTCAGCCGGCATCGATTCCGGGATGGTCTCTTGAACGGGCGGAGCCGACGCCACCTCGACGGCGGGCGGCGCGCTAGCGACCGGTGGCGTTTCGACTGGAGCGGATGATGCGACTGTGGGCGACGACGCGACTGGCGTCGAGTGCCGCACTTCCGGCATCGCCGAATGAACGACCTCGTCGGCGGGCGGCGAAGTCTCGGGCGCCTGCACGAGCATCGGGCCGGTGTTTTGAGTTACCTGTGGTTCTTCGGTTACCGAAGTAGACTCGGCAACGATCTGGCTGGCAGGCGGAGACTCAAAGGAGGGGACGATCGGTTTTTCGGTGTTTGTCGGTTGTGGGACCTTGGACTTTGCCACGCGCGTTGCTTGCTGGCGGCGGCCGGTCTCCACGGCTTTCAAAACGTCTTCGGGGTTCGTTTCAAGAATGAAGAAATTTGCACCGAGCGCCTTGGCCTGAAGGGCCAATTCCTGGGCACGGTCATAATCGTTGCGTCGCAAATAGGTCTGGGCCTCGGCAACCAGCGCCTTGGCCTTGCTCTTCGCGTTGGCGGCAACAGCCTGATTCGACAAACTGCTCGGCTTCGAGCCGCGCGCGTCCGAAATATCCTTGAGAACCTTGACCGGCGTGTCGTCCCAACGGCTGAAATTGACATTGAGCGACTCCGCCTTGCGAGCCAGCGATTCCGCCTCATCAAAATTCCCCTGGCGAACTTGCTGGCGAGCCTTGGCGATCAATTGCAGTGCCTCGCGACGCGCGACGATGTCGGAACTCGGGCGACCGGGTGATGACGAGCCACCCGAAGACTGCAGCCGGGCCAGCATGGCCTTCGCGTTGTCGCGGATCTCGTTCGAGGCATATCCATTGGCGGCAACGGCCGTGGCCAACGATTCCGCCTGCTTGAGATCGCCTTGCTCGTAGGCCTTGAGTGCGGCTTGGAGCAGGTCGCTGGCTTCCTGGCGTGATTTGTTCACGCGGACCATGAGGGCTCGATACTGAGCGAGTATTTCTAATTCGCGTTCGCTCAGGCCAGGCAGCTTCGATGCCTGCTCGAACGCTCGGTTCGACTCGTCGTAATGGCCCCACCGGTATTCTTCGATGCCCTTGCGGAGCAATTCCGGGGCGCTTGTGGGTTCGGAATCGTCGAATCCCAACACCACTAACGTATGAGAAATGAAACGGTCGGTGCCTGCGACGGCTAAAGTCATCGTGCACACGGCGACCCCGACCACAACGGCTAGCGTCTTTGCCCTAACCACGCTGCCTCCTTTCTCGTCCCGGTTGACTGCTCCGGTTTCCGGCTCGTTCCGAACAATGGCCGGCCCGGTGCGAACAGATGAGTTGTTCCGTGATTCTAAAACTTCCCCGCTTTTGGTTCTGCCTGAAATTGTTCCGTGAACTCAAGCAAAAAAGCGGTACCCCGTCCGACAGGACGGTTAGGGAAAGGGAGAAGAGTGTGCCGTAAATATCCGTATTGATCGGAAGGGTCAAGAGAACTTGAGTTTTTTTTCCGGCTGCGTTCACTTTTCTCGTCGCAGCGAAACTGCCGACCAAACTTCAACGCTGCCAAACTTTTAGCTTGACGATTGCTTGCCTGAGTCCCTAGAATCATGGCGACAATTTGGTTGTCATCTTATCCAGAGTGGCAGAGGGACGGGCCCTGAGAAGCCACAGCAACCGGTTTAACCGGCTCGCCGGATTGAACGCAGGTGCTAACTCCCGCCCGAATCCGTCGGGAAAGATAGGGTGAAGTGCTTCGGAAGCCTCCTCTTATCTTGACCAGGAAGGGGCTTAATTTTTTGCCCCGCCTGAGTGCCCGCCGTTTCTCATCTCTGGCTAGGACCGCTCGCCCAGCTTACCTCTACTGGATGTCAGGCTTTGGCCGGTTGAGATCGCCTGCCCGGAGAAAATGATGACTCAGGAACTAGTCCGCGGATTGAAGTGCCGGCTGTGCGGCACGAAGTACCGCAAGGAACCGAATAATTTCTGTCCCGAAGATTTCGGGCCGCTCGAAGTCGATTACGACTACGAGGCGATCGCCGAGTCGATGTCGCGGGAAAAAGTCGCGATGCGGCCGGAAACGATGTGGCGGTTTCGTGAACTGCTCCCGATCGACGGTGAGCCAACGGTCGGTGCCCGCGTCGGGGGAACTCCGCTGGTGCGAGCCGATCGGCTGGCGGCCGCGCTCGGCGTGGATGAACTGTATGTCAAAAACGACGCCGTCAATTTCCCCACGCTTTCGTTCAAGGACCGAGTCGTTTCGGTCGCGCTTAGCAAGGCGAAAGAGTTCGGCTTTCAGGTGGTCGGTTGTGCTTCGACCGGCAATTTGGCCAACAGCGTTGCGGCCAATGCCGCTGCGGCCGGCCTGACCAGCTACATTTTCATCCCCGCGAACCTGGAGTCGGCCAAGGTCGTCGGCACGCAAATCTACGGGGCGAACCTGGTCGGCGTTCGCGGCACGTACGATGAAGTGAATCGACTGTGTACGCAGGTTGCCTTTCGCTACGGCTGGGGTTTCGTGAACATCAACCTGCGAGCCTATTACGCCGAAGGCTCGAAGAGCATGGGCTACGAAATCGCCGAGGCTCTTGGCTGGCGCACTCCCAAACACATCGTCGTTCCGATGGCGGGAGGCAGCCTGATCTGCAAAATCGAAAAGGCGTTTCGCGAACTGGCCCACATCGGACTGATCGATGACCCCACCTGCAAAATTTACGGTGCCCAGTCGGCCGGGTGCAATCCAATCGTTCGGGCCGTGAAAGAAGGAAGCGAGACTATCCGACCCATTCGGCATCCGAAGACCATCGCAAAGAGTCTGGCGATCGGTGATCCGGCCGACGGCTATTTTGCCCAGGGCGTCATTCGTGAATCGGGCGGCTGGGCCGAAGATCCGACCGACCCAGAGATTGTGGCCGGCATGCGACTGCTCGCCGAGACAGAAGGCATTTTCGCTGAGACCGCCGGCGGCGTGACCCTGGCGGCGGCCAAGCGAATGATCGAAGCGGGACGAATCCCACGCGACGAACCGATCGTCGTTTGCGTCACGGGCAACGGGCTGAAAACCCAGGACGCCCTGAACGGGGCGCTCGGCGAACTCCGCGTGATCGAGCCGTCGTTGTCCGAGTTCGAGTCGCTCGTCGAACCAAGCGAGCTGGTTGCCGTGGGCTGATCGTGTTCTGAAGAAGATTTGAGTCGAAGCAAAAGGAGCAAGGCATGGCAGTCAAGGTTTTGATCCCCACCCCGCTTCGCCAGTACACCGCCGGCAAAGACACGGTCGAGGCGAGCGGAGCCACTGTAAATGAAGTGCTGAAAGATCTCGGCACGCAATACGCCGGCATTACCGAGCGAATGCTCGACGGCGCCAAGATCCGCCGGTTCGTGAACGTGTATGTGAACGATGAAGACATTCGGTACTTGCAAAACTTGGAGACGGCAGTGAAGGACGGCGACGAGGTCAGCATTATCCCGGCTGTGGCCGGCGGCTGAGTTGAGATTTGAAATATGTGAGCTCTACGATCCGAGATTTACGAATGTCCAACGATTCGCCAACTGCATTGAGCAATCCGCCCTCCCTGCCCGATCGCTACAGCCGCCAAACGATTTTTCCCGGCATTGGAGTGGAAGGCCAGCGTCGGCTCATGCAGAGTCACGTCACGCTCTGCGGGTGCGGGGCGCTGGGCACCGTGCTGGCCAGTTCGCTCGCGCGCGCGGGCGTCGGACACTTGCGGATCATCGACCGCGATTTTCTGGAATTGCACAACCTGCAACGCCAGGTGCTGTTCGATGAGAACGACGTGAACGAGGGGCTGCCGAAGGCGGAAGCTGCCGCCCGAAAACTCGAAGCCATCAACTCCACGATCCACGTAGAACCCGTCGTCACCGACATCGACCACACGAACATTATCGAGCTAGCCCAGGATGCCGATCTGATTCTCGACGGCACGGACAATTTCGAGACGCGGTACTTGATCAATGACGTGGCCGTGAAACTTGGCAAGCCGTGGGTCTATGGCGGCTGCATCGGCAGTCACGGGCAGGTGATGAATATCGTCCCCGGCCAGACACCGTGCCTGCGCTGTGTAGTCGAATCGGCCCCGCCGCCGGGCATGGCACCCACGTGCGAGACCGCGGGAATTCTCGGACCCACCGTGAACATCATCGCGTCGCTGCAGGCCGCCGAGGCACTAAAAATACTCACCGGGCATTTCGACGCAATCGTTCGCGAACTGATCATGATCGACATCTGGGATGGCACGTTCAAGAAACTGAAGATCGCCGGCCTGCTCGACACCGTGGACTGCCCCACCTGCAAAAAGCGCAACTTCGAGTGGTTGGATGGCAAACTCGGTTCGCACACCACAAGTTTGTGTGGCCGAAATGCCGTTCAGATTGCCCACCGAAGCTCAGAACGATTATCCTTTGAAACCCTGGAAAAACAGCTATCACCGCTCGGCCCGGTGACGTACAACCGCTTCATGCTCAAGTTCGACGTGGACGGCTACCAGTTCACCGTTTTTCCCGACGGCCGGGCGATCATTAAAGGAACCAACGACGTAAACAAGGCACGAACGCTGTATGCTCAGTACATTGGGCACTGAGTGAGAAAATGACGAATGAGGAAGCACGAATGTCGAAGGAATTCCGAAGCTCGAATGACGAAGGCCGACGCCTGATCCTTCAATTCGAGCTTCGTGCTTCGAGCTTCTTTAGACATTCGAAATTCGTCATTCGTCATTCCAACGCGCCATGATTTATCTCGACAACGCCGCAACCAGTTTTCCGAAACCCGAGTGCGTCTATGACGCCATGGATCGGTTTGCGCGCAACTCGCTGGCGAATCCCGGCCGTGCGGGTCACAAGATGGCTGTGGGGTCAGAGCAAGCGTTGCACGAAGCCCGGCATGTGCTGAACCAATTCTTTGGCGGCGAAGCTCCCGAGCGATTCGTGTTCACACTCAATTGCACCGACGCCTTGAATATGGCGATCAAGGGCCTGGTGCAGGATGGCGATCATGTAATCACATCCGAACTGGAGCACAACAGTGTCTCGCGGCCCCTTCGCGCGTTGGAATTGGCCGGCAGAATCGCGGTCACCAAGGTCAAGGCCGACGGCGACGGCGTGATGAATCCGGACGACGTTGCCGCGGCGATCACAACGAAAACTCGGCTTATCGTTCTCACCCACGCCTCCAACGTGCTCGGCACCGTGCAGCCCCTGGCCGACGTCGGGCGAATCGCTCGCGAGCACGACGTGTTGTTTCTGGTTGATGCTGCCCAGACAGCCGGCGTGCTGCCGATCCATGTGCGCGAGATGCTCATCGATCTTTTGGCGTTCCCCGGCCACAAGAGCCTTCTCGGCCCGACCGGCACCGGCGGCCTATACGTCGGCTCGCGAGCCCAGCTTCGCGCATGGCGCGAAGGCGGCACCGGCGGCGACTCGGCCAGCCCGACACAGCCCCTTGAGTTCCCCTATTTTCTCGAAGGCGGCACGCCCAACGTACACGGTGTAGTCGGATTGATGGAAGGAGTGAAATACATCGAGTCGAATGGGATCGGCAACCTCCGCGATCACGAACTCGATCTCGTCGAGCAGCTTGTGAATTGGGTCAAGGACTCGGACCAGTTTTGCCTGCACGGCAAGTTCGATCGCACGAAACACGTGGGAACTGTGTCGCTCAGCCTTCCATCGCTTTCGGCCACGGAGATTGGCGGTATTCTGGACGAGGCATTCGATATCGCTGTGCGGCCAGGGCTGCACTGTGCCCCCTACATTCACCGGGCACTGGGCACTTTCCCCGACGGCACCATCCGAATCAGCCCGGGTTGTTTCAACACGAAACACGACATCACCACTCTGTGTGAAGCCCTGAGCGAGATTGCTCAAGAGGCTGGTTGCCCAAACTGTTGAGGCAATGGCCCAATGATCATGGGGAAGATCAACGCTTGTTTGCCTCTCTCACGATGTGTCCGAGTTCCGGGAGGATTAGTTTTCCCATGGCCAGCCGGACTGCTGCAGTCGATCCGGGCATGGTGAGGACGATCATGGTGCCCAATAGGCCACCGACCGCGCGACTCAGTATCGCAGCGGCACCGATCTCGTCGTAACTGAGCATGCGGAACAGCTCCCCATAGCCTGGCAACGGCTTTGTGAGCATCGCGGAAACGGTTTCAAACGTTCTGTCTCGCGGACTGATTCCAGTGCCGCCAGTCAAGAGGACCGCGTCGATGTCACCCTTCAATCCGTATTGCATAAGCAGCGAACGGATCTTGTCGGGTTCGTCCGGCACAATTTGGCGGTCCAAAACGCGATGGCCGGCCGATTCGAGAAACTCAACGATGAGCGAACCGGATTTGTCAGTTGCGGCCGTGCGAGTGTCGCTTACGGTGACGACGGCGCAAGCGATGGATATGGGGGCCTGACCGCGGTGCTCCTCAACGCTCGGCGATGGCTGGCTCGATTGACCTAACATCAGGAGTTCCTTTATAATCCGGCCGGTTCAAGGTTGCGCCAGCGGCCGGAGTACCAACATGTCTCGCCGCAAGAATATTCTGCTTGCCACTCTGGCCCTCGCGGCTGTCTCGGGGACGTTGTCGGCCGACACAATCAAGCTTGAGGGTGGCAGAACCATCCGCGGACAGATTCTTGACGACAAGTCATCGACCGAGATGCTTGTGGTCAAACTGCAAACCGGCAACGCCGAGGTTACGATCGAGCGGCGAAAGATTCAAGAAATTATTCGCGAGAAAAATCCGGCCGAGGAGTACGAAGAAATCAAAGGCACATTCGCGGATACGGCGGAAGACCAGTTCAAGCTGGCGATGTGGTGCGAAACGAAGAAGTTGATCAAGCAGCGAAAGGTGCATCTGCAAAAGGCCATCGAGTTGGACCCGGACCACGCTCAGGCCCGCGAGAAACTTGGCTACGTCAAACGCGAAGGAACGTGGATGACTCCCAACGAACTGAAGGAGGCCAAGGGGCTAGTTCGGTTCAACGGTCGCTACGTAACCCCCCAAGAACGGGAAATCCTGGAACAAAAGAAGCGGCAGGACGACGAGGAGAAGGAATGGCACGCGCGGGTCAAGATGTGGAAGGGCTGGATGATCGGCAACGATTCGGCCAAGGCTCGGATCGGCGAAGAACGGTTGAAAGCGATCGATAACCCGAACGCGATGGAGGCGGTGTTAGGGCATCTGGGCAAGGAGCAAAGCGAACCGCTTCGTGTCTTGATGTGCGTAATCCTGGGCAATTTGCCCGGCGAACAGGCGACTGCCGAATTGGTGAAACGCTGCATCATCGATGCGTCACCAAACGTTCGGTGGGCGGCGATCGAGCGATTGGTGGAACGCGAAGATCCGTCGGCCGTCCGCTCGCTCATTAAGACTTTGTCATCTGAACATAACACGGTAGTCCGTCGCGCGGCCGATGCGCTCGGTTCACTGGACGACGCCTCGGCAGTGCCCGCCTTGATTGATGCACTGGTCACCAAGCACAAGCAGGTGATCACTCGCGGCGGCGGCGGGTCGTTGGCCAGCAGCTCATCGGGGGCCATACTCGACTTCGAGCCGGTCGTGGCACCGGGCGTCGTGGCATATCGGGTTGTGGGGGCACCCGTGCAGCAAGGCGTGGGATTTTCGACTCCGTCGCAGGAGGTCGTCACGTTACGCGTGGATAATCAGGAGGTTCACAACGCCTTGGTTGAGATTACCAAGGAAGATTTTGGATACAACCAAGAGGCGTGGCGAGCGTGGCTGGCGTCGCAAAGGCAAAAAGACAATGCAAAAAAGCGATAGGTACGACTTGGTATAACACAACTGAACAAGTACAAACCATAACCCTCTCCACAAGGTTGGGGGAGTTCAGCTCTTTTCAGTGCCGGATTCGTGAAAGGAGCCGAGCAGATTGAGGCCGATCAGTTCACGGATGACAATCGTACTAGAAGCAAGGAGGAATCTGAGATGCGTGCTCACGTCTTTCGGAGTTCATTGGTAGCCGGTGTCATTGCACTACTGGCAACTCTAAGTTCACAAATCGCGGCCCAGGACACTTCAACTGCCACCGGGCAGGAAGCTGAAGGCAAAAAGATTGGTCGCGATCAGGGAGCCGACGGCAGACGTCAGGCGCTGCAGCTTTTGGCTGAAGCAGAGTTGTCGCTGGAGGAAGGTCAAATCGCCCGCGCGGTGGCGTTGGCTCGTGAGGCCCAGAAGCTGTATCCGGAATCGAAGGCCATTGGAGCGTTCCTCGCATCCATTCAGGCCGACCTTCCTGCGATCCGGGTGGGACCAACAACGCACAACCGAGCCAAGGCACACCTGGCCGCGGCACTTACGCGAGCGCAGGTGTTGATGCAGCAGCGACGCTACACCGAGGCACTCGACCTGCTGAACGGAATCATCGAAGCGGCCCAAAAATTTCCCTCCAGAACGGATGTTTCGCTG
>Ga0247727_10003700_pt1 | contig 33481 bp, 21 predicted proteins | sample WisWelCaveWW1625_FD_202498 | JGI IMG/M metagenome (GOLD analysis project Ga0247727, IMG submission 202498) | Biofilm microbial communities from Wishing Well Cave, Virginia, United States - WW16-25 | ecosystem: Environmental > Aquatic > Deep subsurface > Groundwater > Cave microbial mat | place...
ACTGCTCAACGGTCTGGCAACTGATGAAAGCTTGTCACAGGCGCCGGTGTGCCCGGTTCACGGCGATTTAAATCTCGCGCAGATTTTTATCAACGGCGGGCGCGCCGGGTTCATTGATTTTGACGGCTGGTGTCTGGCTCCTCCAGCGTTGGATCTCGGCAATTTCCTGGTGACGTTGCAGGTGCGCTGCGGAGCCGATTACGAAACGTTGGCGGAAGTTTTTCTGGAAGAATATAAAGCTTGCCGGTCTCCGCGGATGCTCACTGGATTGCGAAGCTATCAGGCTTTCGCATATTTGCGCCGAGCGGTGATCTGCACTCGCGCGCCAGCAGTGCCCCATTGGCGACAACAGGTGCGGCAACTTCTCGAGGCCGGCAGCGCTTTTCTGGAAAAATGAGTTCTCGTTGTTGCTTTAATCTTTTACAAATGAAATCTTTGCAAAAAAAAGCAAAGCCTGCCCTGCCGCAGGCCAGGGAAATCTGGCTCACGGAAATGAACTCTCACGGAAATGAATTCATGAAAACCTTTTCCGTGATCCCGCGGTGGCGGGACATTCCGTGAGCGATCTTTTGGGTTGTGGCATGTCCACGTTGGGTCGTTGCGCAGCAAAAGTTATAAAAAAATTCTGAGTTTTTTATGCCCAACGGATAAAAAACTGCCAGCGGTTAGAAACAACGCAACTGATAAAAACTTTGCGAATCTTTGCGTCTCTGCGTCTTTGCGGCTTCGGCGAGCTCAGTCGAGTCGTGCGCTTTTGTTTTTTGGTTTTGTGGATTTATTAGTTGGTTAAAATTTGAAAAGCGTAATGAAGTTTTTTAAAGATCTCGCCGAATTGCGCGCCCTCGCGAAAAAGAAGGAAGACGGCGCCGGGGTGCTGAATACCCGCGGCCTCATCAAAGTCTTTAAAGTTTTCGGCCGGCATTATAAAAAGCACTGGAAAACGCTGACCGTGGCTTATTCGAGCCTGCTCGTCGCCATCGGGATGCAGGTGTTCACGCCCTGGCCGCTCAAGCTCATTCTCGATAATGTCATTTTGCGCGCGCCGCTGCCGGACGCCGTCGCTTTTCTGCAGCCGCTGCTCACCGATCAGCCCAAGCTGCTTCTGCTCTTGCTCGCGCTGGCCATCGTCGTCATTACGGTGGCGGAGGCTTATTTTTCGTTCATCAATAAATTCTGGATCTCGAGCTGCGGCGATCGCATGACCGCGGATATTCGCGAGCGGGTGTTTGCGCACTTCAACCGGCTGTCGCTGTCTTTTCACGAAACCGCCAGCACCGGCAACATGGTCTACACGATGACCTCGGACGTCGGCGAGCTGAAGAGCATTCTGATCGACTTCCCGCAGGATTTCACCCAGCGCGTGGTGACGTTCGGCGCTTACGCCGCGTTGATGCTGGCGCTCGATTGGCGTCTCGGCTTGATCGCGCTCAGCACGGCGCCGTTGATTTATTTGCTGACCAAATATTTCAGCGCCGGCATGAAAAAATTTATGAAACGGGCCCGCAAGCGCGCCGGCGAAATCGCCACCATCATCGCTGAAAATGTCGCCGCCATGGCGATCGTGCAGGCGTATGGCCGCGAAGACAGCGAACGCGCCCGGCTTATCAGGTCCAATCAGGATGACACCACGGCGCAATTGCAGGCGCTGCGCATGCACCAGACTTACAGCCGGCTCACCGATTTTCTCATCGTGTTGAGCACGGCCGGCGTGCTTTACTGGGGCGGCAAATATGCATTCAACGGCGACATTTCGCCCGGCACGCTCGTCGTGTTCGTCGCCTACATGCGCGACGTGATGGGGTCGTTTGAAAAATTCAGCGGTTTGTTTCTCAGCCTGGCGAAATCGCAGATCGCCGTCGATCGTTTGCTCGAGCTGGCCGAAAGCGAAATGGTGATGCAGGACGAGCCGGACGCGGTCGCGACTCCGGCGTTTCAGGGGCGAATCGAATTTAAAAACGTCAGCTTCGCCTACAAACCGGGGCACGAGGTTTTAAAAAATCTCAACTTCACCGTGGCGCCCGGTGACACCGTGGCGCTGGTCGGCCACAGCGGCGCCGGCAAATCCACGCTCATCAGCTTGCTGATGCGTTTTTATGATCCGCAGCAGGGAGAAATTTTAGTTGATGGCGAAAACATTCGCCGCTTCACGCTCAAATCTTTGCGCCAGCAAATGACGGTTCTGCTGCAGGACGCCAAACTGTTCCGCCAGACCGTGCGCGAGAATATCGCTTTTGGCAAAGCCGGCGCTACTGATGAAGAAGTCGTCACCGCCGCGAAACTGGCGGAGGCGCATGATTTTATCGCGCAAATGCCGGAAGGTTATGACGCCCTGATGCACGAAGGCGGCGAAAATCTTTCCGGCGGGCAGCGCCAGCGCATCAACATCGCGCGCGCCGTGATTCGCAACACGCCGATCGTGATTCTCGACGAGCCGACCACCGGGCTGGACGCGCGCGCCGAAGCCAAAATCAACACCGCCATTCATCGCCTGACCCGCGGCCGGACGACGTTCATCATTGCGCACAAGTTTGCGACGATTCTCAACGCCGATACCATCGTGGTTTTGGAAGAAGGGCAATTGGCGCATCAGGGCACGCATGAACAACTTCTGCGCCAGAGCCCGCAGTATCGCGAGCTTTATGAATTGCAATTCGGCTGGCAACAGAAACTGGCCCCGGCGGAAATCGAAGCTGGCGGCAACAACGGACACATCGAACCGGCAGCGGTGGCGGTGAATTCGTAGCGCGGCAATTGCCGCAACCCTTAAAGAGTTAAAAGCAATCTCCAACGGATAGAAAAACCCAACGGATTTTTTATCAGTTGGGTTTTTCTATCCGTTGGAAAAAGATCTTTGCTTTTTTTGCAAAGATTGGGCTATAAAGGGACTATTGGTTTCCGGGTCGTGAATATTTCAGGAAAGACATGAAAGGTCGTAAGCAGAACAAAGCTCGCAACGCGAAAAGAAATCTCGAGAACGAGCGCATCAGCTACAAAACATTGCTCCGGGTTTACAAGGTTTTTGGGAATCACTACAAAAATCACTGGAAGCAATTGACGGTCGCGTATCTGGGGCTGCTGCTGACCGTCGCCTTCGGCCTGTTGGTGCCGTGGCCGATGAAGCTGATTCTGGATCATGTGATTTTAAAAAGCCCGCTGCCGGAAAATGCCTCTTTTGTCACGGATTGGTTCGGCGCGGCGCCGCTGACCCTGCTGACGATTCTCGTGCTGGCGTTTATCGTTTTGCACGCGATCGACGGCTTCGTGTCCTACTATTTCAAAGTGGGCATGGTGATGGTCTCGATCAAAATTCGCCGGGAAATTCGCGAGCGCGTTTTTGCGCACATGCAAAGGCTGTCGATGGCTTTTCATGAATCCTATCGCTCCGGCGATTTGATCTTTCGGATGATGTCGGATTTGCGCGAGCTGCCGACGATTCTCCTCTCGGTGCCGCAGAATTTCGTGTATCGCATTTTTACCATCGGCGCGCACGCCGGCATCATGTGGATCATGAGCCCGCGCCTGGCGCTCGTCGCCTTCAGCGTCATTCCGCTGATGTATTATTTCAACCGGCGCATCGGGACCAAAGTGCAACGGGCCACGAAAAAGAAACGCAATACTGAGAGCAATATCGCCTCGATTATTTCGGAGAACGCCGCGGGAATGGCGCTGGTGCAGGCTTATGGCCGCGAAGATTTGCTGCAGACGCGCTTTGCCGACGAGAATCGCCAGAGCCTCGAATCGACGCTGACCGCCACCCGGCTCTCAAAAGTTTTCAGCCGCATCACCGACACGCTCGTCGCGCTCGGCACCTGCGGCATCGCCTATTACGGCGGCAGCCTCGCGTTGGACGGCGTGATTACGCCGGGGACGCTCGTGTTGTTCGTGGCGTATTTGAAAAAGCTTTACAGCCCGCTGGATAAATTCTCCGCCATGTTGCTCGATATCGTGCGGTCGCAGGTTGCCGCCGAACGGATTCTGGAGCTGGTCGATTGCGACCTGATCGTGCAGGATTCGCCGAATGCGATTCCGGCCCCGGCGTTCAAAGGCCGCATCGAGTTTCGCAACGTCACCTTTGGCTATAAAAACGACGTTGCGGTTTTAAAGAATTTGAATTTCGTCGTCGCCCCCGGCGAAACCATCGCCCTCGTCGGCCACAGCGGCGCCGGCAAATCCACGCTCACGAGTCTGTTGCTGCGTTTTTACGATCCGCAACAGGGCCAGATTTTAATCGACGGCGTCGACCTCCGCGATTATCAGCTCAAATCGCTGCGCGCGCAGTTGACCGTGGTGATGCAGGACGCGAAGCTGCTCAATAAAACCGTCAAGGAGAATATCGCTTTCGGCAAAATCGACGCCACGGATGATGAAATCATCCACGCCGCCAAACTGGCGCAGGCGCACGATTTCATCACGGCGATGCCCGAAGGCTATGAGACCATGATTCTGCAGGGCGGCGAGAACCTTTCCGGCGGCCAGAAACAGAGAATCAATATTGCGCGCGCGATCGCGCGTAATTCGGCAATCGCAATTCTCGACGAGCCGGCCACGGCGCTGGACGCCAAGGCCGAGGCGAAAATTCACGCGGCGCTGGCGGAATTAACGAAAGGCAAAACGACGTTCGTCATCGCGCATCGATTTTCGACGATTGCCCACGCCGACAAAATTTTGGCGCTGGAAGACGGCCGGCTCGCCGGCCTGGGCACGCACGAGCAGTTGCTGCAAACCTGCGCGCTTTATCGCGAATTGTATGAATTGCAGCACAACCGGGTTGCCGAACCTGCGCCAGCTGCCGAAGCGGACGGCTTGGAAAACGGCAAAGATAAACGCCTGGCTAAAATGATTTCCGAAGAGAGCGCGCAGCGTTTCGATACGGCGATGGCGCTCGAATAAATTTAAAATAATAATAAATCAAGGCCAAACGGATGAAAAGCAGCCAACGGATTTAGAGAAAAGCCTTTCATGTTTAATTTCCCGCGGATTGATGAACCCCACTGATAAAAATCATCGGCGGGATTCTTCAATCCGCGGGAAATTTGGAGATGTCATCCGTTGGTCGCTGTTTATCCGTTGGGCAATTTTTTGTGTCTAAATGCCAAAACCTGTCAATATTCCCGCGGATTGCAAATTTCCGCAGTTGCACGAAATCGTTGATCCGGAAAAATTGGCGGCGAAGCTGAATCAACATCTCGGGCCGGCTTTTGACGCCGGCGAGAGGCGAGTGTCCAACTGCGCCATCGATCATTTGAAGTACCGCTCCGGCACGAGCTGTGTGATTGCCTTCACGGCGATGATCGTTGACCGCGCGAATCGCGAGCTGGGGCAACAAAGTTTCTTCGGCAAGCTTTTCCGGCGACCGCAAAAGATTGCGGCCAAAGCCGAGCGCCTGCAGCGCAAAGCGTGGGCGCCACCGCGCTTTGGCCCGGCGGTCGTGCAGATTCCGGATTGGGCGATGCAGCTCTGGGCCTTTCCGAACGATCCGAAACTGCCGGGGCTCGCGCTGATGAGCGACGCCGAAAAGATTTTGGCCGCAACGCAGGCCGCGCCGAAAAAATTCGGACTGCGCCAGGCGCCGGCGGCGGTCGTGGCTGAGCAAACCAAATATGTTCCCGGCATGCGCTGCGGCTACATTTATCGCTTGCGCATGGCCGACGGCTCGCCGCATGCCGTGTATGGCAAAACGTACCGCCGCGGCGAAGGCGAGAAAGCCTTTGCGCTGATGCAGCAAATCTGGGAAAGCGAAGCGTGCCGGCGCGGCCAACTCGTGCTGCCGCAGCCGTACAGCTACGATGCGAAGCTGCGCGTGCTTTGGCAGGAGGCCGTTGCCGGCGAGTCTTTCGCGAAGATCGCCGGCACGATGCCGAATTTGCCGGAAATGGCTAATGAAATTGGCGCGCGTCTGGCGGCGTTTCACAACACCGCGTTGCCGCTGGCGCGAAAAACGACGTTTGAATTCCAGGTTGCCGAAGTGCGCCGCAGCATCGACGCCATCGGGCGCGCGTTTCCGGATTATGCCGAACGTTGCGCCCGGCTCGGCCAAAAACTTTTTGACGGCGCCGCGCGTTTGGGGCCCGGCCCGCTGACGCCGGTTCATGCTTCGTTCAAGTTCAGCCATATTTTTGCCACGGCGAAGGGCATCACGTTCATTGATTTTGACGGCGCGAATCTCGGCGACCCCGGCTACGACGTCGGCCGTTTCATCGCGCATCTTTATAAAATGAAAGCGGACTGGACGATCGATCCGCAGGTGGCCGAGCGAACCGTCGCGAATTTTTGCGCCTCGTATAATCGCGCCGCCGCGGCGCCGCTTTCGCCGGAACGCATCAACTGGTTTGCCGCGAGCCATATCCTGGCGAGCCAGATTTACAAATCCGTCAAGCGCATGGACACGCGCTTGATGAGCAAGCTCATGAAAATCGCCAATCAGCTTTGTTCGTAATCGTTCGTAGTAACGCCTTTAGGCGTCACATTGTCCTGCATGGATGAAACAATCGATGATGAACAACAATCTTTTGATACGGTAAATCCTGCGCCTGAAGGCGCTACTACAAACATAAACACATGTCTAAATTTGTCGCAAAATCCGACGACGCTGTTTTTCCGCAGTTGGCGACGGTCACCGATCCGCACGCGATGAAAGAAGTTTTTCAGCGCGAGTTTCCCGGCTTTGCCGAAGGTCGTCTGGAGCTTCATAAAGTTGGCTTGATGCAGATACGCTACGAGCCAGGCAAAAAATGTCATATCAACTATCGGCTCCAGATCAAAGATTTGGCCACCGGCAAATCGAAACGGCCGATCTGTTTTGCCGCAGTCGAGCGGAACGGGGAAGCGTCAGCGAAATTTGCGGCGGCTTTGCGTGAAGCGCAATTTCAACCCAAACTGCTGCCGGCGGTGCATTTTTTCGCCGGACTGAACATGATCGTCTGGGCGTATCCCAACGATCCCAGACTCAAACAGCTTCATCGTTTGACGCGCAAAAAGAGTTTGGAGAAAATCATCGACGCGCACAGGGGTAGTCTGCGGCTGCCGCCGGAGGCAAAGCTGAAACGGATCAAGACCCGGCGCATCAAATACGTGCCGCGCGACCGCTGCACGTTGCGTCATCGCCTGCTCTTCGCTGGCGCGAAAAATCTGGTGATTTACAGCAAAACGCTTAATCCCAGAACCAACGGCGAATTGATTTTCAAAATTATGCAGGGGTTGTGGAACAGTCCGGTTTGTCAATCCGGCGAGTTTCTCATTCCCGAGCCGCTGTTTTTTGTGCGCGAGATGAACGCCATTTTTGTGCGCGGTTTGAAAGGCATGAATGCAGACGATCATCTCGTCCGGCTCGATCTCGATCAGGTTGCCGCGCAGATCGGCGCGGGCCTCGCGGGCATTCAGCAGTGTCACCTGACGGGAATACCGCATTCGACCGATGATCACGTTATGGAACAGGCCGTCGAAGCCGAAGCGATTTTGGGGAAATTTGACGCGGCGTATTTGCCCCGCGTCGAATCGCTGACGGCGGCGTTGCGAGAAAAATATCCCAATTTGACGCCGCTGCCGCCGGCGCCCATTCACAGCGCGTTTCGACTGTCGCAGTTTCTGGTGGTTGACGGCAGGCTCGCGTTGATCGATTTTGATGATTTCGTTCTCGGCAATCCGCTTGCGGACGTCGCCAGTTTTGTCGCGCATCTGTTGTATTTGCCGCTGAAAGGCACGCTCACGGTGGAACGCAGCCGCTCGGCGATTCGCCATTTCTGTGCAACCTACGCGGCGCGCGCGCCGTGGGGATTGCCGAACGATGTTTTGATCTGGCAAACCGCCGCGCAATTGCTGGGCAAGCAGGCCAAGAAGTGTATTCGTTTGGCTAAAGCCAATCATGCCGAAAAAGTTGAGCAGTTGTTGAATTTAGCCGCGGCGATACTTGAAGGAAACGAGCGGCTCGTGTAGAATTCGTTTTGGAGTGCAGGATTGATGGATTTTTGGATTGTTGCTGCGCTAATGTTCCATTGATCCAATGGCCCAATGATCCATTGATCTAATGATCCAACAATCCCATAATTCGTAACGCGGCTTTGGCCGCAACCAAAACTGCACCACAAAGAACACAAAGCTTTTCTTTGTGCGCTTTGTGTTCTCGTGGTGAAAAATCTTTTCAGGCATGATGGTTTTTCCGTGGTAATACCATACGACGATCCGAAGCTCTTGCATCTCGACGTGGCGACTGATCCGGTTGCCATGGTTCCGATTTTTGCAGAGAATTTTCGCGCGAGCCTCGCGGCGCTCGATTGCCAAATTGAAAATTGCGCCATCGAGCGCATTCAATATCGCCGCGGCCGCCGTTGCCGCCTGTTGTATCGGCTCAATCTGCGCAATCGTGACGGCGCAAAAAAAGATCAGTGGTTTTACGGCAAACTCGTGCGGCCGGGGCAGACGCGCCGGCAATATGAAGAGGCGCTTGCCACCGGCAATTTGCAAAACGGTCTCTGGCCGGCGGTGACGCTGTTGCCCGATCTTGAAATGGTCGTCTGGACTTTTCCCAACGATCCTGAAATGCCGGGCCTGGTCAAAGCGGCGGATTTGAGTTTTGTGCAGGCGCAGATCAATGCGAATCTGGCGGCTTTCGGTTTGGCGGATGACTGGCGCAGCGAAAAAGCAGCTTTTGAGCGCGTGAAATATATGCCGGGCAAGCGTTGCGTTTTGCGTTATCACGCGCGTTTGCAAAACTACGCCGGGGAAAATCGCGAACTTTCATTTTATAGCAAAACGTACAGCGACGGCAGGAGCCGATTTCATTTTCAAGTTTTGCGGCAAGTTTATGATCAACTTGCCAGAGCAATCAATATTCCCCGGCCGTTGCTGCATTTCGACGCCGCGAACACCTTATGGCAGGAACCGTGGGAGGGCCGGCCGCTCCTTGAAAAACTCGACACGGTGGATTGGGAAGAACTCTTTCCGCGTTTGGCCGCCGGGCTGGCAAGTTTTCATCAAAGCGCCGGTGCAAGTCTGCCGCCGGTGAATACGCTGGAGCAGGCTTTTGATTCGGCGCAGGAAGACGCGCAAATGTTGGGATGGCTTTTGCCGGAATATCATTTGCATTTCGCCGAAATTTTGACGAAATTAACGATTGCCAAAGAAGTTTTGGCGGCGCAACCGGCGCCGGCCACGCCGATTCACGGCGCGATTCGCCTCGAGCAATTCGTGGCACGCGATCGCGAAGTGGCGCTGGTGGATTTTGACGCCGTCGCATTGGGCGACCCTCTGTATGATGTCGCGGAATTTTTAACTTCATTGCAGTATCTCGAATTCACCGCCGGCTTTTCGCGGCAACGTTTGTCGCGGGCAGCGGAATTATTTAAAACGAATTACGAAAAGCAAGCGGGCTCTAAATTGCTGCCGCCGCGGTTGGGCTTTTATGCAATTTCGGCGTTGCTCAGCAAGATGCACGACACGATGAAGAATTTGGACGCGAAGGCGATGGAGCAGTTCGAGGCGATTCTGGAAATTATGGAGGGTTGGTTGCAAGATATATAAACTGTTCGAAACCATACTCAAATGAAGTTTTTTTAATAGTTTTGCCCAAAATGGTTTTGCCTTATCCGTTGGGTTGTTTCTATCCGTTGGCGCAATTGTTTTGATTATGATTTTATTTAGCAATGAATTCGTTGCATCAAGATGAGATTAGCCTTTGTCCGCACCAAAACCGAGAGCACGGTGTTTGCGCGGGAAAATCAAACTGAAGCGACGCTGGATCGCGCGGCGCTGAAGAAAATGAAAATTTCTCCGAAAGCCGGCAGCAGCTCGAAAAATATTATTTTCGGATTGCAGCGCTGCAACGTCATCGCCGGCGGCGAAGAGTGGAAATTCTGGAACGGCGCGGTGCAGGAAATTTCAGGGCCGGGACAATTGCCGGTCAAAATGTTTCCTTATAATGATAACCTGGCTTCGGATGAGCTGGCGCGATATGTCGCGCTTGCCGGACAGCCCGATCTCATCTGGGTCGAAGGTCCGGATTATCCGCCGTATCTGGCGCAAATTTTCGATCTGTGCCCCGACAGTTTCAAACTGGTTTATTCGAAAGACTGGCGGCCGGAGAAAATTAAAAAACTGGCGCGTTACGATCTCTGCCTGGTCGATGAAGAATGGGAGGTTGAGGAAGTCAAGCGCGTTTGTCCGGAGATTCAATGCGCCATCTGGGATAAGCTGATCGATTATGAGAGCACGCATTATCCGTTGCCGGTGGAGAAAATTTATGATATCTGTTATGTCGCCTATTTGCGTGAGCGCAAAAATCATGAATTGTTGTTTCGCGCGATGGCGCAATTGCCGGACCGCAAGCTGACCGGTGTTTGTGTCGGCGACGATCGCAAGGGCAATCGCACCGAACTGGAAAAACTGGCGGGAGATTTGAATCTCACCGTGCATTTTACCGGCGAGGTTTCGAAAGAAGAAGTCAATCGTTATATCAATCAGTCCAAAATCGGCGTGATGTGCGCGACGCTGGACGCGGCGCCGCGCGCGATTTTGGAATACCTGGCCGCAGATGTGCCGGTGCTGGTGAATGCGGATTTGTGGGCCGGCAGCCGCTACGTCGGGCCGAGCGCCGGCCTGGTGAAATCGCCGGAAGAATTTCACCTCGGCCTGGCGGAGCTGCTGGATAAGCATCGGAATTATTCGCCGCGCGCGCATTTGCTCGAGCATTATTCGTTCGAGAGAGTCATGACAAAGTTTATGGCGATTTTGCGCCCGGCGGCGGAGAAATTCGCCTCCGTGAAACACCGGAGTGGCAAACTTTAGTTTGCCGGCCTTGATTCATTATAAGTTGCATCTCTGTTTCGACCGGAACCTCTTGTGCTGCTGCAAAAAAGGATCGGCGTTTCTGCCTCAACGCTGACTATGGATTTGCGACTGATCCTTATTTCAGAGATGCAAAATGTAAAAGTTGATAAAAGATAAAGGGCTAAAAAAACGTTTAATCGCGCATGCCTGAAATTGAAATAAGAAACGCCAAACTGCGCCGGCGCAAAAATAAATCGGCGCAGGATACGCATCTGCCGCATCTGGCGCAGGCGCTGAATGCGCGGGAGATGAAGCCGGCGCTGCAGGAATTTTTCCGCGGCGAATATCCCGAACGTGGCTTGCAGGTTGAGGCGGTCGATCTCGGCAAGGTGTATCATAAACCGGGAAAAGATTGCGAGATTACCTACGGCGTGCGTTGTCGCGACGGCGAAAATAATATTCACGCCGTATGGTTTCAGGCGAAGATGTCGGCCAGCCTCAAAGCTCGCAACGACGCGCCGCGCTCGTGGCCGGGCTGCGGTTTTTGGAAGCCGGTTCACGTCTGGCCGGAGATGGGAATGATGTTGCATACGTTTCCATATGATCGTAAATTGCCTTATCTCGGCCAACTGTTGGAGCCGGCGTGGATCAAGCAACAGGTCGAGGCGAATCCTGGCGATTTGGGTTTGAACGCCGGGGTGAAATGTAAACACGTGGGGATTGAAAAAATAAAATACATGCCCGGCAAGCGTTGTGTGTTGCGTTATGAAATTCTATTCGACGATCAACAACGCCGGATTTTTTACGGCAAAACTTACGACGACGCGCAGGGCGGCCACGTTTTCCAGGCGCTGCAAAAAATTTGCGCGAGTCCGGCCTGCTCCGCAAAAGCGGAGTTGAACGTGCCGGCGCCGATTGCGTATCTCGAGGCGGCCAACACCGTTTGGCAACAGGCGTGGGAAGGCGAGGATTTCAATGCCGTGATGGGAAAAATCGGCTGGGCAAATTTTCACCGGACGGATTTTCCCGGGAAGATTGCGACGATGCTGGCGGCATTGCATGGAATCGTTATTTCCGGGGTGGCGCTGCGCCGCGGCCATGCGCCGCAGGCCGTGCTGTTGAATGCCTGCGACGATGCGAGCGACATCGCGCCGTTTGCGCCCGAACGCCGGGAAATACTGAATGAGTTTATGCGAACGCTGGAAGCCGCGATGACACTGTTTGAATCGCCCGCGCCGGAGACGACGATACATGGCAGTTTCAAGCTCGCGCAGCTTTTGTGCCGCGCGCAACGCGATCTGGCGCTGATTGATTTCGATTCGATTGCCAGCGGCGATTCGCTTTACGATGTGGCCGAGTTTGTCGCCTCCGTCGCTTTTCTGCAAGTGAGTGATGAGATTCCGGCGGCACGGTTGAATGAGAGCATCGAAACTTTTTTGACGAGTTACGAACGGCAAGTGTCGTGGACGTGTGAGCGCCGGCGGCTGGCCTGGTATGTCGTGGCGTTTTTGCTCGGCAAGATTCACTCTTCGCTCAAGCGCCGCGAACCGGCAAGCGTCAAAAATCTCGCGCTCGCTTTTGCTCTGGTTCAGGAATGGATTGATAAACTAAACTAGATCAAAAAAATTAGCCCAACGGATTAAAAAACGGCCAACGGATTAAGAGCATTGCCAACAATAAAATTTTTGGTTTTTGTGTATTTCAACTGATCATTGGCGCCAAAACTTCGAGAATAAAAAGCTTTTAAATCCGTTGGTTGTTTTAATCCGTTGGCCGTGCTTTAAATCCGGCGTAAATTCTTACAAGAAGGCAAGCATGAACCCAAGGCGCATGTTTTTTGTTACGGTCACCAGTTTAATCGGGTTGATAAATTTTCTGCCGGCGTTCGGCCATGTGGTGACGCTCGATCCGAATGAATATCCGAAAATGCGGCACCCGGTTGACATCGCGATCGCGCCGGACGGCAGCCGCGCCGTTGTTTTGTGCCACAACAACAGCGTCGCGGTGATCAATCTGCAAAGCGGCAACTATGAAGTTCAAAATATCGGATCGAATATCTGGCCGGGACAGCATCCGCTGAAAGCGGTATTTATCGGCAACACTTGTTTCGTCATTAATGAATACTCGGAATTCATCACCGAGTTCGATCCGGTCACGCTGCAAATCATCGCGAATCATCGCGTGCCGATGTACTGTCAGGATTTGCTTTATGATGAAATTAGTGGTATCATTTATATCACCAACAAATGGCTCGATGAAGTTTTGGTTTACAACAAATCTTTTCAGCCGCTGCGTGCAGGCATTCGCGTTGGGCGCAATCCGAAGCCGCTGGTGTTTGATACCGAGCGTAAACATCTCTATGTCGGAAATCACGGCTCATGGAACATCAGCGTGATTGCTCTCGATTCTTACACAGTGACGCAGACGATTTATTTCGGCAGCGCGCCAACGGCAATGGCCGCGACGCCACAGGCGATCGTCGCGACGAATCAGGGCGGGAGAAATTTGAAAACGATCAACGGCGCGCCGCTGATCGAGAACGATCAAATGGATATCGTCAATACGGTCTCTTTCATCGAGCCGAGCTCGGGAAAACTCGACGAAGCTTTTATCAACGCCGGCGCGGATTATGCGGATGTGCGCGTGAAAGACGGGTTGATGATTTTTATCAGTTCAGCCGACGGCTCGGTGCACCTTTATCGTTTGGATCAACCGCGTAGCGCGATGCAATCGCTGGCGATTCTCGATCCGGAGTGGAAACTGCCGGGCGGGCGCAACGTTCCGAACGGCACGTTGTCGCCGTTGCCGAAAGCCGCGGCGATCAAAGATAACAAAACGGTTTATGCCGTGAATTACATGCGCGATACCGTGGTCGAGATTAAATATAATTCCGGGCGCAACCGCTTCGAGCTGACGAAAGAAATTGCGCTGAATGCGCTGGGCGTGCCGATCGCCGCTTTCGCCTCCGGCTCGAATATCGTGAACATGAACAAGCGGCAGAATGGCGAGCGCTATTTTACGACGATCGGGGCGTGGAAACGGGGCCAAAGAAATTTTTCGTGCGCCACTTGCCATCCCAACGGCCATTCGGATTTTCGCTTCATCGTTGATCAGAAACCCGATCCTTTTTCCGGTTTGATGCAAGGCCCGGAGAAACACCCGTCGACGCTGGCCGCGAACATGACCGCGCCGTTTGCGTGGGAAGGCAGCGCCAAAACTTTGTTGGAATTCAATAATGAAGCGCTGAATACGCACGACAAGCCGGATGGCACGAGCAGCATTCATACGGATGTGTCGCCGTTCCTGACGCTGTTTGAAGAAGCGTTGCGTCCGGAGCCGAATCCTTATCCGGCGGCCAACGGCGAGGCGCAAAATCCGAATGCGGCGCAGCGCGGCAAAAGTGTGTTTGTGAGCGCCGGTTGTTTCAGTTGTCACAGCGGCGGCGCGTTTACGGATCGCTTGACGCACGACGTTGGCACCGGCCGCAAGCTCGATACGCCGTCATTGGTGCAGCTCTGGGACAAAGCGCCGTATCTCCACGACGGCCGCGCGGAAACCCTGGCCGAGTTACTCGATCAGGCGATATACGATAAAACCGATGCGCACGGCAGGCTATCGGCATTAACCGCCGCGCAAAAAGAAGATTTAACGGCTTATTTGCTGTCGATTCGCTTGGGTGATATTCCGACGCGTGTTGAGGCGGCGAATAGCGAGATGCCGGTGACGCACGCGCTTCAACAAAATTATCCGAATCCGTTTTCAGCGCGCGGCATCTTCGATAATCCGGAGACTTCCATCGGATATCAGCTTCCTGCTTCCGGTCACGTCGAGTTGGTTATTTACAACGGCCTCGGCCAAAAGGTGCGAACGTTGATCAAGGCGAAACAGGCGCCCGGCCGTTATCAAATCAAATGGGATGGCAAAAACGAATCCGGCCTACCGTTGCCGAGTGGCGTTTATCTTTATCGGTTGCACGCCGAAGATGCGATTGGCGCAGCGGCTTTCGTGCAGACGAATAAAATGTTGATGTTGAAATAAAAATCGCCATGAATTAAAATTCATGGCTAAAAGCTAAAGTCCGCTGAAGCGGACTGACGTGTGTGGAGTCGGCTTCAGCCGACTTGAGCTTTTAGCCGAGAAATTTATTTCTCGGCACATAGGACGATATAGGATTGTCGTCCCCAATCAGAGGAGCAAACAACTTCATCCTTCTCAAAACGGAGGTCGTCATGGAAGGGTTCCGTTTTATTCAGAGAGGATTCATGCTTCTTGGCGCTGCAACTTTGCTCGTGAATTCCTCAGTGCTGTTGGCGCAGCCGCAAACGCCGGTGAATTACAAGGTCGCGTTTATCGCCGATCAACAAGACGGATCAGATGCAATTGCGGTGTTGAATCTCGTTAAAAACGAGGGCGCGCAGGCGGTCGTGCATCAGGGCGATTTCGATTATGGCGACAACCCGCAGGGGTGGGATAGTATGATTACGAGCGTTCTCGGCGCGAATTTTCCCTACTTCGCATCGGCCGGGAATCACGACGAGGGCAATTTTTACGGCGCCGGCGGGTATCAGTCGTTTTTAATCGCGCGGATGAACCGGCTCGGCATCACGTGGGATGGTGATCTCGGGACTAAATCCTCGTTTAAGTACAACGGCATTTTCTTCGTGCTCACGGCGCCGGACGTCATCGGCACCGGCCACGATATTTACATTCGGAACGTTTTGGCCGCGGACAATTCGATTTGGAGCATCAGCAGTTGGCACAAGAACATGAAATTGATGCAAGTCGGCGGCAAAGGCGATGAGACCGGTTGGCCGGTTTACGAAGAAGCGCGCAAAGGTGGTGCGATCATCGCGACGGGCCACGAGCATTCGTACTGCCGCTCGCATCTGTTGAGCAGTTGCCAGAATCAAACCGTGGCGAGCACGTCGAACACGCTGGTGCTCGCCAAGGATGATCCGAACACGCCGGCGGACGAGGGCCGCAGCTTCGTGTTTGTTTCGGGATTGGGCGGCAATAGCGTGCGCTCGCAATCGTTGAGCGGCAACTGGTGGGCGAGCATTTATACGTCGTCGCAGAACGCCACTTACGGCGCGTTGTTCGGTGTGTTCAATTACAACGGCCAGCCGGATATGGCGCGCTTTTATTTCAAAGCGGTCAACGGCGCGCAGCCCGATGCTTTTTTTGTCCGCTCCGCGGTGGAGCCGGCAACGCCGCCGGTCATTTCGTCCTTTAGCCCGGTGATGGGGCCGATCGGAACGGAAGTGACGATTTTCGGGAGCGCGTTTAGCTTCGCAACGCAAGTGGCTTTCAATGGCGAGGCCGCGAGCAGTTTTACGATCGTTTCTGATACGGAAATTCGCGTGGAAGTTCCGGCCGATGCGACTTCCGGAAAAATTACCGTGACGAATTCTGGTGGCATGGGAACCAGCGTCGATGATTTCACCATGACGCCGCCGCTGCTGCCGAGCATTTCTTCTTTTAATCCAACCAGCGGCGCGGTTGGCGCGCTGGTCACCATTACCGGCGCGAATTTCACCGGCGCGACGCAAGTGACTTTTTTCAATAACGTTGCCGCGACCAATTTTACCGTTCTTTCCAACACGAGCCTTCGCGCGAATGTTCCGGCCGGCGCGATCACGGGCGTGATCGAAGTCACGGCGCCCGGCGGAACGGGCACGAGCGCGACTGATTTCTCGGTCATTCTACCGCCGCCGTCGATCACGTTGAATCCGACGGACGACGCGTATGTGAACAAGGACAAGAGCACCACCAACTTTGGCGCGGCGATCACCTTGCGCCTGAAAAAGGGCTCAACGCTGCGCAGTTTTCTGAAGTTTGCGGTGAGCGGCTTGAGCGGCGCGGTCCAAAGCGCGAAGCTGCGTTTACGGGTGACCGTGGCGAGTAATGACGGCGGCGCCGTTTATGCCGTCTTGAATAATTATTCCGGAACGACGACGCCGTGGACCGAGAGCGGCCTGACGCATAGCAATGCGCCGAGCACGGGCGGCACGCCGCTCGCCACGATCGGCAGCGTCAGCGTCGGACAATGGGTCGAGTTTGACGTGACGCCGGCGATTACCGGCAACGGCACGTTCAGTTTCGGCTTGAAGAGCGCTTCTTCAACGACGGTGCAATACAGCTCGAAAGAAGGCGCGGACAAGCCGGAGCTGGTGATCCAAATGGGCGCGATCACGGCGATGATCAATACGCTTTTGAAGCCGGCCGAAAGTTACTCGGAGTTGCCCGCGCAGATCACGCTGTCACCGAGTTATCCGAATCCGTTCAATGCGCAAACGGTGATTGAATATACGCTGCCGGAAGCAGCGCCGGTGCGTTTGGAAATTTACAACATTGCGGGACAAGTGGTGCGCCATTTAATTAACGAAGCGCAAACGCCGGGATATAAACAGATTCGGTGGGACGGCCGCGATGATGCTGGCCGCGAAGTGAGCACCGGCGTTTATCTCTATCGTTTGCAGGCGGGCGCGCAAACGATCGTGCGAAGAATGACGCTGCAGAAATAAGGTCCGAGGTCGAAAGTCCGAAGCCCGAGGTCAATTGGCGCAACGCGGACGAGCCGTGTCGGCGAGCCGCAACCAAAAAGATTATTGCTCATGGAATGTCCCGCCACAGCGGGATCACGGAATTTTTTTCCGTGAGCCGTTCCATTTCCGTGAGCCAAATTTTTTTGTTTTTTTTTGCGCAGATTTCACTCTTTAATTGGGAAATAAAACGTGAAAACGTAATGCGTGCCGTTGCGTTTTACGCCTTACGTTTTACACACACATCAGGAGAACCTATGATCCAAACGAACCAGGACGACGCCCTGATTTATAAAGTGGTGTTGAATCACGAGGAGCAATATTCCATTTGGCCGGCGGAGCGTGAGAATGCGCTCGGCTGGCGCGACGCCGGCAAGAGCGGGCCCAAAGAAGAATGCCTCGCTTATATCAAAGAAGTGTGGACCGACATGCGGCCGCTAAGTCTGCGCAAGAAGATGGAAGCAATGGCGAAACAGCCGCCACCGGCGCCCGTGCAAGCGCCTGCCGTCAAAAACGATTTGGTGCAGCGCCTGTCGGAAGGCGAGCATCCCGTCGAAGTGGCGCTGCGTCCGGCAAAGACCGCGCAAGCTTTGAAAGAATGCATTGATCGCGGGTACGTTCACATTAAGTTTCCGAACACGCAGGGCGGCACCGAGCTTGGCGTCCGGCTTGATAAAACCGCCAGCGATTTCGGCGCGGCGGATTTTTCCGGACAGCGCGGCAACGTTCGTCTCGTCGGCGGGTTGACGCTCGATTACGTTCCGGTGCGCTGCATTGCGGACATCGATCTCAGCACGCTTGCGGGCAAAGGGCATCTGGAGCGTAGTTTGTAGTAGTGCCTTCAGGCATTTTGTTTTTGAGTAGCGCAAAATATTTATTCATTCAAAAATTGAACCCTGAAGGGGTTACTACGAACATGTCCAACAACGCGTGGATCAGCATTCCCAGGCCGAGCGCCTCGGCGCGGCTGCGGCTCTTCTGTTTTCCGTATGCCGGCGGCGGCGTGTTTGAATATCGCGCGTGGCCGGCCAGCTTGCCGCCGGAAGTGGAAGTTTGCGCCATTCAGCTTCCCGGCCGTGAAGCGCGGTTGCGCGAAACGCCATACTCGCAGATGGCCGCGTTATGCGAAGTGTTGGCGCAAGTCATCGTTCCGCATCTCGACCGGCCGTTCGCGTTCTTCGGCCACAGCCTCGGCGCGTTCATTGCTTTGGAATTGGTGCGTCGTCTTCGGCAACAGTGTCGCCCGCAACCGGAGCATCTGTTCGTCTCCGGCTCGCGCGCGCCGCAGCTTCCCAATCCCGAGCCGCCGGTTTATCACTTGCCGGACCGTGAGCTGATTCGAGAAGTCAGCGAGCGTTACGACGGCATTCCGGCGGAAGTTTTGGCCAACGCTGATATCCTCGAAATGTTGCTGCCGGCTTTGCGCGCGGATTTTGCAATGAACGACACCTACGTTTATCGCGACGAGGCGCCGTTGGATTGTCCGATCGCGGCTTTCGGCGGACTGCAGGATCACGGCGTGCCGCCGGGGCATTTGGAAGCGTGGCGCGAGCAAACGCGCGGCGCTTTCACGCTGAACATGTTTTGGGGCGATCATTTTTTTCTGAAAACCTCGCGAATACCTCTGTTGCAGGCAGTTCGCGAACAATTAAATCAGGCTGTGGTAATGGTCACAGGTGCTAACCAAATGTAAAGGAGAGGCATGATGAAAAAACGCATACTTCATCTGATTGGAGTTCTCGGAGTCGCAGTCGGGATCGGTTTGCCGGCGCTGGTCAGCGCGCAGACCGCCGAGATTCCGTCGCATAAGCAATCCTATGTTTGGAAGTCGGCGTCGCATAATGGCCAGAAAGGAAACGAGGCGAAAAAATTTCTTGCTGAACGCAAAAGCGTTGACATACCCGGCGCGCTATGGCTGCGCCTGTATTTTGGCGACGCGAAGCTCGGCGCCAACAGCAACATTACGATCATCTCGCTCAAAGACGGCGCCCGGCAGGATTTGAATACCGTGACGCTGGCGCAATGGCAAAACACCAGCGCCTATTTCAATGGCGACGCGGTTGAAGTGCAGATTCACGCCGGCCCGAACGACGAAAACACTTTTCTTCACCTCAAAGAGCTCGAAGTCGGCGAAGTGCCGGCCGCGCCGGAATCGCAATGCGGGCCGGTGGACGATCGCGCGCCGTCCAATCATCCGGCCTCCGGTCGTTTGCTGAACATCGGCTGCACCGGCTGGATTATCGCCAACGGCAAGCAGGTCACGGCCGGACATTGCTCGGGCGCGTCGGCCACCGTTTTGCAATTCAATGTTCCACTGTCGAATCCGAATGGCTCGCTCAATCACCCCGGGCCGCAGGATCAATATTCCGTCGATGCGGGCAGCAAAGTTTTTGTCAACGGCGGCATCGGCAACGACTGGGGCGTGTTCAGTGTGTTCAATAATTCTCAAACCGGTTTGCAGCCGATTCAGGCGCAGGGCGCGTCGTTCACCGTCGTGCAGAATCTCGGTCCGTCTACGATTCGTATCACCGGCTTCGGCGTCGATAACAACGATCCCACGCGCAACCAGACGCAGCAAACGCATGCCGGCCCCAACGCCGGCTCGTCCGTAACAACTATGCGTTATCAAACCGACACCGAAGGTGGCAATTCCGGCAGTCCGGTGATTGATAACGCGACCGGCAACGCGGTCGGCGTTCATACGCACGGAGGTTGCACCACCGGTGGCACGGGCAACAACAGCGGCACGAGCACTTTCAATTCAGCTTTTTGGACTGCGCTCGGCGGCGGAGGCGGTTGCAGCAATATTGCGCTCGGCGATCCAACGCTTGCCTCGAGCACGAACGGCGGCAACACCTCGAATCTTGCGGTTGATGGCAACGCCGGCACGTTCTGGCAGAGCGCCAGCGGCGGCACGCAGTACTTGCGCGTCAATCTTGGCGCCGGTGCGAGTTACAGTCAGGTGACGATAAAGTGGCAAGGCTCGCTGCACGCGACAAAATTTAAAATTCGCGTTTCCAACAATGCGAATTTTAACAACTTTTCCAACGTTTTTAGCACCAACAGCGGCGCTGGCGGCAATCAAACGATCAATCTCTCCGGCGCGCCGCGCACGGAGAGATATATTCTGCTTTATATGACCATCGCGAATGGCAGCGCGTATGCGGTTAACGAGTTTGAGGTCTGCGGCTCCTCGGCGAGTGCCACGGCGAAACAAAATGCCGAAGCGAACGAGACCGCGATCATTCCGGCGGAATTTACTTTGGAGCAGAATTATCCCAACCCGTTTGGGAGCGCAGCGACCTCCCCCGCTTCGGGCGGGGGAAATCCGAGCACGAATATCAGCTTCGGCCTGCCGGAGGACGCGCACGTCACGTTGAAAGTGTACAATCTCGTCGGCGCCGAGGTTGCGACGCTCGTCAATGAACGCCGTGAGGCCGGTCTGCACACGGCAGTTTTTGACGCGAGTCATTTGCCGAGCGGCGTGTATTTCTCCGTACTGAAAGCCGGCGAAACGAAATTGATTCGCCGTCTCGTGTTGATGAAGTAACTTTGTGAAGTCGGACCTGGTCAGGGGAATGTTTCTAAATTTGAAAAATTGTTGTGACCAAGTCCGACTTCGCCAACGATTGGAACCATAAGCCGAACGAGCCGGAACCCAAAAGATAGTCGCTCATCCCGCTGCTGCGGGAGAACCGCTCACGGAATGAAACCATAAAAGGCTTTATTTCCGTGAGAGTTCTATTCCGTAAGATAGTCGCTCACGGAATTGGAACCGCTCACGGAAATGAAACCATAAAAGGCTTTATTTCCGTGAGAGTTCTATTCCGTGAGCCAAATTTTTTGCTTTTTTGCACGGCCTATTATGACGCACGAATATCTGTTCGTCCTCTGTCCTCCTTTTTCCGGCTCCACCGTGCTCTGGAAATTGCTGGCGACTTCGCCGGCCGTGTCGGCGTTGCCGAAGGAAGGCCAGTCGATGGACGGCGTCAAGGAAATCATGCGCGCCGGCCCATGGAATACTGAAAAACGCATTCCCTGGCCGGAGATCAGGGCGACGTGGGAAAAAAGCTGGGATTTGACGAAGCCGATTCTCGTTGAAAAAAGTCCGCCGAATATCGCGCGCGCTTTTGAGATTGAGGCGGTTTTTAAGCCGGCTTATTTCGTCGCGATGATTCGCGATCCGTATGCGCTCTGCGAGAGCATCAACCGCCGCCTCGGCCACGACGTCGAGGCCGCGGCGCGCAAATGGGTGATGCACGCGGAATATTAAATGCAAAACATTAACGGATTGAAAAAACTGACGTATTTCACATACGAAGATTTTACGGACCGAACGCCGCAAGTTAAGGAGCAAATTCTGCAATTCATGCCGCAGTTGCAGGACATCGACATCGCGCAATCTTTCAAAGCGCATGCGCTGGAAGAGCCGATTCAAAATTTTAATCACGAGAAAATCGGCCGGCTGGCGAGGACGGATATTGGTAAAATCAATGCAGTTCTCAAAGAGCATGAAAGCCTGATGAAATTTTTTGGATACGAATTTATGACTTGATGGCATGATAAGAGCAAAGCCAAGTCCCCAACGGGGACAAATATGATAGCGCAGGGCATCGCCCTGTGGATAGAATATAGAAGAATCGGAAAGCCCCAACGGGGCGAAATATGTTAGCGCAACGAGATCACCATACGCCATAGACAGATTCTTATTTTGCCCCATGCTATCACATCATGCCCCTTTGGGGCAAACGGCGTTTGATGTTATAAACATAAGTATCATATATGGGCTTGAGGGTAACGATTCAGTGTTGATTGAGAAAAAAACTCATTGACTGGTCGCTGTAACAACACCGATTGGCGATGAACCGGCGAGTTTAGCGACCGGTCAATTTCAACTTAAGAAGTAACGGGATTTTATGAACACGCGCAACTTTGACCCTACAGCAAAAAATCCTTCGGTTATAAAACCGGCCTCCGCGCCCGAAAGGGCTTTTGAGCCGGAATCATGGTTGCAAGGCCAGGCCCTGCAAGCCGCGCTGGCTTTCTGGAAAAAACAGCTTGGCGATTTTTTGCCGTTGTTGGAACTTCCCACCGATCGCGCCCGCCTGGCCCTGCCAACCTATCACGGCCAAACGCACCGCTTCACGTTGCCGCCAACGCTGATCGAGTCGTTGCGCGTTTTGTGCCGCGAGATTGACGCCACGTTATTTGACGGCCTGTTCGCGATTTATCAAATCCTGTTGTATCGCTACACCGGGCAGGAAGATTTTATCGTTGCCGCGCCGGCACGCTCCGCCAGGAACACGATTTTATTGCGCGCCGACACCAGCGGCAATCCAACCTTTCGCGAACTCCTGACGCGCTCACGACAATGGATGCGCGCCGCGCATGAACACGACACGTTGCCATTGGCGCAGCTTGGGCGTGAGCTTTTTCCGCAACAGAATTTGAATCAGCTTTTTCAAACGGCATTGGCGCTGCACAACGGCGTGGCATCTGCACATGCAAATGGAGAGCCGGAAAAACTCGAACTCGCGTTGACACTTGCCGAGACCGCGCAAGGTTGGGAAGGAACCTTCACTTACAACGCCGATTTGTTCGATGCGGCGACGATGGCGCGCCTGGCCGGCCACTACGAAACCTTGCTGCGCGGCGCGGTGGAACATCCCGACACGCGCATCGCGTTGCTGCCGATTTTGCCGGCGGAGGAATATAAACAAATCGTCGTTGACTGGAATGCCACGCAGGTTGAATTTCCAAACGACGCCTGCCTACATGAACTCTTTGAAAAGCAGGCGGAAAAATTGCCGGATAAAATCGCCGTCGTTTTCAAAGACGAGCAGATCACGTACGGCGAATTGAATCGCCGCGCCAACCGGCTCGCACATTATCTGCAACGATTGGGTGTCGGGCCGGATGTGCTTGCTGGTGTTTACATGGAACGCTCGCTCGAAATGGTGATTGGCCTTTACGGCATTCTCAAAGCCGGGGGCGCGTACGTTCCACTCGATCCGTCTTATCCCGCCTCGCGCCTCGCGTTCATGCTCGAAGATACGCAGGTGGCGGTTTTGCTCACGCAAACCGCGTTAATTGAAAATTTAAAATTTCCAATTGAAAATTTAAAATTGATTTGTTTGGATACCGCCCTGGAAACGATCGCGCACGAAAGCGACGCGAAACCCGAAAGCGCCGTGACCGCCGGGCATCTCGCGTATGTGATTTACACCTCGGGCTCCACCGGCCGGCCCAAAGGCGCAGTGCTCAATCATCGCGGCCGCGTCAGCAATTTTTGCGATTTCAATTGGCGCTACAATATCGGCGTGAACGATCGGTTGATCGGTTTGGCCTCGCTGAGTTTCGATATGTCGGCGTATGATATTTTCGGCACGCTGATGACCGGTGGCACGATCGTTATTGTTGAAGGTGAGGCGATTTTAGAGCCAGGCCGCTGGGCGGAATTGATGGTGCACCATGACATTACCGTGTGGCACTCGGTGCCGGCGCTGCTCGAAATGCTCGTCAATCATTGCAATGATCGCCCGGAAATTTCTCCGCGCCTGTTGCGTCTCGTGCTGCTCGGCGGTGATTGGATTCCGGTGAGCCTGCCGGATCGCCTCAAGGGCCTGATTCCCGGCGTGCACGTCGTCAGCATGGGCGGCGCCACCGAAGTCTCGATGGACTCCACGATTTATGACATCGTCGAGCCGTCGTCGAAATGGAAAAGCATTCCGTACGGCGTGCCGATGATGAATCAGCTTTCGTACGTGTTGGATGAATATCTGCAGCCGCTGCCTATTGGCGTGCCATGCGAGCTGCATCTCGGCGGCGTCGGCGTTGGCCGCGGTTATTTCAATCGTCCGGATTTGACCGCGCAAAAATTTATTCCGAATCCGTTCAGCGGCATGCCCGGCGATCGCATGTACAAAACCGGCGACCTGGCGCGCTATCGCCCCGACAGCAATCTCGAATTGCTCGGCCGGATGGATTTTCAAGTGAAGATTCGCGGCTATCGCATCGAGCTCGGCGAAATCATTTCGGCGCTGACGAAACATCCTGCCGTCAAAGAAGCCGTCGTCGTCGCCAAAGAAGACTTCGGCGTGAGCGCTCAGTCGAACGGCAAGCCCGGTCAGGCCGGAACGAGCAAACGGCTCGTGGCTTATGTCGTCCCGGATTTGCAATACCACGCTTCGGCAAGCTCAGCGCAGCGTGCTTCGACAGGCTCAGCACTGAGCGGAGCCGAAGTGTCGGAATGGCAAAGCGAGCAGATCGCGCAGTGGGAAAAAATTTATGACAAGTCTTACGGCGAGGAAACTGCCGGTCTCGATCCGACTTTCAATATTACCACGTGGAACAGCAGCTACACGGGCCTTCCCATTCCCGGCGAAGAGATGCGCGAGTGGGTGAATCAGTCGGTCGATAGAATTTTAAAATTGCCCCGCTCTTCAGCGGGGCCGCGCGTTCTCGAAATCGCCTGTGGCACCGGTTTGATCCTGTTCAAAATTGCGCCGCACAGCAAAAAATATTGGGGCGTCGATCTTTCCAAAGAAGCATTGGCGTATATTCGCCGGCAACTGGCGAAGCCGGAATATGCGCTGCCGCAGGTTGAGCTGTTTCATCGCATGGCGGATAATTTTGACGGCGTGCCAGAGCAGAGCTTCGACCTCGTCATTCTGCATTCGGTGGTGCAATTGTTTCCAAGCGTGGATTATCTCGTGCGCGTGCTGGCTGGCGCGATTAAGACGGTCGCGCCCGGCGGCAGTATCTTTATCGGCGACGTGATCAGTCTCGCGCTCTTCGAAGCGTTCCGGACTTCCGTGCAATTGCACCAATCGCCGGCTTCGTTGCGCACGGAGAAATTGCGGCAACGCGTTAAAAAAGCGATGGCGCAGGAAGAGCAAATGTTTCTCGCGCCGGAATTTTTCCAGGCGCTGCAGCAACAGTTCCCGCAGATCAGCCACGCGCAAATTCAACCGCGCCGCGGCCGCTTTGACAACGAAATGACGCGCTATCGATATGACGTAATTTTGCATATTAATAAAAAAATAAAAACTCAAACGGCGTATCGTTGGCTGGATTGGACAGAGCGGCGCATGACGCTGCCGTTGTTGCGCCGGCTTTTGCAGGACGAGCAGCCCGAAACCGCCGGCTTCCTGCGCGTGCCGAACGCGCGCCTCGCCGTCGATATGAAAATTCGCGAATTGCTCGCGAAGCCGGACGGCCCACAAACCGCCGGTGAGCTGCGCGAAGGGTTGCAAACCGTGCAGAAAAGCGAGTTTGTCGATCCCGAAGATTTATGGGCGATCGGCAACGAATTGCCGTATGACGTCGATCTCGCCTGGTCGGAGGAAATCGGCTGTTGCGACGTTTTGTTCAAACGACGCCGCGGCGAGAGTTCTTCATCTGTTCCCGTATTTCCCGGCGCGGCGATACAGGCAAAACCGTGGAATCAATATGCCAACAATCCGCTGCAAAGCGTGCTGACGCGCCAGCTCGTGCCGCAATTGCGCCGCGATTTGCAAAAGCGCTTGCCCGAATACATGGTGCCGACGGCGTTCGTGCTGCTCGAAGCGTTGCCGCTTTCGCCCAACGGCAAAATCGACCGTCGCGCTTTGCCGGCGCCCGATCAATCGCGCCCGGAGCTGCAGGAGTCTTATGTGGCGCCGCGGAATCCGGTGGAAGAAGTCGTCGCGCAAATTTGGACTGAAGTGTTTGGCTTCGAAGCCATCGGCATGCACGACAACTTTTTGGAGCTGGGCGGCCATTCGCTTTTGGCGACGCAGATCATGACGCGCCTGCAGGACATTTTTCCGGTGGATTTGCCGATGACGTATTTCTTCGGCGCACCGACCGTGGCCGAGCTGTCCGCACGCCTCATCAAATCCGGCGACGAAGCGCAAATCGACATCAGCGAAATTGCGCGCACGTTGCTGCAGGTGAACCGGCTTTCCGACGAGCAAGTCACCGCGCTGCTGGCCGAGCAAAAATAATTCGACCTATTGGAATTTTAAATGGAAAGTTTGTAATTTAAAATTTACAATACGTCGAACGATTACCTAAACTCAGGGAGCGCGGACTTTCTTGTCCGCTATGCGCGTGTGGACTAGAAAGTCCACGCTCCCTCAAAATATGGAGATCACCTATGAATGATTCGAGATTGTCGCGCTTCGTGCAGCAGGGTATCGAGGAACTCGCCAAAGACGATCCTGAGCTTTATGGCCTGCTGGATCGCGAATACGAGCGCCAGACCACCGTGCTGACGATGGTCGCCGCCTCGAGCGTCGTCGATCCGTCGGTGCTCATTTGCAACAGCATGCCGCCGATCAACGTCACCGCCGAGGGCTATCCCAAAGCGCGCTTTCATGCCGGCTGCGTCGTGATCGACGATATCGAGCAGCTTGCAATTGATCGCGCCAAAGCCGCGTTCGGTGCGCGTTACGCCAATGTGCAGGCGCACTCGGCGACCACCGCGAATCAAGTCGTGATGTGCAGCATGTTGAAGCCGGGCGACACGCTGCTCGGCATGGAATTGAGTTCCGGCGGCCATCTGACGCACGGCTCCAAAGCTTCGATCTCCGGCCAGTATTTCAACGCCATCGGCTACGGCATGCACCCGTCCGGCAGTATCGATTACGAGCAAGTGCGCCGGCTCGCGCAGGAGCACAAGCCGAAGCTGATCATCTGCGGCACCACGTCCTATCCGCGCCACATCGATTTCAAACAGTTCCGCGAAATTGCCGACGAAGTGGGCGCGTATGTGCTCGCCGACATCACGCACATTTCCGGGCTCGTCGTTGCCGGTGAGCATCCCAGCCCGATCGATCACGCGCATTTCACCACGACCTGCACGCACAAACAGCTTTACGGCCCGCGCGCCGGTTTGATCATGATGGGCTGCGACTTTGACCGTCTCGCGCCCGACGGCAAAATGACGCTGTCGGAGAAATTGCAAAAAGCCGTGTTTCCGTTTTTCCAGGGCGCGCCGCATTTGCACACGATTGGCGCGATGGCTCGCGGGCTCGGTATGATCGTCCGTCCGGAATTTAAAAAGCTGGCAAAACGAATTGTCGATGACGCCCGCGCGCTCGCCCAAAATTTTATCGGCCTCGGTTATCGCGTCATCACCGGCGGCACCGATAATCATCTCGTGGTGATCGATGTTTTGGAGAAAGGTCTGACCGGCATCGTCGCCGAGCGCGCGCTGGAAGATTGTTTTATCGTGGTCAATAAAAATCGCATTCCCGGCGACCAAAAATCGCCAACGATCACCAGCGGCATTCGCATCGGCACGAACAGCCTGGCGCGCCGCGAAATGGGCCCCAATGACATGGCGGCCTGCGCGCAGCTCGTGCATCGCGTGCTGTCGGCGGTCAAGCCGCTCGATGAGCAGCATTTTAAAATCGACGAGACTGTTGCGGAAACCGTGCGCGCCGGCGTGAAGAAACTGTGTGCGCGCTTTCCAATTCCGAATTATCCGGCGTGAGAAAGTTAGGCGTTAGCGGCGTCAAACTCAGAAAAAAATCTGAAAGTTTGAAGCCGAAAGAGAACCCCCGCGGATTGAAGAAGCCCACGGATAAAGCGTTTTATCGGCGGGTTTCTTCAATCCGCGGGAAATTTGGGAAGTTTAAAATCAACAAACGCTTTTGCGCCATGCGCAGCCAACCGAAAATTTCCATCATCGTCCCGACGCACAATCGGCGGCAATTTCTCGAAGCGACGATCAACAGCGTGCGCGCGCAGTCGATTACGAATTGGGAATTGATCGTGATCGATGACGCCTCGGATGATGAGACGTGGCCGTGGCTGCGCCAATTACAAAATTCGCAGATCAAAACCTTTCGCCTGGAGCAGCACAGCGAGCGCACGGCGGGGCGGAATTGGGGGCTTGAAGCGGCAAAGGGCGAATTCGTTCTTTTTCTCGATGATGATGATCTTTTGCCGGTCTCGGCTTTGCAGGCGCATCTCGAATCGTTTCAACGCCATCCGTCCGCGTCTGGCTCGGTTGGTTGTTACATGATGTTTGATGAAAATGGCGCGCAGCAAACGTTTCGATATTTTCGTCGCCGTCGCTTGCACGACATTTGGCCGGATTTGCTGTTCGGTCACATTCCGGTTTTCGGCCAATGTCTGTTTCGCGCCGCAGTAATCAAATCCGCCGGCGGCTGGGATGGCGAGTTCATCCCGATCGAAGATCATCAATTGTGGCTGCGTATCGCGCCACATGGCCGGGTCGTGATGTTGCCCGAAGTCGTGCTGCATTATCGCGTCCACGCCGGCCAATGGCGGCCGCGCAAATTGTGGAAATTGATGACCAGGGTTCGCCAGCGCGCCGTCAAAAAGCTGGAAGGCGAACGGCGCAAACACGCGGAAAGAATCATGCAGGCGCGCGAACATTTTCGCGAGGGCGAAATTTTTTCCGGCGACGGCGAGGCCGCGCGTGCGTTGCGTTCGTATCTCAAAGCCGTTCGTCTGCAGCCCGGAATTTTGCGCTCGCCGTTGACGCGCGCGATGATTATGCCGCCGATCATGAAATGTCTTGTCGGTGAGCGTCTGGCGAACCGCCAACAACCGCAATTCGCCCGCGCGCGGGTGGTGGATTATCACGGCGAAGAACAGGCCGTGCACAGCCGGTCGGAGCGCGAAGCTTCAGCTTCGCAGAGATAAAACGTTATGCGACTTTCAGCCGCAACCAAAGGAATTTTTTATTGCAGCCGGAACATCCCCTCGGGTTGGAAGCCCAAAATCTTTTGACCGAGGAAAATTGCTCTGCGCCAACGCCAACCGCTTATCAGGTCGACCGCGAGCTGGCCGCGCAAATCAACCCGCGCGACAGCCTGTTCGTCTGCGGTTTCTGGCGCAGCGGCACGACCTGGCTGCAGCAGGCCCTCGAAACGTTGCTGCAGGCCAAGCTGGTTTATGAGCCGCTCTACTGTCTGGTGCCGGAGATGCAGGCGGTTTACGCGGAGAATGGTCTGGCGAATCGCAAGAAAGATTATTTACGGCTGTACATGCCTTTTTGCGCCGAACCCACGGTGACGGGCCGGCCACTGCACGATTTTTTCGACCGTGCGCTGCGCTCCGATCTGTCGGGAACCTGGATTCGCGCTTATCGCGGCGAGATGGAAAATAATTTTCGCGCGCGCGTGATTTTAAAATGCGTGCGCGCCCAGCTTTGCCTGCGCGCCGTGCAGAACACCTTCGGCATGCCGGCGCTCCATATTTATCGCGACCCGCGTGCCGTCGTCGCCAGCGTCAAAATGACGAGCTGGAACTGGATGTTCGAGCCGCTGAATTTGCGCCGGCAGCTCCTGAAGCCTTTTGACGGCCGCGCCGATTTTTTCAACGCCTGGCGCGATGAGATCAAAGCTTATGATGAACAGGACGTGACGACGCGCATTGCCGCGTACTGGGCGTTGACTGAAAAATATGTGCAACACAGTTACGCCGACGGCCCCGGTCGTTTCGTCGCGGTGAGTTACGAAGAATTATGCCGCTGCCGCGAGCGCCTCCTGTTGGAAATTCTTCAGCAGTTCGAGGTGCGTCCGGCAGGCGCCAACGATTCCCTTTCGTTGGCAAGCGACAGCTCGACAACGTCGGAGCAGCGCCGCGGCGCTTCAGTCGATGACAGAATCGCCGGCTGGAAAAAAGTTTTGGCGAAATCCGAAATCGCGACGATCGAAGCGATTGCGCAACACTTCGGTTTTGAAGATCGGCTCGCGTCGTGAAGAAGGTTGGAATTTTTTTGAATATGGACAACAACGGCCTCGACAACAGGAAGGCGCGGCTCATCGCTTTTTATCTGCCGCAATTTCATCCGATTCCGGAGAATGATGAATGGTGAGGCAAAGGCTTTACCGAGTGGGTATCGCTGGCGCAGGCGCGGCCGTTGTTTGACGGCCATTATCAACCGCACATTCCCGCGGATCTGGGATTTTATGATTTGCGTCTGCCGGAGATCCGCCTCGCGCAGGCGGAGATGGCGAAAGCGCATGGGATTGAAGGATTTTGTTACTGGCATTATTGGTTTTCCGGCCGGCGCCTGCTGGAGATGCCGTTCAATGAAGTGTTGCGCCGCGGCGAGCCGGATTTTCCGTTTTGCCTCGCGTGGGCAAATCACACCTGGCTCGGCAAATGGTTCGCCGGCCGCAAAGATTTGTTCAATCAAATGTTGATCGAGCAAACCTACGGCGGACCGAAAGACGCAGAAAAACATTTTTATTTTCTGCTCGAGGCGTTCGGCGACGAGCGCTATATAACGGTCGACGGCAAACCGTTGCTTTATCTTTATCGGCCGAATCAAATACCCGAAATCAATCAACTCGCGGATTGCTGGCGCGAACTGGCGCATCGAGCCGGCTTGAAAGGGTTGCATCTGGTGGGACAGGGGTTCACGCCGAAGCAGGCGAAGAAAGCGGGGCTGGATGCTTCGTGCCGCATGTTTTGGCCGCGACCCGAGGACCATGCGGCGTTCATGAAGCATCGCCAACCGACGGTTTACGAGTACGAGCGATTGCTGCCGCTGTTGCTGAAAGATGAGCCGCTGGAAAAAAACGATTATCCAACGTTGATTCCCAACTGGGATAACACGCCGCGCGCGGCGCATGAAGGCCTGGTGTTTCACGGCGCGTCACCGGAGTTGTTTCGTCTGCACGTGCGGCAGGCGGTGCAAAAGGTGGCGCACAAATCGCCGCCTCGCCGCCTCATCTTTATCCGCTCGTGGAATGAATGGTCGGAAGGCAATCATCTCGAGCCGGATCGCCGTTACGGCCGCGGGTTTCTGGAAGTGATTCGTGATGAAGTCGTAGAGATTAACCATAACGCGAACGAGCCGCAACTAAACGGGTTAAAAAAACAATTGCCAACGGATTAAAAACGACCAACGGATAAAATCAGTTGGCGGCTTTCAATCCGTTGGTGATAAAAGGTTGAGGTAGCGAGCATGGCTGTCGGTTCAAACAATCTTCGCTTGAGCGAGACAATATCTGACCAGCCTGTAGTGTCGATCGTGATTCCCACGCGCAATCGCTGCGCGCTGCTCCAGGAAACCGTCGCCAGCGTTCTGGCGCAAACGTTTTCGCGCTGGGAGCTGATCGTCATCGACGACGCGTCGGATGATGAAACGCCGGCGTATCTCAGCGGACTTCACGATCGTCGCCTCACCGCGATTCGGCTGGAGCAACATGCGGAACGTTCGGCGGCGCGCAATCGCGGACTCGAACGCGCGGCCGGCGAGTTTATTCTGTTTCTCGACGACGATGATTTGCTCGAGGCGGCCGCGGTGCAAACGCATCTCAACGCCTTTAAAAAATATCCGGCAGCCGTCGCGGCGATCGGTGGTTTTATCAAATTCAACGCCGAGGGCGTGCGCATGACGGTCAAAATCGTTCGCCGGCGTTATAACCGCGATCTCTGGCCGGACGTTCTGCTGGGCTGGAGCCCGGCGTGTGGGCAATGCCTGTTCCGCACGGCGGCGATGCGACAGGTAAATGGATGGGACACGAACTACAACATTTGCGAAGATCATGAGCTCTGGCTGCGACTCGCACGCCTCGGGCCGGCGGTCCTGTTGCCGGAGGTGGTTTATCGGTCGCGCACGCATAGCGGACAATGGCGCCCGCCGCAGCGCAACGTGCAAAAACTGATGAACGAAATGCGCGAGCGCGCCGTGAAAAAAATTGCGGGCGAGGAACGTAAGCCGGCCGAGCGCATTCTCGCGGCGCGGAATTGCCGCCGGATCGCCACCAGGCATTATCGTAGCGCGGAAAATTTCAAAGCGCTGCGGGCTTATCTCAAAGTCATTCGTCTGGTTCCAGGCGTGCTCGGTTCACCGTTGCTGCGGCCCAGGCTGCTGGCGCCGATGATGAAATGCCTCGTCGGCGGCGAGGCGGTTTTTCTGCGCCTGCAAAGGCTGGCCGGCAGGAAAAAGGCGGATTACTCCGTTCGCGCGATTGTGAAATCGTCCGCCGGCCGAACGCCTCTGACGACGCCGATGCTGCATGAGGAAGAAAATTGACGATGACGCTTGCAAAAAAATTTTTAGAAACGCCGGACGGCGCGATGCGCGAGGCGGAAGCGTCGTATCAAATCGATCATCAGCTCGCGCCGCAAATCAATCCGCGCGACGGTTTGTTTATGTGCGGCTTCTGGCGCAGCGGCACCACCTGGCTGCAGCAGGCGTTGACCACATTGCTCGAAGCGAAGCTCGTGTTCGAGCCGATCTTTCCCGCGGTGCCGGAGATGAAAGCGATTTATGCTTACGAAGGTTTGGCGCATCGCAAAAAAGAATATTTGCGGCTGTACATGCCGTTCTGCGGCGCGGCGACGCTGGGCGAGCATCCGCTCCGCGATTATTACGGCCGCGCGCTGCGCTCCGATCTGTCGGGACGCTGGATTCGCATTTACCGCGGCAACGAGATGGAAAGCTTTCGCACCCGCGTGGTTTTAAAATGCGTGCGTTCACAGCTTTGCCTGCGCGCCGTGCAAAACACGTTTCAACTGCCGGCCGTTCATATTTATCGCGATCCGCGCGCCGTGATCGCCAGCGCGCGCCTGACGAATTGGGAAGGCATGTTCGAGCCGCTGAATTTGCGCCGGCAGCTTTTGAAGCCGCTGGACGGCCGCGCCGAATTTTTCGGCAACTGGCGCGATGAAATTAAGTTGTATGACGAGCAGGACCGCGTCACGCGCATCGCCGCGTACTGGGCGTTGACCGAAAAATTCGTCGAGCACAGTTACGCCGACGGCAAAGCGCGCATGGTGCTGGTGAATTATGAAGACTTGTGCCGCCGCCGCGAAAAGGTGGTGTTGGAAATTTTCGCGCAGTTGGGTTTACGGCCGGTGGCCGCATCTGATTTCCAGGCGCTGGATAACGATAGTTCCTCAACTTCGGAACGCCGCCGCGGCGCCTCCGTGGAGGAAAGAATCACCGGCTGGAAAAAAGTTTTGACCAGCGCCGAGATCGCCGCGATCGAATCAGTCGCCCGGTATTTCGGTTTTGAAGACCGGCTCGTGTCATAATTATAGTAGCGTCTTGAAAAAAACGTCATGGCAACGAAGATTTTTTCACCACAAAGATACTATGTCAAAAGTCAAGAGAAAAATTCAGGATGATAAAGATTTTTTGGCTTGAAACGGTTGTTGCTTTTTGAGCATGGTGTAAACGATCACCACCAATTTCCGCA
>Ga0247727_10003701_pt1 | contig 33477 bp, 45 predicted proteins | sample WisWelCaveWW1625_FD_202498 | JGI IMG/M metagenome (GOLD analysis project Ga0247727, IMG submission 202498) | Biofilm microbial communities from Wishing Well Cave, Virginia, United States - WW16-25 | ecosystem: Environmental > Aquatic > Deep subsurface > Groundwater > Cave microbial mat | place...
GTTTCTCCGGATGAAGGTGCCATCGCGGTGCTGATGCGCATCGCGAATTTCGTTGACGATTTGCTCACCACGCTGTACGGACTGCCGCCGTTTTACAAAATCCAGAAGCCCGAAGAACTGGTCGGGCACTTGGGCGTCGCGCTCGCGCCCCACACGTCCGCAGGAATGGTGTGCAGGATTATCGGCTTCAGCAAGACACAGGGATTTTTCGCGCATCCGTACCTGCACGCAGCAACGAGAAGGGACTGTGACGGAGACGAGGCGTGCGTGGTACTTTTGATGGACGCGTTCCTGAACTTTTCAGCCAAGTACTTGCCGAACTCGCGCGGCAGCACCATGGACGCGCCGCTGGTCTTGACCAGCATCCTCGCGCCAGCCGAAGTTGACGACATGGTTTTTGACATTGACATCGCGTGGAAGTATCCGCTTGAGCTCTACGAAGCGGCACTGCAGTACAAAATGCCGTGGGAAGTCAAGGTCGCCCAAATCAAGCCGTTGCTCGGCAAGCCCGAGCAGTACGAATGGTTTGGATTTACGCATGATTTAACCGATATGAACGAAACTGTGCGGTGCTCGGCATACAAGACACTGCCCTCAATGGAAGACAAGCTCCGCGGACAAATGGAACTCGCGGAAAAACTGCGCGCAGTGGACGTGAGCGACGTTGCTCGGCTTGTCATCGAGAAGCACTTTTTGAAAGACACCAAAGGCAACCTTCGCAAGTTCAGCATGCAGGAATTCAGGTGCGTCAACTGCAACGAAAAATTCCGTCGTCCTCCGCTCGTCGGCAAATGCACCGAATGCAACGGGAAAATATTATTCACGGTTTCCGAAGGCTCGGTCATCAAGTACCTTGAGCCGACCATTTCTTTGGCAAAGAAGTACAATGTCTCTGCGTATTTGCAGCAGGCGATTGAATTACTGCAAGTCAGGATTGAAGGCGTGTTCGGCAAAGACAGAGAAAAACAATTAGGATTAGGCGCGTGGTTTGGCTAGTTATTTCGGCAAGTGCTTCTTGATTTCTTCCCTGATTTGATTTCTGATTTCCTGAGAAACATCCGGCTTTGACTGCTGACCAATTGCAGGAGGCTTTGGCCAGTCGCTGTCCACCCAGTCCATTCCTGTGAACTTTCTCGGCGAGGAATAGCGCGGGAGAATGTGGAAGTGCGTGTGCGGGTCGCGCATCATCAGCATCAGATAGTTTATTTTGTCGTACTGAAATGCGGATTTCAGCGCGTGCTCCACGTCCTTGACCAGGTTTGCGAAGTCCTGCATTTCTTCAGGCGTGATGTCTGAGAAACGGAGCATGTGGCGCTTGGTTATCGCAACGCAGTTGCCGAGTGTCCTGTCGCTGTTGCGTACCAGCAGCGTCCAGTGCTGGTATTCCTTGATGAGATTGTTCTTCTCGTCAAAAACGTCAAAGATGTCACAGCACTTAGTCATGCGTGATGACCGCCTGCGCGTGCGGGATGCCCGCAATGACGATGACGTGGTCCTGCGTGATGACCTCTTCCTGAATGCCAAGCTTGACCGCGTTCTTGCCGACCAGGTTGATAATGTCTGCGTTCCTGATGATGTCGCCGACTTCCTGGTCAGTGCGCTCCTCGCCCTTGTAGAAATCGCCCGTGAGGTCTAATTGCCGGTCGCCATCAACATACTTCTGCCCAACCAGCTCTGAGTCGCAGACTGCCGCGATAGCCCTGTCTTCCCGCTTATGGATTTTCACAATCATAGGAACGTGATGCTTCGCGCGCTTAAATCTTTGACTTGACCGACTGCTTGTAGCCGCACGCATTGCACTTGAGGAAAGCAAACTCGCCTTCGCGAAGGATGTCTGTGTCCGGCTTGCCGTCCTGCGGGCACAGCACGAACTCGTACGCGTATTCCCTGATTTTTTCGTTGACCCTGATTGCAGGGACTTTTGCGCCAAGCACGAGCAGCCCTGACCTGGTGATTTCGCCGGGCGTGGCGAGCTCCCTCAGAATGAATTTCAGCAAGTGCTCCACCGGCCTGCGCAACGTGCCCGCAATCTGCGCGAAATTGCTGATGACCGTCTTGTTGCCTTGAAGGTGGCCCTTGACTTTGGGAATTTCAAAACGCTCGCGCTCAACCACCGACTGCGGAAGGCGCTGGCGCGCGCGCACCAATAACTGCTCGTATTCCATGCCTTCCCGTGCTGGTTTTGGGTTTATAAACTTGCGTGTTTTTGCCGAGAGAGAAAGGTATTTATACCCACAAGCTCGCGATAGCGGCATGGTTTTAGAGTCCCTGCTGAATCCCTTGCGCGCTGAAAGGCAGCCCTGGACGCTGATACTGCTTGGGTTTTTGTACGGCTCGCTCGGGCTGTTTTTGAGCCTGTGGATTTTTGAGGAACAAGCCAGCATTGTCATGGTTTTTTTGACCGTCATGGCGGCATTGCCGCTGATGTACCAGACGTTGCGCCTTGAAGAAGAAAAAGACATTTTGTTCACGCAGGAACGCGACATCCTCAAGGAACACGCGAAAGCAATCAGATTTTTCCTCACGCTCTTCCTTGGCTTTGTGGCAGCCTATACTGCGTGGTATGTCATCCTGCCGAGCGCGCTCGTGCAGCAGTTGTTTTCTGTCCAGACAGGAACCATTGCGACACTGAACCAGCACGTGACCGGCGCAATCGCGCAAATCGGGCTGATGAACAAGATTTTCCTCAACAACGTCAAAGTCCTGATTTTCTGCATCCTGTTCTCATTCATTTACGGCTCAGGCGCGATATTCATCCTCACGTGGAATGCAAGCGTCATCGGCGCAGCCGCAGGAAACTTTATCCGCAACCACATGGCAAGCGCAGCCGACGTTGCAGGGTTTGCGAAAGTCGGAGCATACCTGCACGGCAGCGCGCTCAGCATTATCCGGTATGCCATTCACGGCATTCCGGAAATAGCAGCATACTTCATCGCCGCGCTCGCAGGAGGCATTTTATCTGTTGCCATCATCCGACACGATTTTGGCACGGCAAACTTTGAGAAAGTGCTTTTGGACGCCTCAGACCTGATTTTGATTGCGATATTTGTATTGTTTGTTGCCGCAATATTAGAAGTGTTTGTGACGCCGGTGTTCTTTTAGAACTACATTCTGAGGAGTACGACTCCTGCAACCGCGACAAGAACAAACACAAACTTCCAGACGCTCAACTCTTCCTTATGCACGAGCCGGGACAGGAGAACCGCGGTCACGACGTGCAATGATTGGATCGGGCTTACAATTGACAAAGGACCTGACTTTAATGCAGTGAGCAACGCGACATATCCGATGAAATTCGCGACGCCTATGCTTATTCCCAGATGAACAGCCTCTTTCACGCTTGCGGCATGCCGCTTGCGTCTCACGCTTCGGTGGCCAACATAGGACGCAACAATCGCGCTTGCGTATGCCGCAATGATGAATGCACCTATGTCTGCGCGCATTGCCGCGTATTTGTTCACAACTTCCATAACAAGCGAAGGCAGAAGCACGAGGAACGCAAAAAGCAATCCCCTGCGATGATTAACCGCGCTGCTTCCTTTCACAGGGTTCCACTGAATAGCGATAATCGCGAAGACAAGTAGAAGTATTCCCATCACGCTCAGCAGCGTCAAGGACTCGCCAAAAAGCACGACGCCCGCAAGCACGGTAAGCGCCACGACACTCGAACCAATGGGAAAGACCGTGCTGGTCGGAAGATAATCAAGCGCTTTCAGCTGCGCAAGCGTTTTCAGGAGAAAAGACGTGCCGAAGAGCACGCCCATACCCAGCGTGAACGCCCACGGGCTGAAAGAAACGCCTGTGAGCAGGCCCATAATCAAGGTCAGCACCAAAACAACAGCCATAAACACAAGCGTGACAATGAACTTATCACATCCCTTCTCCCGCACGCTCCGGTACAGGAAACTCTGAATGCCGAACGCAACCGGCGCAATCAATGCCCACAGAAACCAGTCAAGCATACTACTCAAGCACCTTTCTCGCCACGTATTTTCTTCGCGAGCTCAACGAGCTTTTTGTCATCGGCGCGCTTGTAATCGTGCGAAGAAATATATCCTTCGTATTTCTCAAAATACTTGTCAACACTTGACTTGATCGGCGTCCAGTCTTTCATTTTTGTGCCGTGCATAGGAAACAGTTTTGCGTGCACGTGGTCAACGCCAAATCCCTCAAAAATCATGCCAGTCCTTCCAACGTCATCCAGCTTCGCGCTCAGCAGTGTTGCCACGCTCTTTGACGCAAGCACCAATCCTGTGAGAACCCCGTCAGGCAAATCAAAAGCATTGCTCGGATAATGCGCTTTCGTAACAACCACTGAAAAACCTTCTGTATTCGGAAAAGGGGTCAAAAACGCAAGATGCTTGTCATCTTCCCAAATGCGATAACTTGGTGCTTCATTACGGACAATTTTGCAAAAAATGCAGTCATTCATTCCAGCACCTTGAGCTTTCCCGGACTCACTTCAAAAATATCGCCAGACTGTAGCAAGAACTGCACTGTCTTTTCAGCATCCTTTGCGCCAATCTGGCCAATCACCGCATCAATGTCAGCGCCTGTGCCGGTATCCAATGAGCGGATGGCGCCCAAAACGCTCTCTGTAAAGCTGAATGAATCATCAACAGTTTCTTCAGTCACTGCATTGGGCGCCGCGACCTGCTGAACAACCTGCGGTGCCAGCGGAAGCGGCACTGCAGCAAGCTCGCGCTTTCTCACTTCCAGCCATGCCAGGTCAGGAAGCTTGCGCGCGATTTCCGGCAGCACGTACATTTCATTGCCAAACTGGCGCGGGCGGCCGATAATGATGACTGCGTCACCGACATTGAGTGCCGCGAGCATCGCGCTCGGTTCAAATGCGCGCACAGTTATTTTCCCTGAACCGTCATCAAGCGTCAACGTGGGCAGCCCTTCCTGAGTAATCGCAAGCACAACGCCCACCATACTGACTCTTGCGGCGCGCGAATTGTCCGCGAGCATGATGTAGTTCGGCTTCATTCCCTCTTCCTTGATGTATGTGCCTGCAAGAATGTCCTTAATCCACAATTTGCGCGCGACTTGGCGCTTGTACTGTTCTTCAGCCATTGTCCCCCGAACGACTTTTGGTGTGCCCTGTTTTTATAGTTTTGTATGCGGTAAAGCTTATATAGGTACGTCAGCGCGATTAGCGTGAAAAAGCATGGCGAACACCAGCATTTACGAGTACATCCAGATGAATCTGCGCCGCGGCGTGCCGCCTGAAGCCATCCGCACTGCCCTGGTGCAGGCAGGCTACAACCCGCAGGACATTGACTACGCCCTGCGCGTGAGCACGCAAGGTGCAAAACACCGCATTGAGCTCACTGGCAGAAACCTTGCTGTTGTCATCGGCGGCATGCTCGCACTTGCGTTACTTATTTTTTCTGCTTTCCTTGTTTTTTCCCCAGGACCAAAGGAGATTGCACTCGCGCTGCGCGTCGAGCAGCCCAATGTTCTTCCTGGTGAAGACATTTCGCTTTCCGCGACACTCACATCACCGCAAGGCAAACAAGTGCCTGTATCGCTCGAATACCTGCTTTCTGACCCTGCCTCGCGGCGCATGATAACAAGCAGGCGGGAAACCCTCACTGTCGGCGAAAGCGCGTTCAGCTCAAAAACAATTTCATTGCCTTCAAATCTTGCTCCTGGCGAGTATGAGGTCAGGCTTGTCGCGAGCTTTGAAGGCATCACGCGCATCCAGACAGGCAGTTTCACAGTCCAACAGCCCAGCATTGTTTCCCCTGAGCAAGAAGCAGCGACTTCTATTCCTATTTCTGAGCCAATCGAACTTGAATGCCCTGCAAGCTGCGATGATTTGAACCCTGCAACGCTTGATTCCTGCGTGCGCGGCAGCTGCGTTCACACAGTGCAAGAAGGCGAGTGCGGAAACACGATTTGCGAGTCTGGCGAGACCCGCGTGAACTGCCCTGAAGACTGCACGCCTGTGCAGGACAAGTCAGCAGCCATTGAACAGGCACTGGCTCTTGCACGAACAAACACTGAAAAAGCAGCGACATTGTGCAGCAGCCTGATTTTGCCGCAGGACACAGACCCGTGCTTTGCTGCTGTTGCGAATGCCAGCGGCAAAAGCGCAGTGTGCAACAACATCCAAGACACCAGAAAACGCGACAACTGCATGTGGGACTTTGCTCTTGCCGGAGAATACGCGCTCTGCCCCCAGCTCACGAACAAATACCTGCAAACCAGCTGCTCAAGCTTCGCCCGCCTCACGCCAATAGAGAACGAAGCTACAGCCGCACAGCAAGAAGCAGAACAGATGGCTCAACAAGAACAGCAGGAACTCGCGGATGAGGGATATGTGGGGGAGTGATATATGGTGCCCTCCTATAAAGATATTGTTGCACAAATCCGAAGTCTGCCGTGGAAACGTCTTTCTCCTGCTGAGCTGCAAGAACTTATGGTCTTGGCAGCATATGTCGCCACAGAATTTGCGGAGTCGCTCAGAATTGCCCTTGCTCTGTTTCCTAAAGACAAAAGTTTTGCCGCGGTCTCCCGTGGAGAACTTCAAGTGAACAATCTGCAATTTGCAGACTACCGGAAAAAAGGAGACCATGCCGACTTTTTATGGTTTTTTTTAAAAAAGCACGGCATTCTACAACAATGTTCTCAAAGTGTTCACAGACATGCAGAAAAATATCTTAAAGCAGTGCGCGCACTTCCACCAGAGATTCGCGCAATGTCCATTGTTTCACGTGAGCGCGAGTTGCCTGGAATCTTTAAAAAAGTACTTGAGGCACCAAACTGGAATGCCCCTGGTCTAGACGCATTCAATTATTTTTTGCGTGCGCACATCTCACTTGATTCAGATCGAGGAGGACATGCAGACATGCTCATGCAACATTCAGTCACAGAAGAGGTTACTGTGTTCTATACAGCAAGATTCAATCTCTATACGGCAATCCCGACGCTCTTTGAATAAACCATCAGGACTTTTTATCAGAGGAAAAATAGCAATTCTCTGAAGCCTTGCGCAGGAAGAATATCCATCAAATCCTGCTGACAAAGCCGTGTCTTGGTTCGAAGATGTCGCCGGACTTCTTGAGCTTTTGGATGATGTCCTCGATTTCTGACTCGGACATGCCCTTGCCCTGGGCTTCCTTGACGACTTCTTCTATGGGCACGACCTTGCCCATCTTGTTCTCAAGCTCGGCAATGATTTCCTTGATGGAAATAATCTTGTTGCGCTGAGACGCAGGAATTCCTGTCGCAATCCTGTCAATGTCAATCTGGCCGGTTTCTTCGTCCAATGCAACCTGGCGCAAACAATAGTCCAAGAGTTCAATCGCGCGCTTCGCATCCTTCTTCGTGACCTTGTCGCGCAAGTTCATCTTGGCATTGGCCTCGCTCAAGCGCACAAGCCCTTCAAGCTGTCGCGCAGAAATCGGCACTACGCGCGCGCTCGCGCCGGTGCCTGCAGACGAACGCATCTTAACGAAATACTCTTTGAGCTCCTCAATCGCGCCGTCCGTGAGCTGTGGGGAAAAGTTCTTGCGCGCGTACGCCACATACTTCCTGAGAAATTCTGTCGTCACCGGCGGAGTCTCAATGTTATTCTTGTGCAGTTCAAGCATGAATGTCGCGAGCTTCTCGTCTTTCTTGGCATCAGGAATGTCCTTAATCGGGAAAATCAGGTCAAAACGGTTAATCAATGTCGGCGGCAGGTCAATCTGGTTTGCCACAGTATCATACGGGTCAAACCTGCCGAACTTCGGGTTTGCAGCAGCCAAAACAGTGGTCTCGCACCGCAAAGTCGCCTGAATGTTTGCTTTCGAAATAGTGACGGTTTGCTGTTCCAATGCCTCGTGCATTGCCCACGTGTCTTCCTTTGCCATCTTGTCCATCTCGTCAATGCAACAAAGACCCTTGTTTGCCAGAACCAAAGCTCCTGCTTCAAGCGACCAGCCCTGCAGGAATTCGTCTTTGACCACTGTTGCCGAAAGTCCGGCACCACTCGCGCCCTTGCCTGTAACGTATCGCGCTTTCGGAGCAACAATAGTCATGCGCTTGAGCATTTGCGACTTTGCCGCTCCCGGGTCTCCGACAAGCAACACGTGAATGTCTCCCCTGCGCACCACGCCGTCATCATGCTTCTTCCTGACGCCGCCGAAAATCTGCAGCAGCAATGCTTCCTTGACCATGTCATGGCCGTAAATGCTCGGCGCCATGGAGTTCACGAGCTTTCTGGTGAGCGCAGGGTCCTGCGATAATTCCTTTATTTTTGCCTCGTCTTCAGGCGTAATGTGGACGTCAGAGAATTCTTCCTGCACGCCCGTCACGGAATTTGCCTCAATCAGCAGGTCAAACCGCGTGCTTTGCGCTCCTGAGCGCGTAATAATAGGCACTTCCTTGATGCTTCCGACAATGAGAATGCGCGAGCCAGGATTTGTCCTTTTCTCGCTCAAGGGCGAGACCAAGTCATTCTTCAGAAACACATTCATGCGCTTGGGCTGTTCGCCGCCTTCCAATTGTTCAGGCACTTCTTCCAAAACAAGCCCCTGCGCGTCAACCAAAATCTTGCTCAACAGCCTGAACTTGCCCTTCCTGCCGCACGAACACCGGGTCGGCTCCTTGAACTTGTTGTCCAACTGCAGCATGGAAATGGAATTCCCGCAGCTGGGGCACTCAAACTTTGCCTCAGTCACCTGCGGGCGCACGTCAGACTTCTGGCGGACAACGCCTTCAAACAAATGGAATTTTTCCAAATGATTTGAACGTATGTTGCGAATCATCAGCCTGCATGATTCAGGCAGGTTGAAGAACCTCGCCGCAAATCCCTTGACTGCCTCAGAACCGCCAGGCACGTCAAACTGCTCAATCGCGATTTCCGCAGCCTTCAGGACTTCCTCAGGCATATCCAGCAGCACGTCAGCAATGTCCGGGTCAAACTTGCTCAGGTCTGCGAAATTGACGTGCAGCCACTTGTTGCCCTTGCGCGCCTGCTCCACGAGCTCGGTGTACAGGCTTTGCTGGAAGAAGTCGTGAAACTTCTGGATTAATTCAGTTGCGTCCAACTGTTTGACAACTACTTGCCCCATGCCGCTCATGGGCAAGTTCGTCGTCGATTCATCGGCGAGATGTTCTGACATATCCGTATGCGAATGAGAGAGCATAAGCTCCCTTCATTCATCCACCCCCTTTAAATCCTGTGAGTCTGAGTCCAGTGACCAGTGCCCTACTTGTTCTTGACCTTTTTCAGGTTCTCAATGAGCTTGTCCAAGGCCTTATTGACCGCTTCCTCGCTCTTGGTGCCTGTGCACACGACCTTGCCGTTGCTGAACAGCAGGAATGTTGCCTTCTCTTCAGGAAGCTTGTACACCAGGCCAGGGAACTGTTCAGGCTCGTATTCGGTATTTTCCAGCTTCATCGCGAGCACGTTCAGGTTCAAGTCCATGCCCACGCTGCCTGCAGCAACGATGTTCTGGATCTTGACCTCAGGCTCGCCTTTAATCTTGACGTTGATTTTTTCCAGGCTCTTGATGATTTTGCGGATACTCTCATGCACGTTCACCATGGTGCGCGCGCCTGTGCAGACAATCTTGCCTGAGCTGAAAATAAGCGCAGAGGTCTTAGGCTCCTTGATGCGAATCACAAGCCCGGGAAACTGCTCGGGATTGTACTCGGTATTGCTGAGCGTCGCCGCCATTTTTTCCAGCGGAATGGCATGCCCGAGGTTTGCAGAAACCACGATGTTCACGACCTTAATTTCGCGCTGTCCAGGCTTGGGTTCAGCTGACTTTGCTTTCTTTGCCGGCTTTTTTGCCATATGTTGGCACCCCCATTTCAGGTGAACGTTTTAAAGGGTTTATAGATGAGGTATTTAAATACTTTCGTATTTAAATATAGATTTTCTCTCGTCTATACCCCCACCACTTCCGATGGAGAAGGAAATGAATTGTTTTTTATATAGAAAACTATACTTTTAATCGCGACCCTTGCGAAAGGTAGAGTATCTTGAAGCAGTTACTGCTTACCTAAACTTTCCTTCCTGGTACAGCTGCAAGATGAATTTTGATGCCCTATTTACATCCGCAACGCCGCCTTTGAGGAGAAACGCCTTTTTGGCCGCAATTTCCTTGAGGGTTTCTTCCTTGTCCTCTTGAACAGCAACCTTAAAATAGAATTCCACTGCGCCCGGATTTTCCTCCAAAAGTGTTAGTGCTGCCATATGTGCATCCACGGCAGACGGGATTGCTGCAAGCTGAACATGCTTGAACCCGAATACTTCCCGTAAAGGAATAACTCCTGGCGTGTCAATGAGCAGGAACTTTCCTGCAGTTATGTATTGCTTTCCTTTTGTAAACCCAGGCCGGCTTGAAGTTGGTGCTGAGCCCCTTCCCGTGATTGCATTGATAAGCGCGCTTTTTCCCACGTTTGGATACCCGACAACCCCAACCCTTGGCCTTGCGATGTGCATTTTTTTTGCCTCTACCAGTATCATTATCTTGAGTTTTCTCATTCCATGGAAATTTTTTGCTGATACCAGTACAAATGGCTTTATGTCCGAAGGCAAGTCAATTCTGCTGCCACCAGCCAAATCACATTTTGTCCCAGCAAATATCACTTTTTTTCCCTTGCGTTTTATGAGCCTCTCAACATCCCTGTTTCTGCTTTCCTTCGCAAATCTCGCATCAAGGACATAGATGACTATATCTGATTCCTCGATTACAGCACTAACTGTTCGCCTGAATGATTGTTTCATTGCGTTAACCAGCACGTATCGTTTTAGGCAGCACTTAAACCTTCACCTTCTCGGACGGTTTCTCTCACGCTTCAAAAGAATGCGCACATGACTATTAGTAGACTTTCATCACTTTTCTGAGAACGCTGCTGAAGATGATTGAGAAAATAATGTAGCTCCAAATCCAGCTGAGCGAGAAGCTGCCGATGGTGATGACGCGCAGCTTGTCCTGCACGGTCTCAATGCTTTTCACAGTCTTGTCGTTCACGCGGATGAGCGGGGTTGCGTACGCGCCGCGCTTGGTCGTGATGATAACGTCCTTGGTGTAGCTCTTGCCGTTCACCGTAAACGTGATTCCCGGAGCAGTGTACGTCCCTTCTTCTCCCCTGAACGTGAATATCGCCGTGCTGTCGCTGATTTCCTTGCTGCTCTCGCCTGTGACAACAATTCCCTCAGGCGCAGTCGCGTTCACCAGTCCTGCAAACCCTTTCTCCAGTTGAATCCTGACAGAAAATTCCTGCTCAGGATACACCGGCTCGTACGCGAGCCGTTCCTGCATCCAGCCAAAAATAAGGAGAATCGGAATGAGCGTGAACAGCATGGGCCTGAAGCTCTGCTTCATCATCTTCATGCTCATTTCCATGTGCTGCTTCTGCACTTCCATCATTTTCTTGGGGTCATCCTTGAGAGCCTTCATCTGCTTCTGCAATTCCTTGCTCTCGCCCTTCATGTGCTTCATCAAATCCTGGTCGGTCGTGAACTTGGTGATAATCACGATGATGAGCGAAATGAGCAGCGAAAGAATGGCAATGGAAGCAACCGGCGGCAATGCAAGTGTCCAGCCAAGAACAATATCAAAAAACGGGTTCAGGAACGCGACCATTTATCCACCCATGAACTTGCGCATCATCGGATTCATGTCCATAAGGTGCTGTTTCGCGATGTCTTCGTACAGCCGGTAAATAATCATGACCGTGAGCAGGAGTCCAGTGCCGTTCGTCAGCGCTCCTGAAATGTCCGCAAGCCCGGCCAGGATGCCAACCACAATCGCGCCCATCACGGTCAGCGGCGTGATGTAGCGCTCAAGCAACCGCTCCAGAACTCGCGCGTCCTTCCTGAAGCCAGGAACCTGCAGTCCTGACTTCATCATCTGCTGCGCCTGTGACTTCGCGTCCATTCCTGACGTTTGCACCCAGAACCACGAGAACACAACTGCGCCGACAATGAGGAATACCATGTACACGAGCGAGTGCGAAACGTCCGCAAACGTGAGCGAGCCGCGAATCAATTTTCCGACGATATCAGGCGAGGCAATCCACGCTACAAACCCCGTGGCAGGCGTGTTGCCTGCGAATGTTCCGAGAACAGGATAACCCCAGCGCTGCAGCAAGTGCGCCCAGAGCTGGATGTTTGCAATCAACGCAGAAATCAGGATGACCGGAATGTTTGACGTGTACACAAAGCTCAGCGGCCACCTGATGCCGTGCCCCCGAATCCTTCCAAATGACAAAGGAATCTCCACTTTCATGCTTTGCGCGTACACCGCGATGACAAACACGAGCACGGTTGACACCACGCCCGCGAGCATCAACAGCGCAGTCTGCGGGTCTCCGCGCGCAAGCGACTGGAACAGCGCAGGAATCGCACCGGTCATGATTTCCGGGTTATTCGGGGAAGGCAATGGCGACAGTGCGCGGATAAACACGCTCTTGGAAACCCCTGCGGCAATGAACAGCGAGAGCCCAGAGCCAAAGCCCCACTTGCTCACCACCTCGTCCATGAACATGATGAGAATGCCGCCCAAACACAACTGAAAGACAAGCAGCAGCTCTAGCGTGAAGAACGACGTTGTCCCTGCCAATGCCTCAGGCGGAGCAAGCCCGCCCATGAAGACGTAAATCGCGCCTTCAAAAATGATGAAAAACAGGCTCAACAGCTTCTGCACGCCCTGGAATGTCTTTTTGCCTTCGTGCGTGCTCAAATCAAACTTGATAAGCCCTGAGCCGTTCAGCAATTGCAGCACGATGCTCGCGGTCACGATAGGACCGATTCCCAGGCTAATAATAGAGCCGAACTCTGCGCCGAGAATGATGGAAAGAATCTGGAACTGCTGCAATGCGTTCTGCCCAAGCCCGAACAGCGGAATAAGCCCGAGCACGAAGAACAGGACAAGTATCAGCAGCGTCCACTTGAGCTTTTCCTTAAAGCCAAGCTTGCGCTGGGTAGGAGGAGCGACTTCAGGAAGATTGTATAAAATTTGCTTATACCACGACATTTTTATTCAGCTCGCGCCGGTGTCGCCGGCTTCGTCCTCGGTTCGCCGGCTGTGCCTTTGGCAAGCTTCGCCGGTTGACCTGCTGCTTGCGCAACAGGATTCACCTGTGCCGCCGGCTTGGTGGGCGCCGCGGCTTTTGCAACCGTCAGCTCGCCGCCCGCTGCATTGACTTTCTCAATCGCGTCAGGCGATGCCCGCCGGACGGTAATCTTCCACTTGCGCGTGACTCTGCCTGAGCTCAAAACCTTGGTATAGCCTGCCTTGGCAAGGTCAATCGTGACCACGCCGCCTGCCTCTGCCGCGGTCTTTGCTTCCAAAAATGCAGGAAGCTGGTCTTCCAAATCACGCAGGTTAATCGCGATATCGCGCGCTTCTGCCCCGTGATGGATGAAGCCGTGCTTGCCCATGAGCTGCTTTGCCCAGAGTCCTGCGCGCGGCGCTTTGGAGGCGGCCTTCTTGCCGCTGCCGGCATTGCCTGCGCCGCCCTTCTGGCCTGAGCCGCGGTGCACAAGACCCCAGCCGTAGGTCCTTGAACCGCGCTGCTTGGTGACTTTCTTTCTGCGTTTGACAACCATCTTACACCATCCTCAGCAGCAAATCATTAATCTTTTCCCCGCGGTCGCCCAATGCGCCGCCTTTTGCGAACGGAAGCTTGATTCCTTTCCTGCCGTAGCCCTTGCGCGGCGGCGGCAGTGCATACCATCGGTTGTCTCCGCGCGCCCGCGGAGCCATCTTCTTGACCGTGTCCTCGCTGACCGGCCCCCAGGTGACAAAGTTCTGGATTTTCCTGAGCTGTCCTGCGACAGAAGGGCTTTCCTCAACGATGGTTGCGTGGTGGCGCTTGCGCAGGTTTAATTGTTCCATTGCGCGAACCATGTCGTGCCGTATCCGCACCTGTCCGCGCACGCGAACAATCGCTATTTTTACCATTATGACGCCTCTCCAGTGATGTTGCCCGCGATGTATGCCACGCGCTCGGCGTGGTCAGGCTTGATTTTGGTCGCGGTGAGCTTCTTGAGCGCGTCAACGACGGCGCCGATGAAGTTGGTGGCCGTCCTGCGGTTGCCGTCGCTCGTGCTCCACACATCCTTGATGCCTGCGAACCTCAGGATTTTCGCCGATTCCTGCTCCATGCACAAGCCCTTTCCTTTGGGCGCAGGCATGAGCTTGATGCGGATGGAACCGCACTTGCCCTCAACCGCGAACGGAATGCTGTGCGGAGTCTTGCAGCCGCACTGCCACGAGCCGCAGCCGCGTACAATCTTGAACACGTTGAGCTTTGCCTTGCGCAATGCCTTCTCGCGCGACGGCACCGTATCCTTGGACTTGCCAAGCCCGACGCCAACATAGCCGTTGCCGTTTCCGACAACTGCAATGCAGGAAAAGCTGGGCTTGTTGCCTTCAGGAGTCTTCTTTTGCGTCTGCTTGAAGACGCGCTTCTGGCCGCCGCCGAACTTTCCCTTTGCCTGCCCGATCATGAGCAAATCATTCTGCATGCCCGGAAGCAGCACGTCAACAATGGTCGCCTCCAAAATCGGAACGCCCTTGTCCAGGATTTGGTTGATGTCCGTGATTGTTCCTGCCTTTACTTTCTGCCCGAGCGAGGTCTTGGGCTGCCAGGCAGAGACGTCCACGCCGTCTTTCCTGACCGCGATGGCTTCCTCTTCAGGAATCTCAGTAATGACGTCTTTCTCAACTTCCAGCTTTGCTTCCTCGACCACCGGCGCGACTGCCGCAACCACGTCCTCAGGGGACACGGGCAGCTTTGCCGGTTCTTCCTTTGCCTTTGTTTCTTCAGGTTTCTTTGGCATGTTCATCACGCAAGTACTTTCTTCTTGATGTCTTCCCAGTGAGCAGGCAGTTGTTCAGGAGCAAGCCCTGCTTTCAGGTAGCGTCCGAACGCCTGTTGGTATTTTTCAGGAGTGGCTTTGAGCTGTCTTGCCCAGGCGGCGATGTGCTCGCCCTTGATGCGCTGTTCTGACGGCAAAACTTCCTTGGCATGCGGCACCTGCACTCCGGCATCAACAATGCCCTTAAGCGCGGCATACCACACTGCTCCCTTGACCGAGACATTGAGCCCGATGTCAAACGCTGCGTGCGTAATCTTCTTTGCCTTTGCCTTCTTGCCGAGCAAAAGACCGCACAGGTACGCCGCGGGCAGGTTGTTGAGCGCGCCTTTCCAGCCGAGCTTGCGCAGTTCGTGCGAGTGCACGCTCATGAGCACCTTGTCTCCTGCAGGCGAGTATTCAACGACCTGGAGCCAGAGGTTCTTGACCGAGCGACGCGCGACAATGCGCACGCCCTTGCCGGTGAGCAGCTTGAGGCGTGTCTTGTAGTCGGTCTTTGCCTGCCGCTTCCTGCGGTATGCAATGGTGTATGTTGGTGTGGCTTTCATTTTTACTTCTTCCCTGTGAACAATTCCTGCTCCTGCAGGAACAGCTTGATGTGGCGCGTGCTTCTGAAGAAGCCGCCTTTTGCTTTCAGGTAGAGCGTGTTAAATGTCTGCTGGGTGATAAGCTCATGGTCGCGGAGCCGCTTGAGCAGGTCGCGCTGCGTCCTGATGTTGCGCATCCATTGCGTCTTGGAATCAGCGCGCGTGGCCTGGGTTCCCTTGCGCGAGCCGTGTCCTACCCTGCGCGACTTGCGCTTTTGCGCGCGCACGTGGCGGGTGCGGAACTGGCTGATGCCCTGCTTGGGCACGAGCGTGATAGTTCCCCTGCTGATGAGCCGGCGGACGTCAAACTTCGTGATTGCCTCCTTGATTTCGCCCAGCTTGTCCGGGTCCAGGTGGATGCGGTAAGGCGAGCAGTCCAGGATTTTTGCCGCGAGGCGCTTTTGGAGCATCATTGTTTCTGCATGAGGACTTTGTCCTTCTCCTCCTTGTCCTGTTTCTTCTGCTCTTCCTCGCTGACTTTCTTCTCAAGCTCAGGCTTCTTTGCCGTGGCTGCCTTTTCCTTTTCTTTCGCCTTGGCTTCCTTTTCTTTTGCCGAAGCAGTCTTTGCTTCCTTGCGCGAGGCAATGTTGTCCTGGATTGCCTTGAGTTCTGCGTCCACGTCCTTGACGTTCAGCACCCTGACGCCGAGTTCCTTCGCCTTGGTGAGGAGCGCGATACGTCTCGGTGTGCCGAGCGTGCTGCCCAGCACGGCTCCCTGCGCCGTGGTCATCCTGCTGAGTTCATTGAGCGTGTGCACCACGACCGGCTGGAGTCCTGACGGGTGCAGGCCCCTGACTGATGCCGGGCTTCCAAATCCAGGGTCAGGCATTGCCGTGTGGCCTGCGAAGCGGTGCCTGACCTTGCTGTGCAGGCCGTTCGGCTTGCGCCAGCGCAATGGAATGCACTTGCGCTTCTGGTGGTCGTCGTGCAAAAAGTCAGGCTTCTTGTTCTTGATTGCCTTCCTGAGCTTGAGGTCCTGTGCAGCAGTCATTGTGCAATCTCCTTTGCCGGTTTCTCAGTGATGTAAATGCCGTCCTGGAACGTGCGCTGGTCTTTCTTGGGCTTGAACGTGAGCAGTTCCAGCCTTCCCGCGACCTGTCCTGCGAGCTCGCGGTTGATGCTGGTGACCGTGATGTCCTGCCCTGCCACCTTGACTTCGACGCCCTGCGGGAACGTGCACGTGCGCGGCACTTTTTCGCCGAGGAAATTCTTGAGCGCGAAATTCTGGCCGGCGAGCGTCACGGTCATTGGGAAGTGTCCCGAGCAGATTTTGAGCTTGTACACCCATGGCGCCTGCACGCCGCGAACCATGTTCTTGAGGTGCGCGAGGTTGGTGTAGAGCGTCCTTTTCTCGCGCTTCGTTGCTTTTTTTGCCGCGAACGCGACCTGCTGCCCTTGCACGCTCATCTTGACGCCGGGCATGCGCATGGCTCGCGCCACCTCGCCCTGGGGTCCCTTGACCTTGACCGTGAACCCTTCCAGCGAGACGCTTACGCCCTGCGGGAGCTCCACGGTTTCGTCATAGTCAAACTTCATGGTCAGTAGCAGTAGGCGACGAGCCTTCCTCCCAGGTTGCTTTCCTTTGCCTGCTCATGCGTCATGAGTCCCTTGATGGTGCTCACGATGAGCACGCCGACATTCTTGGCAGGCAGGAAGCGCTTCTCAAACTTCTCATACTCATTCATGGTTACGGCGAAGCGCGGCTTGATGACGCCGCACTTGTTGATGTTGCCGAGCAAATTGACCTTGATGATTCCGCCGCGGGCTTCGGTGAGCGCTTCGCCCTGCCCCAAGTACCCCTGCTCGTTCAGGATGAGCAGGACTTTGCGCGTGACCTTTGATGCCGGGTGCACGGTATATTCCTTCTTGCCGGTCTTGTCATAATTCAGGATGCCGGACAATGCGTTTGCGAGCGTGTCGTTTGACATGTGTTCCTCATGAATATTTCTTGAATCCTATCTTGGTCGCGATTTCGCGGAAGCAGTGCCTGCACAGGTGGATGCCGTACTGGCTGATGTGGGCGCCGAACCGTCCGCAGTTGCCGCACCGCGCGGTCACGGTCACTCCTGTCGCGCGCTTTTTAGGCGCGTTGTGCTTCATGTACTTCTTGAGCTTGGCAGGCTTGGACTTCAATTGCCTGAACGCCTTCCGCCAGTCCTTGATAGTCATTCCTGCTCACCCACAGTGACGTTGAAGTTTTTCTTCAGGTATTCCATTGATTCCTCGCGCGTCAGCATGTGGCTGCGCGGGATTTTCTTCTGCCTCAGGCGCCTGCGCTTGATGCGGTAGCCCGGGCGTTCCAGCGTGATGCACACTTCCAGACCGATAATGCCGATTTTCGGGTCGTAACTGACGCCGGGAATGTCAATGTATTCAGGAATGCCGAAGCTGACATTGCCGCCCTCGTCAAACTGGCGCGGCTTGAGCTTGAATTCCTTTGCCTGCAGGAGGCGCTTGAGCAGGTCTTCTGCAGGCTTCTTGCGGAGCGTGAGCTTGCAGCCGATGGGCAGACCCGGCCTGAGGCCCCAGTTCGGGATGCGCTTTTGCGTGATTGTCTTGAGCGGCTCGATGCCGGTGATTGCCCTGATGAGCGCCACTCCTTTCTCGAGGCGCTGCGGGTCTTTTCCTGCCCCGATGTTCAGGGTGATTTTCTCTATCCGCGGCTGCCGCATGATGTTCATTTGATGACCTTCAGCACGGGCTTGTCCTTGCCCACCACGAGCGCGTAGCGCTTTGCCGTGGTGATGGACTGGCCGTTTGCCGTGAACGTGATTTCATCGTCGTCTGCCTTTTCCATGGTGCCGAGCGTGCCGATGTACTTGCCGCCGAGCAGGTAAATGAGGGCTCCTTTTTCCAGCGCGAGCCGCTGCGCGATTTTCTGAGCCGGAATCTCAATCACCAGCGTGTCGCCGGTGTTCGCAGCCTTCGCATCAGCGAGTATGTTGCGGCCGTCATTGAGGTTGAGCTGGAGCTTTCCTCCGGGCACGGTTGTCTTGTTGATGACCTTGCAGAGCTTGCTCGTTGCCTCATTCTTCGGGATGGGCAGCAGCTGGAGCCTGCCTTTTGCGTCAAACGTGATGCGGTAATACTCGTTGGATGCCGGAAGCGAGATGCTGTCCAGGATGCCCACGGGCGCCTTGGGGTTCTTGACGCGCTTGCTATCAATGAGCACCGGGTGGCTGTTCAGGATTTTCTTTGCCTCGCGGCCCGTGCGCGCGTGGCCGAGCTGCTTGAGCACGAGCGCGATAGGCATGCTTTCCGCGAGCGCGTGCGCTCCGGGCAGGGGCTTCTGGACGTACTTCGTTGTCCTGCGCCGGATAAACCAGCTCTTCGGTGCATTGAGTCGCTTCAGGTGCCTGCTCATTGTTTAACCTCAGTCTTTGCCGCGGCCAAGCGGCGCTTGTCGGTCATGTCCAATTCCTGAATCAGGAGGTTGGACGGGTGAATGGGATACATTGCCTTGCTGCCGTCGCGCTTGGACACTTCCACGCCTGTGACGTACACTTTTTGCTCGCGGACATTGATACGCTCAATCTTGCCTGACTTGTTCCTGAATGAGCCGCGCATGATTTTGACCCTGTCGCCCGTCCTGAGCCGCAGGGAGCGCGTCTTGTGCTTTGCCCGAAGGTCCTTGGACAGGTGGCCGGACACGAAATCGCCCTGCACGTGGAGCGGCGCGTTGCGTACGTACGCGCGCTGCTTGCGCGGTTGCACGCTTCCTCTCCAGGTTTTTGTCCAGCTCATTGTTTTCACACAATCATGGTTGATAATTTCGCGACAGCGGGCCAGCGCTCGGACACTTCCTTCGCGACAGGACCCTTAATCATGGTGCCCTTGGGGTTGCCGAACTCGTCCTTCAGCACCGCGCAGGCATTGTCCTCAAACTTGACGCGCATGCCGTCCGGGCGGCGGATTTCCTTTTTCTGGCGGACAATGATTGCCCGCACGACCTGCTTGCGCATGTCAGGCTTGCCTTCCACGACCGAGCCGACGATGACGTCCCCGATTCCGCCGGCTTCATACCTGCCTGTGCGGGTCTTGTGGCCTATGACGGTGATGACCTTGATGATTTTTGCCCCTGAGTTGTCGCACACGTGCAGGCGTGCGCCGTGTGGCAATGGCCTTCCTGCGTGCGCTTTGATATATTTCATTTCTTTTCCTCTGCGGCTTCAACCGCCTTTTCCTGCTTGACCTTTGCCGCGGCCATGAGCGCCGCGCGCTCCGCAAACAAACGCTCGCTGCCGAGCTTTTCGGTGATGATGAAGTGCTTGGTCTTGCTGATGGGCCTGCATTCCACGAGCCGGACAATGTCGCCGGGCTTTGCGTCAATGCAGTCAGGATTGTGCGCGCTGAGCTTGGTCTTGCGGCGCTCGTAACGCTCATACTTGGGAACGAAATACCTGCGCTCCAGCTCGACTGTCGCGGTCTTTTGCGCGCGGGCTGACGTCACCGTAGCCGTAAGCGCCCGTCCATGGGTGCGCACGCTTCCGTGCGTGGAACAATGATTGTCTTTGCATGTTTCTGCCATATTTTCCTCATTGGATGACTATTGTTTCTGCCGAAAACCCTTCCTCAACCAGGATGTTGCGCACCTTGTTCTTGTGGTCGCGCTCTGCCGCCTGCGTGCTTCCGCCGGCGCCCTGAAGCTCGATGCGGCCTTCCTTGACCGTTCCGCCGCAGGCAAGCTTTGCCTTGAGCTTCTTGGCCAGCTGGTCCAGGTCGATGTCGCTCACGCCCTCGATAATGGTGTACTTCTTGCTGAACTTCTTTTGTACAATGTGGATTGTGACTTTTTGCGTTTCCTTGGCGATGCTTTCGCATACGCACAATTCCTGCGGCAAGCCACACCGCACACAGACACTCATTTCTTGGGCGCCTCCTTCGGAGCGCTGGCTTTCTGCTCAGCGGGTTTGGTTTGTACAACTGCCAGGATTGTCTCAATCCGGGCAATGGTTTTCTTCGCAAGCCTGAGCTTGCGTGGATTCTTCGGAACCGTGCCGATGGCGACCTGTGCGTTTTCCTTCATCAGCTCTTTCCTGAGCTCGACGATTTTGCCGCGCAGTTCTGCCTGCGGCATTGCCTTGAGTTCCTTGAATTTCATTGAGTTGCCTCTGTCTTTTCCGCGGCAGGCGCAGGCTCTGCCTTGCTTGCCGGCTTGCGCCGCGCGCGCTGCTTCTTGGGCGCCTCTTCCTTTTTCGGCTCGGGCACAAGAGCTTCCTTCCTGACCTCAATGTCGTCGGGCAGCTTGACGTCCGGCGGCATGATGGAAACCTTAACGCCGACGGTTCCTGGGCGCAGAGTCGCGAAGGTCGTGGCGTGCTTGACCTGCGTCATCGCCACGTGGCCGCACTTTTTCAGATAGCCCTGGTAAAACCGCCAGGACTTTGCGCGCGCGCTCGGAACCTTTCCTGAAATCCTGATTTCAATGCCCAATGCGCCTGCGTGCATGACGTCCTGCATGGTCTTGTGCGCGATTGCCTTGAACTTCTGGACGCCGAAGCGTTCCATGGTTGAGGCGATGCGCTCGGCGACAATCTGCGCGTCCAGGTTGGGCTCGCTGACTTCCGCAATTTCAATCTGCGGGTTTTCCAGGTTGAACTTTTTCTTGAGCGTGTTCGTGAGCTTCTTGATGTTCTCGCCCTTCTTGCCGACCACGAGTCCCGGGCGTGAGGCGGAAATGATGATTTTCTCTCCCAGGGGCGTCTTGATAAGCTTGGTGGAGCTGTGCCCCACGTTCTTCAAGGTCTGGTCGATGTACTGCTTGATCTGGAATTCTTTCAGTTTTTCCGCGATAAACTTGCGTTCAATCATTGCTTCTTGACCTCAGGCGCTGGTGATTTAGGTGATTGTGCTTTTGGCGCGGCTGCCTTTTGTTCCGGCGCCTTTGTCTGTCTGCGCTCCTTCTTCGGTGCGGCCTTGGACTCGCTCACGATGATTTCCACGTGCGCGCTCTTTGCCCGCCTGCGGCGGTGCCTGCCGTAGCGCCAGGCGCCCGGACCCTGCTGTGCCGCGACGTGCCTGACCATGAGGTTTGCCGTGCTCAAGCCCTTGAACTGCGCGTTTGACTCGGCGCTCTTCAAAAGCCTGAGGATGTACGTGCACGTGTTGATGGTGAACCTGCCCGCAGCCATGCCGTGCTTGTGCCCGGTTTCCTTGTGGTAACGCGTGATGGGCACGGGGCGCTTCATTGCAATGACGTCTTCAAGCATTTTTTTTGCCTGCGTGACCGGCTTGCCGCGGATGAACTTCGCGACTTCATACGACTGCTTGAACGACACCGGCATGCCTACGCCGACTGCCTTTGCCTCATTGGCGCCTGCCTTTGTCATGTAGCCGTACGTTGTCATCTCGCCAACCTCGTGCCAACTACGCCTCTTGACGAGGTTGGCGACGATGCTGAAAATGTGTGCATTTTCATCATTGTGTTTATCTCACGCTGAGCGACGCGCTCGAGCGCGTTGCTCCGATTCCTGGTGCTGAGTGCGAGACCTTTCTGCGCGTCTGAGAGAACTCGCCAAGCCTGTGCCCGAGCATTTCAGGCTCAACCTGCACCGGCACCCATTCCCTGCCTGAATGCACCTTGATGAGCCTGCCGAGCATTTCCGGAAGGACAATGAGGTCCCTGCAGTGGGTCTTGGGGTCTTTTTCCCCTGCCTTGAGGTTTTCCAGGAAAATCTTTTCCTGCTCGGTAAAGCCGCGCTTGATTTTCCTGCGCTCGCGCGCAGTCAGCAGTGTCGCGAATTCCTGGAGGGACATCTTCTTGATGTCGTCCAGCTTTTTTCCGCGGAAAATGAATTCTTTAGCCATAGGTCATCACTTCTTCCTGCCGGTCCTGCGCGGCCACAGCTTTCCAACCTTGCGTCCAGGCGGAGCGAAATGTCCGACCGGGCGCTGCTTTGCCTTGCGGCTCGTGCGCTTGTTGCCGAATGGGTGGTCAACTGCGTTCTGCGCGGCTGCGCTCTGGCGCGGGTAGCGCTTGTTGCGCGCGCGTGCCTTGTGGTGGCGCGCCCCTGCCTTGAGGAACGGCTTCTCGGTGCGTCCGCCGCCCGCGACCACGCCAATCATCGCCCTGCACTGCGCAGGGATGTTCTTGAGCTTCTTGCTCGGAAGCAGGAGCGTGACATACTCAGGAGTCTTCGTGACGACGCGCGCGAACACGCCTGAACTGCGGCAGAACCTTCCGCCGTCGCCTGGGCGCAACTCGACATTGAACACCGGCGTTCCTTCGGGAATGTCCTTGAGGCTGAGCACGTTGCCCGGCTCGACTCCTGCGCCGCCCAGCGTGACCTTGTCGCCAATCTTGACGCCTTCAGGAGCGATGAGCAGGCAGGTCTGCCCGTCTTCGTACGAAATTTCCGCCAAGGGAGCCGTGTGTCCCGGGCAGTGCACGAAATCAGTGATTGTTCCCTGGATGACGCTTTGGCTTGGCGCGTGAAGCTTGGCATCCCCCTTGAAGCGGAAGCTCAAGCTGCGATACACAGGGCCTCCCTTTCCACGTGCCTGTTGAATCAGCGATTTACCCATTGTGTCACATCAGCCCCAGTGTTGTCGCGATGTCGATCGCAGGGGTTTCCTGCGCAAACTTGACGTACGCGCGCTTTTGCCCGCGCACGTTCAGCGTGTTCACGTTCACGACCTTCGCCTTGAACAGTTCCTCAATTGCCTTTTTGATGGAGGGCTTGTTTGCCTTCTGGTCGACGACAAACACGAGCTTGTTTTCCGATTCCATCAAGCGGATTGCCTTTTCGCTGGAAACAGGATACTTGATGACTGTCGTGGCAGGAAGCTGTGCCCGCGCAGACTTGTGAACCGAGTGACCTGCAAAACATTTGCTTCGCCTCATTTTTGCATGCGTCATTGGAACAGTTTCTCCTTGTCGAGCTTGTCAATGGCGTTTGCGGTATAGAGCGTGAGCCTTCCCGGCACTGCGCCGGGCGCGAGCAGTGACGTATTGAGGCGGTTGACCGCGCACACGTCAATGCCGCCGATGTTCTGCGCTGCCTTGAGGAGCTTGCAGTCGCCGCCGACCACGATGAGCGGTCCTGTGGAGGTCTTGTACTTCCTGCCCCTGCTTTTGCCGCGGCCTGCGCGGATTTTCTTTTTTCCCGAGCGGCTGAGCTCCTGCTCAAGCCCGAGCTTGTGCAGCGCGTCAGCGACGGCTTGTGTCTTGTCCAATGCCTCAAAGGCATTGCTGATGATGAACGGGAATGCCTGCGGAAGCGCATGACCGCGATTCGCGACGAGCTTTTTGTCAACGCTCGCAGCCAGAGCACTGCGGATTGCCTTGCGGCGCTCCTGGTCATTGATTTTTTGCGACCATTCCTTGGCGATGGTCGGCGGGTGCGCCCTGCGTCCCTTGACCGTGCCGGGAGCGAACGCCGCGACCCACATCATTTGCGTGCCGTTCCTGCTCAGGATTTTTCTCGGGACACGCGAAATGCCGTGACCGTATGACGTCTTGTACTTGCGGCGCCTGCGTGAGAGCTTTGCGGCTGCCTTTTTTCCTGCGCGCGGATCTGTCGCGTACGGCTGGCGGTCGTGGCTCCAGATTGCCTCGACCGCGCGCTTGATCAGGTCTGCCCTGACCGGTTCTGCGAACTGCGCAGGAAGCTTCTTTTTGCCTTCATCGGCATTTGTAGGTGTCTTGATTGCGAGTTCCATGGTCATTGTTTGCTTGCCAGGCTGACGTAGCTGATGGTTGGAGCGTCCTTGGGCGTGTTCTTGTCTGCGCGCAAGGGCGTGGTGAGCTTGATGAGCCTGCATGCAGGACCGGGCACTGAGCCCTTGAGAATGACGTATGGCGACTTGATGACGCCGTAATGCATGAAGCCCCCTGCAGGATTGATTTTGCTGGCGTCTTCTCCGATTTGGACAATCCACTTGTTGTATTCTGTGCGCTGGTGATAGCCCATTTGTCCCTGGTGGGCGACCGGCCAGTTAAGCGAGCCGTGCCACGGCCCAAGCGTGCCTGGCCCACGGGTTGTTTTTTGGGATTTGTGCGAGCGGATGGTGATGCCAAAGCGCTTGACCGGACCCTGCAGTCCCTTGCCTGTCGATACTGAATGGCTGTCCACCTGCTGTCCTGCGGCAAACACGTCGGTGATTTTCAAGTCCTTGCCCAGCACGTTCTTGGCATACTCCAATTGCTGCTGGGCCGTACCGCCGATACCGAGCTCAAACACTTCTGGTGTTTTCTTAAGCCCGATGAGCCTTGGCTGGGTGTGCACGAGCAGGCGGAATACGCGGTATTCCTCGGGCTTCAACTGGTCTATTTTTGTTTTGGATTTCTTGGGAATCGGGAGAACACGAGCGAGATCCTTGTCAAGCTTTTCTGCCCATGCTTGGGTTGCGAGAACGAGAGAGTTGTTGTGGAGCCGGTAACAGCGGACGCCTGCGACCTTGAGCGGCGGGCATTCAACCACCGTCACCGGCAGGGCAATCGGGTCGCCCTTGGTGGCACTGGTCGGCTTGTTGTCAACGACAATGATATGGGTCATGCCTGCTTTATAGCCGGCAAAGCCCAGTGCCTTGGCGTCCTTGCCTGCGTTCCACGTGCGGATGCGGGCATGCGTGGAGCTAGCTTTCTTGCGCGGCCAGAACTGCATGCTTCCGTGGCGTGGTTGTCGTACGCGTGGCATAGAGCCTCGTATCTTGGTGTATTGTTTATTCGTGCGATAACACTACCGCACAACCTGACACAAATGCCTTTTGCGGAGCCCGGTTCGAGAATCAGTTGTCCCACATACTGACGCTGTACTGAAAAGGGCTCCTTCTCAGGCTTGGCCAGATACGTGCGCAGATTCAGGGAGTGTTTATAAAGCTTGCTGTAGACGAAAAGCACGCTAGTTATCCTATTTAACATCATCTTTCTTTTTATCCTTCTTTGTTAAATTAACTAACCTCTGCTTCTTCAGGGCATAATTCACCGGGTTCTTGATTCTCGGCGAGAAGTTCTCTGCACCTGGAGGAGCGTTTGCGCCGCAGAACGAGTCAGGATTGCACACGCCCATGCCGACCAGGTATGCCTTGTTCGCGCAGTTCGGCGGCAAAGCCTGCCTCTTGGACTGTTGGTGATACCTGAGCTGTCCTAAATAATACTGTTCACGCAAAGGCTCAGGATTGCGCTTGTTCCATTCGGTGATGTATTTTTCCATCTGCTCTGCGTTCCAGCCCAGGCTGGAGAGAAAATTAATGAGCACGAACACTGCGCGCTTTTTTCCATCTATCAAACCCTGGCTGATTTTCTGGATGCACGGCGGAAAGTATGATTCCGGCACTGCCTGCAAAGGAACAGTGAAATCCTCTTTTGGCCCGGATAATCGTGATTTGTGCACTTCTTCTTTCGGCAAGTGGAAATCAAACGCCTGCACGAGCAATTTGCTTGCCTCTCCCGAACGCACGCTTTTCTTGGGCATGAAATCAATATCCACTGTGACGCGCTCTGCGACTGCCTGCGCCTTGTCAAAATCAAGGATGTTTTTTGGAGAAATCGGGATGGACACCAAGCCGGACTTGTCATTGAACGAATACGGCATCCTGTACAAGTGCCTGCTGGAGATGAGCACAGTATCAATCGTGAGAATGCTGAACGGGTCAAACGCACCTTTTTTCAGCACTTCTTCCTTCTTTTTTCCTGTCTTCTGCAGGATTTGGCTGATATTATCGCGCTCCAGCATCCTTGACGCGAGATGCGGGCGGATTTTTTCCTGCAGGAATGCCGCAATTTTCCTCGGACCGTCAGGGAACAAGAGCCTTGTTTCCTGGCCGTTTACTTTTTCCGGCAGCGCCTCAAACGGCACGGCAATGTGAAAGCCGTGATTGCCTGAGAACTTCAGCCCGATGTGCTCAATGTCAAAATATTTTAGCACATGCACGAGCAGGTCTGCAGCGAGCTGGGAATACTCCAGCCATGGGCAATCAATGTCAATGAGCAAGTCCCAGCCCTTCCTGAGCGCTTCCAGCTCGGATTTTTTCATGCCTGCATCAATCTGTAGAGGATTGTACCAAAGCTCTTCAGAACAATGAAAGCTGGTCACGCCATTCTTGACAAACTCAAGGACGTCCTTTGCGTGTTGGAGAACGTCCGGCCGCTTCCCATAGCCCTCGCCGCCAAAACTCACCGCGACTTCCTTGTCTTTCGCGGCAAGAACAATCTCCTCTTGAATGTCGCGACGCTTGTAGTGCTTGAGCAGCGTGCTCAGCGGAATTTTCAGCATGGTTCCCCCTGCGCAAGCCTTAAGAAGATTCTATATATAGTTTGTGTCTATGGTTGAACTTGACCAGTGGCTGGAGAAACTGGCAGCAGAACAGCCGTTTATCGTCGTTGAAGGCGCAAAGGACAAGGCAGCATTGCTGAAGCTCGGCATGGAAAACGTGATGACCCTGCGCGGCAAGCCATTGTTCAAAGTGGTTGAGCGCGTTGCAGCCGAGACAGGCGAATGCCTCATTCTCACTGACCTTGACGAAGAAGGCAAAAAAATCTATGCTCGGCTACGCGCTGATTTGCAAAAGCACGGCGTGAAGATTGATGACCGCTTCAGGCACTTCCTGTTCAAGGAAACTGAATTGCGGCAGATAGAAGGGCTGTTCAGGTACGTTGAACGGCAAAAGTCATAAGTTTTATATGCACCAAAAAGAAAAGGTTCCTCATGACGCTGGATGATGTTCTTGTGCAGACAACTGTTGAATTTCCGCGACCGCTAAAGCTGAAGGAACTTCAGGAGCTTTTTGTCTACGTAACGCAATCCATTCCTGGCAGTGAAATCCATTTTAGGAGTGAGAGAAGCAAGCGTATTGGCAATCGTTATGCAGAACTTAAGCCAGACGAAAACCCACCCCGAAAGGTTCAGCTTCGCAATGTTCAGATTACATCTGCCGATGTTGCCACGTGCCAAGATACCATTTCATTTTCTTGCTATAAGGACCGCCCTCATGGCACAACAAAAGCGTTTTACGGCATTCACTTTGATATTTTGCCTGCCAAACGCATTGAGGAAGTGCCCGCAGGGCGGCACGCACTGATGCATGCGACCCGCTCTGCAATTGGACTCTACTTTTCGCAGCATCCACAACCTATTTAAACAAACTGCGCGTCATTCTTTCCATGTGGAACCAGATTAAGACAGTATTGCTGCTCGGCATTCTTTCAGGCATTGTGCTGAGTGCAGGCTATCTTATCGGCGGAAACACTGGCTTGACTGTTGCTTTGGCATTTGCCGTGCTTATGAACTTCGGCATGTTCTTTTTTTCGCACAAGCTTATCCTGATGATGTACCGCGCGAAACCTGCTTCAAAGAGCGACTATCCGCACCTGCACAAAATGGTTGAGGACATCGCGCACAAGATAGGAATTCCAAAACCCACGCTCTACATTGTTCCCACGCAGACACCAAATGCTTTTGCGACTGGTCCCAGCCCGAAGAAAGCAGTCGTGGCGTGCACTGAAGGCATTCTTTCGCTGTTGAACGACCACGAACTCAAAGGCGTGCTTGCTCACGAGCTTTCGCACGTCAAGAACAGAGACATGCTCGTCACGACCATTGCGGCAACGCTTGCCGCAGTGATTTCCTATCTTGCGCACATGGCGCAGTACGCAGCCATATTCGGCGGAATGGGACGCGACCGCAACAATGGCGGAAACATTCTCGGCGTGCTCCTGCTCGCCATACTCGCGCCGATTATCGCGCTGCTGTTGCAGCTCGCAATTTCACGCTCGCGCGAATATCTTGCGGATGAAACCGGCGCGAAGACTTTGAAAGACTCTCACGGCTTGGCGAATGCATTACACAAGCTTGAGCTGGGCAACCGCGCCCACCCGCTCAAGCACGGCAACCCCACGACAAGCTCCCTGTTCATCGTCAATCCCTTCACGGCAGGCGGGCTTGTCTCGCTTTTCTCAACACACCCGCCGACAGCAGAACGAGTCAAGCGGCTGAAGGAGATGAAGGTGTGAACCATGGCAGTAATTGCCATCGTGGGAACATCTGGCGTTGGGAAATCATTTCTCGTTAAGCAATTGGCGTCCTTGGAAAATGCCCCTGCCTTCTTGGAAGGTGAAGAAGGAGTCATTCCCGAAGAAGTTTTTGCAGAAGTCTGGGAAAAGAAAAACCCAGTCAAGAATTGGAACTGGTTTATAGCGCGCAACAGGATACAACTTGAACGCGCGCGGAAAATATCAAATGCCGGCATTGACTGTTTTATTGATTGCACACCCGAAATTTTCGAGGCATATCTCGTTGACGAGCACAAAGATCAGCATCCTGCATTACTGAAGCTTATCGAATCTGTCTCTCACCTGAAATCAGACAAGGTAATTCTCCTTACTGCCAGTGAGAAAAAATTACGAGAACTCATACGGCAGCGCAATCGCAAGGTCGAAGAACTCGACAAAACAATAGACCGCTCACTGCGTATCCAAGACGCATTTCTCCGCATTGCAGAACGGAAAAAAGACTTCATCGTCATCGACAGGACAAACCTTGATTTTACAAAAGACGAAGATTTGAGAGCAGTGTGCGACAAGATACTGAACGGCTAAACGCGAATTTTTTAATCAGCGCAATCCTTTTTCTTTTTCCCACGTAACAAGCATTGTCTTCCAGTTGGGCTTTTCAAACGTGCTGAATTCAGATTCCGAACGTTCAAGCTGTGCGTAGAACGCATGTACGAGTTCAAGTCGCTCAATAAAAAGTAGCATGAATTTCTTTTGCTCCTCAGTTCCCTGTTTATCCACGTAATCGTCAGGAACAAATGTGCTTACTGCTGTAAACAGGTCTTTTGCGCTTGCAGGACAGTCTTTCATGCGGTCAAAATAAATGAATGCGCCTTCTTCAGGAATGTCATGAACTTGAAACACTGCCTTGCGTACGACTAACCCTCTGCAGAATCCAAAAGGGTCGTCACGCACAACCAGATTGTCGTTTCCTATATGTCCAAGACGCTCTTCAATTCCATTGTGCGCGTTTAGCGTGACGCAGTAAGGTGTTTCAAAAGTTTCCTTGATACGCCTGAGGTTTTCAGTAGGACCATACAGGTCATGCAACAACACCCGAGGCAATTTTTGATTTGCAGTAATGCGCGCATAATACGCTAAACTAAAGTCCTGTGCTGGAAATTCACCTGCCTGCGCTTTGATTTCTTCTGCAAGCGAGATTGCGCATGCCTCAATCACTTTCGGGTCCCGATACGCAGGCTGTGAAGACATAAGCAAGTATACGCATGCGCGCGTTAAAAATCTGCGGGTTAAACCTTCCTCACGATTCCTTTGTCTGCGTTGACTTCAACTTTGTCGCCGTCTTTGAGAACTGCTGTCGCTATCTTCGTTGCGATGACGCACGGCTTCTTCATTTCACGCGCGATGATTGCCGCGTGGCAGAGCACACCGCCCTCATCGGTAACGAACGCTGCAGCCCGTTCCATCGCGATGATGTACGACGGAAACGTCATCACCGCGACAAGAATGTCGCCTTTCTGCACTTTCGCGCAGTCTTTTGGATTTGACACAACCTTTACTGTCCCCTGAACAATGCCCTTGAAGCCGATTGTGCCGCGCAGTTCTTTCACGTCACTGTGCTCTTTCTTCTTCACGCCGAGTTCATCAGCAAACTTTTCCGCGGCAACGCCTTCCAACACGGTTGTTTTTTCTCCGTCGCGGTAGAACAAAAAGGACTTTTTGCGTTCAGGAATGTTTATGCCCTTCGCCAATTCAGGATTGTGCAAACAGCGCACAATCTCTTCGCTGGACAAGTGCAAAACATCATAATACGACAAGCCAAGCTCCTGTGCTGCTTGTTCAAGCCGCGGCATGATGATGAGATTTCCCTGCTGAATCTTGTCTGACCGGTATGTTCTCAAGTAGACATATTCCTTGAGTAGCAGCACAAAGTCCTTCTCCTGCGGAGTCAGATTTAGTTTTTCAGTGATGTCTGCTGTTTCATGCCTGACTTTTTCCCGCTGCCCATTGAGCTCGCGCAGTTTTTCCTGCACGTTTCCCTTCAACAACTCTTTCAGCCGCAACACAACGTCTTCCGCACTGAGCGGCTCGCCAATCAGCCAGCGCATCGGCACCCAACTGTATTTTTTAACGTGTTCCTGCACCAGCTTCTGGATGTCTGACTTCTTGGCATCATCAATCGTCTTGAGCTTGCCTGCAATCGTGAGCAATGACACCTGCTCAAACTGGCCGTCGTTGAACTTCAGCGGCTGGTTCAGCTTTTTCGCAATTTCTGCCTTTTCTTCCTCAGGAAGCGCGCGCTTGTCCAGTATTTTTTGCAGTTCTTCGCCGAAGAATGTTTCCAAAGCCCAGGGCAATGTCATGAAAACAATAAACTGCCGGTATTCCTCGTTAATGCTTTCAAAATTATCAGCACGCTTGTTCCTGTCGCTTATTTTTTCTGCGACCAGAGCTTTCAGGAGCCTGATGAACTGTTCTCCTGCGGCTTCGCACTTTTTTGCCATGTCCCGCAGAAATTTCGCGCCCTGCTTAATCTGATAGCCTGCTACTTCCTCAACTTCCCCAGCCGGCCAAAACATCCCGTTCTTATAATACAGAAATTTGTCCGCAAGCTTGAAATCGCCGTATTTCTTCAGGTATTTTGCAGAAGTCTGGCAGCCGCTGAACGAAATGGAAAACGGAAGATAACTTCGTTCGCCGTGAAAGACCCAGTCTGTTTTTCCCATGCACAAAAAGAGCAGTGTCCGCCTTTTAAAGATTTCCCAGTCATCCCGGATATTCCTTCTCTGTCGCGTCCTTGATTGCCTTTGCTTTCTTGTCGCCGACGCCTTCCACTTTTTTCAAGTCTTCTTCAGAAGCGTTCACGATGTTCTTGACTGACTTGAAGTGCTTGAGCAGTTCTTTAGCGAGATTCAAGCCGACATTCGGCAGTGCAGAAATAATAAATTCCTGCTGTTCAGGAACTGACATCACTCTTTTTTCCGCGTGCGGCTGATATGTTTCCTTGTTCAATGCCTGCTCGCGCTTGGCAATCGCAATGAGCTGGGCTGCAGTGTCCTTGGTGTCTTTCGTGTAAATGATGGGAATTCCATAACTCACGGCAATGGTCGCGAGCATTCCGCGAATCGCGTTCGGGTGAATGTTGCGCACGTTAAACAAGTCCTGCGTGCCTTCAACAATAATGACCGGCCGCTCGTACTGCCGCTTGAGCTCTTTCAATTGCGCGAGCAGCCTGCCGTCAACAATAGACTGCGCAAAGTCTTCCACAGTCTTGAATTCAACCGCGCACCGGGCAGACAAAACATAGTCAGCGACATTCAGCATTTCCAGCTTCAATGACGCGCCGGTATTTACGAGCTCTTTCAAGACACCTGTTCCTTTTTCGCGGTAATCTGCAAAAATAAGCACGGGCTTTTCCGCAGGCTCTGCGCGCTCAAACTTCTTGAACGGCTCAATGTGCGCGAATTTCCTGTTCAGATTCCTGCGCAGGTCATTGAGGATGCTGTGCATTTTCTTTTCCTTGTGATGCGCGCTCCACCGGTAGCCTTCATCGCGAGTATTCTGTGCCATGAGCACAAACACTTTGCCCTTATCCTGCCGTCCTGTGCGTCCGCGACGCTGAATCGTGCGAATTGCCGAAGGAATCGGCTCGTAAAAGATGACCGCGTCCACGCGCGGGATGTCCAAGCCTTCCTCAGCCACTGACGTGCAAATCAAAACATTGTACAATCCGTCCTTGAACTGCTCAATGAGCTCAATCTGCTGTTTCTGTGACAGTCCTGTGTTGCCTTTCTTTGCCTGCCCGACAAAAATCGCAGGTACAACGCTTTTTGCTTTCTCCAATTCCTCTTTGATTTTAACTGCAGAATCCCTGTACTGCGTGAACAGCAGGATTTTCGCGTGCTTGTTCTCAGCGATTTCGCGCACGACAAGATTGCGCGCAATCGCGAGTTTCGGATGCTCAATGTTGTTCTCAATGAGTTTCTGCGTCAGAGCATACGCTGCCTTGAAGTTCGGGTCTGCCACGAGGTTCTTAACTGCCTTGACCTTGCTCGTGCCTGCCTCGGCGACCATTTTGTCAAGATACTTCACGAGCGACGTGCTTCCCTGGCTTTCCAATAATTCAAGCGCGTGCTGGGCTTTCAATGCTTCGGCAGCCACAGACAATGCTTTCATTGTCTCAAAGCTGTGCTCGCCCTCAGCCATGCGTGCGTGCAGTTCGCCCTGCAGTGCGAGCAATTCTTTCTTGGAAAAATAATCAATCTGCCTGTTCACGCCCAAACTTCTGAGCATGGCGAGCTTGCTCTTGATGCACGCGTCAAGATATTTTTTCACGTCAAGAAATTCTGCAGGCAGGGGCACCTTGATCCATTGCGTCTCGGTTTCCTGGATGTAGGGCTTGACATCAGGGTCTTCGTCAGTCCTGATTTCAACGCCTTCAATGAACAAGTTCTTGCACACTTCCTCAATCTTCAGCTCGTCAGCGCCCGGCGATGCAGTCAAAGCGAGAATGCGCGGGAATTTCGCCTTTGCCACATACTGCGCAGCGATAAACGCGTAACTATACTCGCCTGTCGCGCGATGAGCTTCGTCGAACACAATCAATGAAACATCCGCGAGCGAAATGCTCTCGCCCAACATGTCATTCTCCAAGCCCTGTGGCGTTGAGAAAATCACGCGCGCATTCTTCCACTGCTCATGCCTTTTTGCAGGAGCAACTTCGCCGGTGAACAACACAAACTGGCCTTCAGCCAGGTGCATGTGCTCACGGAATGTCTGCAAGTGCTGCTCTGCGAGCGGCTTTGTAGGAGCAAGAACAAGAATCTTGGACAACGGATACTGCTGCAGTCGTTGCGCAGCAAGCATGAATGCAATCGCAGTCTTTCCCATGCCGGTCGGCAGAACAACCAGCGTGTTCTTGCCTGCGGCAGTCGCAAGAATTGTCTCCTGATACAATCTCGGCGTAAAGCCCGAAGCCAGCATGAAGAAATCCAAGACTGTTGTCCTTAAAAAGGCTTGCGCGAGGGTGTCCAGTGGCTAGTGGGTTTACGCAGCAGGCTCCTCAAGCACTGTTTGCAGCTTCAGCACGTGGTCAAGCCAGGAAC
>Ga0247727_10003702_pt1 | contig 33475 bp, 33 predicted proteins | sample WisWelCaveWW1625_FD_202498 | JGI IMG/M metagenome (GOLD analysis project Ga0247727, IMG submission 202498) | Biofilm microbial communities from Wishing Well Cave, Virginia, United States - WW16-25 | ecosystem: Environmental > Aquatic > Deep subsurface > Groundwater > Cave microbial mat | place...
CAAAAATCCTATAATTGCAATGCCAAACCCGTCTAACTGCGCCATCTCATAGTGCTATAATATGTATTTATTTAAATATTGCCAGATTTTGGCAAAAAAGCCATTTAACCTCATATTTTAATACTTGATTTACATAAATAGGTGCTCTGTAATCAATTTTTTAAATTAAGAGATTATTACAAAAACCTAGAGTGGTTTCATTGTATCGATAAGTCTTGCATTTGTAACCTGACCATCCTTTTCCATAATGACCAGATCTACAGTGTATTTGAGATTGTTTAATAGAAATGTTGTCTGAACATCCCAAGAATCTCTTTTTCCTTTTTCTGGCAATGCGAACAATTCTCTGATTTTAAAATCTTGTATTCCAGCTCCATACAACGCTTCTATTGTTTTTCTTGATGCTTTTTCGATCTCTTCTTTTGTGCTAACTGAGGCCAACCGAGTTTCTATCTTTTGCAAATATAAAAATATAATGTTTTTTTGCGATCGAAATCTTTTGAAAATTAATTTAGATAGATTTAAAAAATACTACGCTTTACAAAGATGGAATAAAAATGGGAATGGAGTTTTATGGTGATTCATATAGGGGAAATGACGAACCAATTTTTGTAGGCATACCAACTTTTCTAAAATTGCCTTGGCTTAGAAGCAAGGCGGAACTAGAAAAAGTAAAACCTGATGTAGCTATTATAGGCGAACCATTCGATTTTGGTACAACTATTCGTCCTGGTGCAAGATATGGCCCAAGAGCAATTCGTGCAGCTTCTACAGTACCATCTCCACCGTATGAGCACTTTAACATTGAAACAGGTGTTGATCCTTTTGGTGTTTACAAAGTAATCGATTACGGTGATGTAAATGTCTCACCTGGTGATGTCATAGAATCTCACAGGAGAATGACTGACAAAGTAAAGGAAGTTCTTGACATAGATGGCATTCCAGTAATGCTTGGTGGTGACCATTCTATCACATTTGCAAATGTAAGGGCATTTGCTAAAAAATACAAGAATATTGGTATGATACACATTGACACTCACGCTGATTGTGCGCCGCAAGGACTCTGTGGTTTCAAGTATGATCATGGAGCACATATCAGAAGAATTATGGAGTTAGGTTGCTTAAAGGGCAAAAACTATACCTTGATTGGTCCACGTGGATACTGGCCAGGACCAGGCTTGTACAAGTGGATGGCAGATCAAGACTTTCAGTGGTTTACTATGCTTGATGTAGAAGAACTAGGAATTGATCATATTGCAAAGGAAGCTGCAGATAGAGCAAATGATAATGTTGATGCAGTTTACATTAGCTGGGATATTGATACTTTTGATCCTGCATATGCCCCAGGAACTGGTGAACCAGAACCAAATGGACTGACATCTAGAGAGGGGATGAGACTGATGAGACTTTTATCAACTTCTTTTGATCCAGACAAGTTTGCATTTGACCTTGTAGAAGTTGCACCAAACTATGACGTTAGTGACGGAAACTCATACAATGGTGGAATTACATCAGGTTTGGCAAACAGGCTGATTGTAGAACTTTTAGCAGGATTGTCACTTACAAAGAAAGGTAAAACTGAAGGCAGTCCTGTAAGGCCAAAATTATATCGTGGAAAAGGACACACTTACGACTTTGGAAATGGTCCTAAGGCAAAAGTTCCAAAGAGATCATGATTCATCTAAAAGTTGAAGTAAAAGGTGAAGCCGACGTTCCCCCTTTTACCAGGATTTTTGAACATAGGGATAAGACTGACGAACAAATTTTCTTTAACTCAGTAGATATTGTTAAAGAAAAACTCGCCAGAAATTTGAAAATTAACACCAACGAAGCACTCATACTTTACTGTGCCTATATTGTTAATGAATTGCGTTCTGGGAAATCCAAGGGCATGGTTGAAAAGAATGCATCAAAGATTCTATCAACACATAACGTTATGATTGGGGTTCCAGAAACTCTCAGAAAAATCACTTTCGAAGCAACGATTGACGACCTTCCAAAAGAAGTCATGATGTTTGATGAACCTATTCCAATTAGCAATTATATCTTAACAACAAAACAGCACTAGGAAGAGATTTGGTTGGTTGAAGAATTAATTGCACAATTCCAGACAATGACGCCCATTCTTATAATGGTAGCTGGACTTGCAATAGGATTAGAACACGCTTTTGAAGCAGATCATGTAGCTGCAGTTGCTACACAAGTTTCAAAAAGGAAATCAGATTCCATATCTTTACCCCAAAGTTTAAGAAAAAATGCATTCAAATCATCTTTACTTGGAATTTTTTGGGGAGCGGGTCATACAACAACACTATTCCTTGTAGGTCTGCTTGTTTTTGCATTATCAATACACATACAAAATAATATTTTCATGAGCTTTGAGTTTGTTGTAGGTGTTATGTTAGTTGTTCTTGGTTCAATGGCCTACTTGAATAAAAGTATCTTCAAGCTTAGACATATTCATCCCCACATACATGAGGATGGCACAATTCACACTCACCCTCACAAGCATGAAGAGGAACACCAACATGGCCACAAGTCATATGTGATAGGATGTGTACACGGACTTGCAGGCAGCGGGAGTCTTGTTGTTTTGATAGCAAGTAGTCTTGGTAGTCTTGAATTGATTTTATCCTTCATTTTGATTTTTGGTATTGGTTCTATGTTTGGCATGGCTATTATCAGCGGACTAATTGGTTTGCCATTTGCATTTACAGCTAATATTACTAAAGTAAACAAAATATTACGATATGTTGCTGGTAGTGCAAGTTTATTGATTGGAATTAACATAATGTACCAGGTGGCCATTGTAAAAAATCTATTTGGCGTCTGAATTTTGTTATATTTCATACCTAAAATCTCACCTTTTCAGGTTGTATAATATAAGTAACAATCACCAATAGAAAATATAATGCAAAACGACAGAATGTCGGAGTGGTTTGTTCCAAAGTTTGGTTCTAAAAACTTCAGACTTGGAATTGGGATCTTATTTTTACCGTACACTGGAATGGTGGTATCCTTTGCAGCATGGGGTTCCTTTGTAAGTAGTATTTCGTTAGAAAGACTTGTAGCCATTTGTGTTTTGTATTTTCTTGCGCTTGGAGTATCAGCGCACTGCCTTGACTCACTTGGTAGTAAAACCAAACCTTGGGGAAATTTATCAAAAAAGAATATTTGGGCAGTGTCGTTACTTTCCTTAGCGGGAGCTTTTTCGATTGGGTTATACTATGCGTTTTTGGATTCACCACTTTTGTTTCCAATAGGAATTGCGGAATCGTTCTTTCTTTTTGCATATAATCTAGAACTATTCAAAGGAAGATTCCATAACAATACAATATTTGTTATTTCATGGGGAATACTACCTGTCCTAGCAGGATCTGTAATTCAGACAAACACCATTCCAATAGAAGCACTTGCCATGTCTGGCATAGCTGGTTTTTTGAGCTACGTTCTCATTAAGACATCACGAAGATACAAGGAGTTGAAGCGTCGGTCTGCGGCTTACTCGGAGATATACAAAAAAGAAATCACCCTAAAACTTGTCAGCATAGGAGTTATTGCTGGAACAATATCTTACTTTTTCTTAAGACACATTTAATTGAAATAATTGTTTTATTATATTCATGACATTAACGCTGGATCTTTTAGCAAAAACTCTCCTAGATGCACCTATAGGATATGTAGAGCAGACACTTGCCGAGATTCTAAAAAAACCCGTGCATGTGGATGTAGTTGAACAGAATTCAACATCTGGAACAAAATATGTAAGAAAAGTGATAATATCAGCTGGTCAGTTTCCAATTGTTAGTGCAGTGGTACAATTTGATTCCAAAATTACTCCAAAACCTGTAATGTCGGATTTACTACAAAAAAAAGAAGGTATCGGCAATATACTTAGAAAAAACAAAATTTCAGCACGACGCAATGCAGTTTCGATCAATTTTGATCCTGATGGAAAAAAAATAACACGAACTTATGAGATACTACACCATGATTCTGTTTGGTTTCAAATTTATGAAGAGATAAGATTAGACTTGTTGAGTGCCTGTCAAGATAGCTGACGAGCCCCAAGTTAAAGGTTGTATTGTTGTTTGCAGCCCATGTTTTTTCATTATACTTTCATAATCATCTAACCAGCTTGTTGATCTAATCAGTTTTGGTAGATTTGTAAAGACATCTTTCCAGCTTGGTACAAAGTATCCTATTAGTTTTAACATTATGAAATAAAGATTCCATAACACTCTAACAAGCTGATTTTTTGGATAGGTAAAATCATGCAGGATTATTTTACCACCACCATTGAGATGATTTAGGCACGTCCTAACGAGAATGTTTGGATTACAATATTTTGGAATGTATGAGGACGTTATGCAGTCAAATTTACTATTAAGATTTAGTTTTTCCGCATCTTGATTCAAAAAAGTGATCTTATGATAAGGTTTTAGCTTCATTCTTGCCACATTCAAATAACTTTCTGTCATGTCTACACCCATTATTTTTGAATTAGGAAAACTTTCAGCTATTTGAAACGTCAGTATTCCTGTCCCACAAGCAAGGTCAAGTATTGAATTACAATTTGGAATTTTTTTTAGAATTTCTTTCTTCCAATGTTTGTCTTTTTCAAAGGTTGTCAAGTTTACTACTTTGTCATAAGTCTGTGCTGTTTTATCAAAAAACTGTGGCACTAGATCCTTTGGTGATTCAGCTTTCAACTAGATATAATTTTCAAATCCCACCTTAAAGCGATTCTATTATCAGGTTAATTCAAAAAACCAGAACAACTGATAAATTGGACAGATCCCAAATGAATTCATGCTTTCATATGATTACCCGTTGTATAGACCACCCTCAGAGGCAAACTCACTCATATTTCAAGTGACTCTCGGATGCTCTTTTAACGTGTGCTCTTTTTGCAATATGTACAGAACAAAAGAGTATACGGAAAGGCCATGGGATGAGATAAAGATGGAAATTGATCTGGCTGCAAAGCATATTCCTGATTCAAAAAGAATTTTTTTGGCAGATGGAGATGCTCTAAATTTTTCTACTGAAAGGATGCTTCAGATACTAGATTATATTTATCAGAAATTTCCTAAATTAGAACGCGTGTCCTGCTATGCGATGCCGAAGAATTTACTTGAAAAAACTCCTGAAGATTTGAAAAAGCTCTATGATGCGGGTCTTAAAATGTTATATGTTGGAATAGAAAGTGGTTCCGATATAATATTGAAAAAGGTTACAAAAGGAGCCACTGCTCAGACAATAGTCCAAGCCTGTCAAAAGGCAAAGGATGCAGGATACATTCTTTCATGTATGATAATACTAGGTCTTGGAGGAAAGACCTACACAAAAGAAAATGCGGTTGATACAGCTAGTGTAGTTAGTGCTGTTTCTCCAGATTACCTTGGTGCTCTTACATTATATCTTGAAGATGGGATAAGAGATGAATTTATGACAAAATTCAAAGAACCATTTATTCCGGTAGATGATGTTGATGTTTTGGATGAGATTGAAACTCTTATCAGTAAAATAGATTCCAAAAAGCCAATTGTTTTTAGATCAAACCATGCTTCTAACGCCTACGTAATAGGCGGAATACTTCCAGCAGAAAAAGATAAGTTGCTGCAAGAGATTTCTGCTCTAAAGACACACCCAGAATTTTGCAGGCCAAAGGAAGTTAGAAGATTTTAACTGGGTCCACAGGGATTCGAACCCTGGATCTTCGCCGTGTAAGGGCGACGTCATAACCAGCTGGACTATGGACCCAAGCAAAGCTCCTATTTAAAATGCATTTAAACTTTGAGAATTTCATAAAAAAAGAAAAACGTAGAAATTGTCATGAGCTAAATTTGATGTATGGTTGATGTAACTTTCTTTTCAAGTCCCATAGGCCTTGGACACGCAACTAGAGACATAGCCATAGCTCAACATCTTGATAACATATCAATAAAGTTTGTCAGTGGAGAGGGAGCATCAAAATTATTTTCAGAATGTGGTTTTGAAGCAGAAAATAAGTACAAACCACCACTTTTTGATGTTCAAAATGGCATGCTCCAGAATCCTCTAAAATGGCTTTTGAAATATTACTCTTATTACAAAGAATGCAAGGGAATCTCAGCAAATACAATAGAGAAAGAAAAACCAAAACTAGTTGTAAGCGATGAGGATTTTGCATCTTTAAGCATAGCCCAAGAAAAAAAACTGAAAACTGTATTGATTACCGACATATTAGAAACAAAATTTGCTAAAGGATTTGGTTCATTAATAGAGAAAAAGATGAACCGATCCATGAGGAATATAATGAAAAAATGTGATGTTGTAATTCTTCCAGAAAGCGGTCGTGACGAGGCCAATATACGAAGAATTGGCCCAATAGTTAGAATGACTAATCATTCAAGAGAGGAATTACGAAGAAAGTTTTCCTTTAATAAAAAAACTGTTGTAGTAAGTATTGGTGGTACTAGTGCAGGTCAATTTTTGATAGAAGCTGTGATTGAGGTCTTCAACAAGCTCAAGTCAGATGCCGAACTTGTCATTGTTTCTGGACCATCTTTGAAAATTCCAGATGACAAAATAAGAAATTTTGGCTTCGTGAACAATTTGCATGAAATCATTTATGCAGCAGATCTGATAATTTCGCTTTCAGGAAAATCCACCATTGATGAATCCAAGGCTTATGGAACGCCTGGTATTTTCATACCAATAAAAGGCCATTTCGAACAGGAAGAAAATGCAAAGGAATGTGGTTTTTCTTTCGAAGATCTTTTTCGCTTGGAATCTCTAATTAATGATAAGTTAAATGAAAACAGAAATCCTGTAGTGTTTGAAGGTGCCCAAAAGGCTGCCAATTTGATAAAAGCTTTGTTGTGAAATCAGTTATTTTGTTGAAAGTTAATGCATCCGGTAATTTCTTTACATAGTTTTTCGTTGTGTACTAGTCCAACATCTGGAACATATTGTAAAATGTGGTTTGTGTTCTTGTCCTTGAATAATTCACCTTGTTCTAGATCTTTCAACTATCTATACCTCAAAAAAAGACACTGTGTTGTATTCATGTGTACTATTCTGAATTCAAGATATTAAAGAATACGTAGAAATTCTTCTAAACGTCTCATATGTTTTCAGGCACAAGCAAATTCATTCTAGCAGTATTTGATAATAGATGAGACCTAGTAATCTTGCCTATCTTGACTTTTACCCAATGCTTTATACAAGGATTTTAAGAGTTGTAATAAAGTTTTGAAAAATCTAGTCATTGCCAAGTTTGGAGGAAGTGCCATAGGAACAGATGGCAATCTAATCCCAATTATAATCAAAAGAATAAACGAATTAAAAAAAGATGCAAAAGTGATTGCTGTCTTTTCAGCCCCTTTAACTTTATCTGATGGAAAACAAAGATCACTTACAGATATTGCTCTTGCGCTTGGTCTAAGAGCACAGACAGGGCATTCTGTAAATGTTGAAGAGCTAAGAAAACCATATCAGAAAATACTGGGGTTTGTTGATAAAAAATACCAAGAGGAATGTAAAAAAATAATTGATTCTTTTTTGGAAAAATCTTTTCAGACCATAAAACATGCTACAGAAAAAAACGAGTTTGTTGATGAAACAAGATCACGGACACTTGCCTATTCAGGAGAGATCCTTATGTCGTATGTCATGGATTATATTCTAAAAAGTGCTGGCATAAAATCAAGTGTGATAGGTTTTGAAATATGGCCTATAATAACAGACAAAAACATAGAATCCGCAAACTTTCTTGCAAGTCAGTCTGCCCAAAATATAGCATCAACAGAAGCATTGTTGGAAAAAAATGATGTATTATCAATAGGCGGATTCATTGGTAAAACTGAAGAGGGGTTAGAAACAACATATGAGAGAGGCGGTTCTGATAGAACTGCTGCAGATCTTGGAATACTGTTAAGTAGAAAATACAATACTATTATAGATTTTGAAAAAGACAGTGCTGTATGTTCTGCAGATCCCAGAATAGTAAAAGATGAGCTTGAAGACATAAACCAGCTTTCCTATAACGAAGCAAGAATTGCAGGTATGTTTGGCATGAAGATACTTGATCCAGTAGCAATCAAAGAGATCGTGGAAAATGGGATGGACATGCCAATAATAATAACTGATATGAATAATCCAAAAAAGATCACTACCATAAAACGAAAACCGGTGAACAAAAATGGTCACCCGCTCAAGATAGTCACAGGAAAGAGAAATTGTGCTATCTTACGAATTGAGAGCGTTGCAGCACGAAAACTATTTGATTCGCTTGAAAAGGACAAGAGATACAGCGAGTTTGTAGTTTTATCGCCATTTACAAAGGACGACATAGAGTTTACCAGAATATTATTCCTTGATGCAGATTATGTTAAACGGAATGAAAGGTACATACTTGCGTTTGATTCGCTAGCTACTATAACCTACAATAGAGGAGTCATAACTTTGATAGGTGATGAGATGTGGCGTGTCCAGCAGATTGCATCTAAAGCTAGCTCTAAGATAGGTGAAGCAGGTCTTAACATACTAAACATGGATGCACAGGAAGAAACTTCACGAATTATAATAGTCATGGAGGATGTGAGCGATAATATAGAAAAAGCAATTCGCGCAGTACATGCAGAAAGATCAAAGATCAAGTTTGTGTAGATTAAAATTAAAATCATCGAAAGCAATTGGTCCTACAAGTCTTTACCTGTAGAAGCCAAAGTGGGTTTGTTCTTGGGCCTCGTATCTAGAATCAGCCCGGCGTTACCCAAAACACGCTCTAGTGTATAATATGTAAAGGGAATATTTAGACCTGATCTATATAGTTCCTCTAGAAATGTAGCCAGATACAGCCCAGATGATAAGACCTGCAACTATCAGTACATACCACTTCCAGTTTCTTTTGTGCAAGAAGATATTTTTTGATGAAAGATTCTCATCTTTCATAGTAGACAAGCGAATCTTTCTCATCTCAAAACCTTGCCCTATCAAACCCAATACCAAAAGTGCAACGGCTACAAATGGGAATATCTGTTCCATGTAATATGGCCATTCTCAGCCTAATTTTAAATTACCATACTTCCTGCCTTTTCTTATGAAAGAAGTTGGCAAGATATGGATGAATGGAAAACTTGTACCATTCAAGGATGCTAAGGTACATGTACTTACTCATGCGTTACATTATTCCACAGCAGTCTTTGAAGGAATCAGATGCTACAATACTCCAAAAGGCTCGATGATATTTCGCTTACCAGAACACGTGGATAGATTGTTCAGCTCTGCTAAGTTGTACTACATGAAAATACCATATTCCAAAAAACAAATTTCAGATGCTATAATAAAAACAGTAAAGAACAGCACTATGAAGGAGTGCTACATCAGACCAATAGTATACTATAGTTATGGCATGCTTGGGTTAACACCAACTGCAAATAAAATTGACGTTGCCATAGCATGTGTAGAAGCATTACAAGAATATACAAAAGCTGGAAAAATTCGTGGAACACGCTGCAAAGTTTCAAGGTGGTTAAGGATTGATTCTAGATCTCAACCTATGCAGGCAAAGGCAGCTTCAAACTATGCAAATGCTGCACTTGCCAGAGTTGAGGTACTAAACGAAGGTTACGACGAATCCATAATGCTAAATTATGATGGTAAAGTAGCCGAAGGAAGCGCAGAAAACATATTTCTAGTAAATGATGGTAAAATATTTACTCCGCCCGTAAGTGCCGGTATATTGCCCGGCATAACTAGAGGTAGTGTTATAGAGATAGCAAAATCTGAGAAATTATCTATCACAGAAAAGAATGTTGACGTAAAGGATCTATATTCTGCAGATGAAGTATTTCTGACTGGAACTGCATCAGAGATAAAACCAGTCACGGAGATTGATAATAAATCCATAGGAGATGGTAACCCAGGCAAAATAACTCTCAAGCTTCATAGAGTCTTCATGGATGTTGTGGCTGGGAGGGACAGGCGTTTCTTTAAGTGGCTTACACCAGTCTAAAGCAAAAATTAAAGTTGAAAGATTCAATTACATCAAGACTTCAACCAGACATATTGGTGCTATCAATTGTCGACGAACACAAGCCCAAGTGTTACCTTTGCCAAGAGATGTTTGAGAATGTTGAGGAATTAAGAAAGCATCAAGAAGCAGCACATAAAGACTTTGTTGAATATCATCGCAAAAAGCACGATTATTCTGCCGCTCCTGGGGATGTAACCTTATTTTAAAAATAGAGAGTAGCCTATGGAATTTAAAATTGAAAAAGATGACTCACGGATCTGTTGGTTCTGCAAAAAAGGACGTCATACTGATTGCATGAAAAAAATTCCGATAGATGCCATGTCAGACGGACCGCATGATTGCACCTTTGACACAAAGCTTGTAGATTGTCAATGCACACATTAGTTTATTTTTAACTTACAAGATAGCGGGTCTAGTGGGATTTGAACCCACGACATAGGGATTTCTCTGAAAGATCATAAGAGTCCCTCGCTCTACCTGGCTGAGCCATAGACCCGCAAAATAGCAGACCTAAGTTCGTTATTTAAACTTGAGCAAGAAAAATTTTAGTTATTGACAGTTTCGATTTGTGAATACTTTTCTAGTATTTTTGTCAATACTGTAGAAACCGGTGCATTGTGCATCTTCTCTTTTTCAGCAAGAAGTTTTCTATAAGCATCAAGTGTAATGTAAACTGGAATAGAACCGTTTCCTTCCAGCAATCCTCTAACTTTGTATAGCGCAGTTTCCATTCCTTTTTCTGCAGTCTTGGCAAATTTGATCTTGTTAATTATTCCACCGAGAGGCCCAAAGGGCATTTCATAGTTTACTGTCATGGTAAGTCTTGTTAGCTTGTCCTCAAGTGACTTGAACTCAGTTACAATATTCCATTTTTTGAATGGACCTTTAATCATTTTTGCAGCAATTCTTTCTTCTTGGATAAATTCGGTTGTTTCACAGTCCCACTCTAGCCTTTTACCATCAAAGTCTCCTATCACTCTAAATGTAGTTCCAACACCCATTCCCGCCTTTACATCCATTGGCACTACAGTCATGCCAACTCGTTCTTCAAACTGGTCAGCAATATGTTCTGGTCTTGCAAAATATGTGAAAACGCTAGAGAGTGGAGCCTTGATATCAATTGTTTTACTAACAGTAGTCAACGCTGTTGCAACTTCTTTTCAGTCTAGATTTAAAGCTTTTGTTAATTTTCAGCAAATAGACAAGTTGTAATATATTAAAGAAAATTACATTTGAACTGATGAATTTAGATCGTCTTTTGATTGCAGTTTTTTTTGGTTTTTTGATGATCCCTACAATTTATGATGCAAGTGCCCATCAGTTGTTTAATTCTGCAGAAGAAAGGATAGGGGATTATAAAGTTCAGATTGCAACTTTACCTGAAATTCCAACTGTAAATGAAAAGTCTCAGATCCTCTTTAGAGTATTAGACAGCAATGGTAATGAGGTTGACAAATTCAGAATGGGAGTCAGGATATACTATAACGATCTTTTAGTTGACACACTGCCTCCACAGTATCATGATAATGGCCATTGGGAAACGGATTATGTTTTCCGTGAACCTGGAAACCACATCTTCAGGGTTGATCTATATGATGTAGGAGAAAACGGCAACGTACTAACTTACACATTTAACATAAGCACACTAAACCCCTTTGGATACATCTTTTATTATACAATTATTTCTGGTGGCATAGCAGGCTTTGGGATAATGATCTGGGCTGTTTTGTCAAAGAAAAAGGCAAGAGCTAAACTTTAGCCTGTACTGAGACTCTTCCCAATCTAAAGGCAAAAAGTGTTGTAAGTAGAGTCATTGCAAAAAGCAAAATTCCAATACCAAGATGTATCGCTACCAGTAATGCGTGCAGCTTCAAATCAATAACTATTGCACCAAGTGTGATTTGTGTGACTACAAAAATTGCAGCCAGTGTTGCTGTCAGTTTTATTTTTCTATCAGCTCCTTTTGCTAACCAACTGCCAACCGCAGTTGCAACAACCAAAACTCCTGTTGTTGCTGCAATAAATCTGTGCGACCACTCAATCATATAATCTTCATTTGGAAGAATCCCGCTTGGGCACAAAGGCCATTCTGGACAAGAAAGACCAAGACCGCTTGCAGAAACGTAACCCCCAATAAACATCAAGGAGTATAAAACTACAAGAGACGCAAGTGATAGATATTTTAAAATCATTATTATTCTACGATAAAGCTGCCCTTCATGCCTTGTAGTGCATGACCGGGCACCGTACAGATGTAATAATATGTACCAGGTGCGCCGGCAGTAAATGTAATCTCACCATCTTCGTTTGGTTTTAGTGGGTTATTAGGATCTTTTATTGCAGAGTTCCAAACGATAGTTGCCGAATCCTCAGGATTTGTCACTACACCAAATGAGTGAAATGATTTTCCTGCATTTTTAACTCTGATTGTTACAGAATCACCAGACTTTACTTTAATCTCCGGATTGTTTCCCTCCTCTCCTGGTAGTGCATTAAATGCAAGTGTTCTAAAGTCAGAGCTCTCAACAAAATTTAGATCAAAAGAGGCTTTAGTTCCTGTAGGTGCTGCTGCTTGTCCTGCTGGCTTTGCTTCTTCAACTATTATTTTTCCTTCCATACCCTGTTCTCTGTGGCCTGGCACGGTGCAGATGTAAAAGTAGGTACCTGCTTTTTGCGGAATAAATGTTGATTGACCACCTTCGCCAGGTTTCAATGGGTTGTTGGGATCTTTAATTTCAGTGCCAGGTAATGCTGCATGAACTTCTTCCTGACTTTCAATATCTTCTGGTGATGTGACAACACCGAATGCATGGAATGACTTGCCGGCATTTGTGACATCAAAGATTATCTTGTCTCCGACGTTTGCATTTATCTCTGGATTATTTCCTGCTTCTCCCGGAAGTGCATTAAATGCAAGTGTTCTAAAGTCAGGTGATTCTATGAATTTCAAAGATATATTGATTTCTTTTCCAGTGACTGTTGCAACAGGAGCAGCGGTTTCTTTTTGTACTCGTGCAACTGCTGGAGGAGTAGAGATCCAATAATCCCACATAGAAAAGAAGATTGCGGCTCCAACTACCATGATTCCAATTGTAATGGCAAGCATCTTACCCATTCTTGCGGGAGTTGTCCTCAGTATTGGTTCTTCATGTTCTGTATGACTCATATTATATCCTTAATATCCCGAGTGGTGATGTGGTGTTTTTGCTTGGTGAGGGTAATAATATTTTCCGCCAATTCCAAATGGATCGTCCATGTTGGCTTCTTTTCCTTTGGAAGAGCTGTGAATTACATTAATTAAGAATATGATCATGCTAGCACCAATTAGCATTGCGCCAATACTTGTAATTTGGTTCATTGCAATCCATTCTGGAAATGCCGGATAATCGTAAATTCTTCTTGGCATGCCATACAGTCCTAGAATGTGTTGTGTAAAGAAGACTACTGATGCACCAATGAATGCAAGAATAAAGTGCCAGTCTGCAAGCTTTTCGCTGTACATCCTGCCCGTAACATATGGGAAGATGTAGTAAAAGAACCCAATAGACCCAAACGCAATTGTTCCAAAGACAAACAAGTGGAAGTGACCTACTACCCAGTAAGAGTCGTGAGTGATAAAGTCAAGTGGCATTGCTGTATTAAGAACTCCACCTGCACCTGCTGCAAAGAACAGAGCAATGCCACCCACTGCCCATTTCATCGGTGCTGCGAATCTGATTCTTGCTCCCCACATTGTTGCCAGAAAATTAAATACATGCATTGCAGATGCTGGCACTGCTGCCAAAGTTCCAACCATAAATACCGTTTTTTCTGTAAATGACATTCCTGTAGAGTACATGTGATGTGCCCATGACGCAAAGCTTACTATGCTAAGCAATACAAATGCAGCAACTCCCGATCCATGACTGAAAATAGGCTTTCTTGAAAACCTGGGAATTATCTCATACATCATACCAATAGCTGGAATAACCATGACGTAAACTTCAGGATGGAATGTAAACCAAAAGAGGTGTTGATATGCTATAGGATCACCACCCATTGCCGGGTTGAAAAAGCCGGAGACACCTAGTCTGTCTGTAAGTAGCATCAAAAGCGCAGCTGCAAATGTGGGCATTGCAACAAGCATTATTAAAGAAGAAGTCAGAATTGACCATGCAAGTAAGGGCATCTTACTGAGGGGCAAATCAGGATGCTTGCATTTTAGAATTGTAACGATAAAGTTTACTGCTCCAAGAATTGATGAAACTCCAACTATTTTGAGCCCAAATATCCACATGTCTGCAGCAGGACCTGGTGCTCTAATAATGGAATATGGTGGATATGCATTCCATGTAGTGTCTGAAAAGCCAAGCCAGATTAGCGCGCTTCCTACGGGAATCATCCAGTATGCAATTGCGTTTAGTTTTGGATATGCCATGTCCTTGTAGCGTACCATGATTGGTATGAGGTAGTTTCCTATTGCAGAAGCAAATGGAAGTATGAAGAGAAATATCATCGTAGTTCCATGTACAGTAAACAGTCTGTTAAATGTCATAGAGTCACTAATTATCTGAGGACCTGGAAGGAATAGTTCTGCACGCATCGCAAGAGCCAGTGCACCTCCCAAAAAGAGAAATGCTACAGATGTTATCAGATACAGAAGAGCTACATCTGTGTGATGTGTAGAAAACATTATTTGCCAAACAGGGCGTGGCTTTGCAAGTTCTAATACCATTTTATTGACTCCTTGTCACTAAGGTTTTTTAAAGTTAATAAAAAGTTTAGTATCATGTCTCCTCCACGTAAAGCGTTCCGCGCATGTTGTAGTGTATCAATCCGCAATATTCTCTGCACTGGATTGGAAATTCACCAGCTTCTTCTGGCACAAACCAAATTGTATTAACTCTTCCTGGCACAGCGTCCATCAATACTACATAGTCTGGAATATTAAATGAATGAACAACATCTTTGGAAAGAACTTCGAATTTGTAAGGTTGCCCTTTCTTTAGATGAAGCTCGCCAACCTCTTTTGTTCCATCATCATGTTCAAAGCTCCAGAACCACTGTTGGCCGGTTACTTTGATTATCTTAGCATCTTCAGGAACTTCTTCTAAGAGGTGCTCAATGTACCAAGAATCTGCTCCTACCCAAACAAGAATTGCAGTAACTACTCCAATGTAAATCCATTCTGGCCAAGTAGAATGAGCCATCTAATGAGTCTCACCCGTTTCCCAGTTTGTTGGGTTTTTGTTTTTTGGATGGGATTCTCTAAATCTCCACACCAACCAGATAAGGGTTCCAGATACTACTGCGCCTATCACAAAGGCTGCTGTAGTCATCCTGAAGAAAAGGTTCCATACTTCTGCTCTGCGATTTAGATACTCTCCTGTGTTTTCTTGACCAAATGCAAGAGTAATTGTAGGCAAAATGAAAAGTATGATTAATGATATTGCCAGATATGCGTTTCTCATATTGGATGTTTTGACGTGGTTTTAATTTTGTATTTAAGGGTTTTGAAGATTTTCATGGTTATGATCGGACAGCAACAACATGTTTTGCAAGTGATGATTATTATATGAAAACAATGACTAGATTTCTTGTTTTTACTAAATCATAACTAGCGTTAGGGGTTTGTTTTTAAAAAAAAGAAAAAAGGGAAATTAGATGTTTCTAGTCTATACTACAGTTACTGTTGTTTCTACTGGTGGAGACAGTGCGTCTGGATTATCTACGCTTTCCCATACGAAGATTTGTACATCGTATGTTCCGGATTCAGTAGGTGTCCATGACTGTGCTGGGTTCAGGGATTGTCCTGGTGCCAGCGATCCTGTAATCCATGATAGTGAGTGTGTAACTCCGTCCTTGGATATTTGTACCAAGTATGCAAATGGTTGATCTCTGTCCTGGCCGTTTGCTAGGTCGGCTGTAATCTGGACTTGTTGGTCCACACTAACCGTGTCTAGCTCGTTGCCAAATGCATCAACTACTCTTGGGTTGCTTGCCGGCGCTCTTTCAAGCGGTGGGACAACTGTTCCAATGAAGGTTGTTGCTGTGACTTCGAGTTCATCTGCTGTTGTGTATGGGCTTGGCAGTGTATTGTCCTCATATTCACCAGTGACTGTGTCACCCTCTGCTACTCTAAGCCTGTGGCCGGATGATTCGTCAGTTACAGTAAAGTATACTGTGCCTTCGAATATTCCTGTAGCTTCGTTGGTTTCTGTCACGGTAAGGTCAATACCACCTGCGTCAGAGTCTGACCATACGTCAACATCAAAGTTATCGACTGCTTCTGGGTTTAGGTTCATGTCTGGGTCTACTACGCGTAATACTCCTTGACCTGTTGCTGGATAGCTTGCCTCAAGGAATTGGAGTTCACCAATGTTCCACCTGATCAATGCCGAGCCTACAACGGTTTCATCTTCTGTGAATTCAAATGAAACTGTAAGACCGTCATCATCGTCAGATTGTAGGAATCCGTTTGTTGGACCTCCTGCTGATGCTGGTGTGGTTCTTGGATTAGTGTCAACTCCTGTGGTTGCAGTTCCTGTATTGACATTACCGTCAGCATCATGACTAAATCCTGTAAGGATTACTTCGCCTGTGAAGATGCCTGTGTCGGTGCCTGTCTCAACCAGCTTGTAGGTAGATAGTTTGTTACCTCGTGTTGATACCGTGACCTTGTCGACGCTAGTATCTCCAATCTCATCGATTAGGTTACTATCGAAGTTGTGATCTGGTGCTACAATGGTCATGAATACCTTGTCAGTCCATGTGTATACCTTTTGGTCAAGTTCTACCGTTGCTCCAAAGTTTGAGGTGTAGACAGTCAAGTTGATATCTTCATCCTCATCACCTACAAAGTCAGCTCCGGCTGGACCCCAGTCGGTGTATTCTAGTTGGATTTCCTCTCCTCTGTCAAGTCGTTCACTGCCCAAGGTGTTTGGAATCTCGATTACAACCTGGAATATTCCAGTGTTGTCACCGGTCTCTCTAAAGTCACTTGGTTCTGGATCGAAGCTGGCTGCACATGCAGTGGTACCTATGGTACATCTGTCTCCCATAGTGACTGTAGCAGCATCTGAATCCCATTCAATGAGATCCAGATCGTAGCTTTCTGCGGTGTCAGAGTCAAGGTCCAAGTCTGGCTCAATAAGTGTCATTATCATATCGGCACCTATTATATAGACAGACTTGTCTGATTGTAATACTCCGTTTCTTAGGTCAAATGTAGCTGAATCTGTAACTGTGTTTTGATCACCTGATGCATCTGATGGATCAGTGTATTCTATTGTGATAATATCACCTTGTAGGATACAGAAGCCATTTGTGGTGGTTGGATGTGCTGTATCAAATCTATCAGTTTCAACAGCGGTTGCCAAACCAGTAATTAGGCTTGTCCATGTTCCGGTTGGCGGACATTTTGAATCTGCTGGACCATCTGAGAACAGTACTGGCACCTCAACCTCAAAGATACCCGCATCTGGGGCAATCTCTGTCATTGGACCAAACTGTCTTGTAGCTGTTGGGCTATTGTCACCAACATCTAATGGTGCAGTGGTGTTTGTTTTTGAGCCGCCAGCATATCCGAGTGTAACCTCACTTGAGCCTCTAGATACTGTTATCTTGACTGGACCAACGTTGGTTCCTACTGTGTTGTTTTGGCCAATCGTATCTTGACCAGTGAATGATATATCAAAGTCTGGATCGGTCACTCTAACAATGACTGTCAGAATACCTTCTGGAAGAGCTTCAGCAGCAGTATCGACTTCTGTAGGAGTGCCTCCAATTCCTGTTAGGTGAATTGGGAAGATTGAGAATCCTCCTGAACCTGAAGAACCTGTATCACCCGGAGGGCCAAATGGCACTGGATAGATGGTTCTATCTAGGCTTACTGAACCTGTATTGGCTCGAATGCCTGCGCCATCACCGACCTCGATTGACTGTCCTGATGCATCTCTAAAGTCAGCATAGTTGACCTCTATATCTACACCTGTGACTGACTTGTGAGTACCAGTATTGGTATCACAATAGTCAGGTGGTAAGAGGAAGTCACCTTTCAATACACCTGAGTCTGCGGCTGTCTCAATCATTGAGAAGCTGTTCTGGCTTAGACCGTCACTTGCTATAATGGATGATGAGGTTGTACATTGTGTGCCAAATCCTGTACCGCCTGCAGTGTTTGAACCGTTTACCCATCGTAAGTCATCAAATGTGATATCAAGTAGACGTCCAAGTGCAGTACCATCAGTAAGTGATGGCAAACCTGCTCTACCAACTGTGTCAGCAGCTGGATCAGCTAAAGCATTGGTTGCACCAGGAGCTACAGTTACATAGATATCAATTAGATCACTGTCGACATTCAAGTCGGCGTCCTCTAGTGTTACTGTTACTGTGTCACCTAGCTTGTAGGTGTCCTTGTCAAATGATACAACACCTGAATGGGTTGGAGCATCTTGCTGATCTGCTGTTGGTGTAACGGAACCATCTGCGCCCAAGTCGTTGTAGTTAATCCTTGGTGCATCCTCGTCGTCCTGGTCATCATGGACAATGAATGTGACTTCATCATCTATGGTTCTCAGACCAGTGTAGGTTGCGGCCTGAACGATGTTTAGTTGGTTAAGCATTGTGTATTCTGCAGAACCGATGAATGTTGATGTGTTGTCACCTGTTTCTTCTAGCTCGAATCTGTAGATGGCGTTGTTGATTCTGTCTGATTGTTTGAGACCATCGTTAAGATATCCGAATGAGAAGAAGTCTGCTACAATTGGATGCGTACCAGTGTTAATGCCTGTTGCGGTAAAGTTGAACATCAAGCCAGTGAAGTTAGCAGTGCCTATGGTGAAGATGTTATTGTTAAGGTCAGTAGCATTTAGGCTCACCAATCCGTTTGGTGTAGTAACGTTTGCAATAGAAACTACCATTACGCCATTCGGGTTAGCAGTGCTTCCTACTTCGCCGTTTGCATTCAAAACTGGAGATATGCTCTGAAGCAAGAACCATTTCCCGCTAGTTATAGAAGGACTAAGGCTTCTTACATCATAGTTGAACATGTTGAGTCCATTGAATACACCGGCTGTTGGATTGTTAATTGACTTGAATAGGTCAGCACCAGTTCTGGTACCATGGCTTATGATTACACTTGTAGCAGCTACGGTTGCATTAGGCGTTAGCATTGCTCTTCCGCTAAAGGTTTGAACTTCGCTAACTGTAGTTCCAGCATTTAATGCTGATGCGTTAGCACCAGCTGCGATAGTAAGTGGTGATATTGCTCCAAATGGTGCACTAACAGCACCACTGGTAATGATTGCTCTATCTCCACTTGCTAGTGTGAATGGTGTTCCAATCCTTAGTGATGGAATCAGTGCAGTAGTGTTTGCATTTAGATCCAAGTCCTCGTCTGCTCTGCTGTTCGTGTTTGAATCAGAGTCGACTAGTGTTACAGGTATTTCTTCACCTGAACCCCAAGCGCCGTCTGGTGCGTTAATATCAATTGTTGCAAAGCCAAAGCCAACTACAATGCTGTGTGATACATCGTTGTATCGTACAGTAGCTGACTGGCCTCTTAGAGAGGTTGGAGTAGACAGAATGTCAATGTTGGCATTGTCTGATTCGTCATAGTTTCCAAGGATACCAGACTTTGGACTTGATTCCGTAAAGGTCGTCATATTTGTAGTAAATACAGTTGTTATTGTGGCATTGAAGATCTGATCATCGTTATCTCCAAATGCTCCAACTGTAGCGGTCTGAGCTGCCATGTTAATTTCCAACTTTCCGTTCTTTTCAAACATGAAGGTTGTCAGGTTTCCAGTCAAGGTCTGCATTGCTTGAAAGTCGACTGCGCCCGATGCGAAAGCTGTATCAAATGCTGCATCGTTACCACCATTTTCATCAAATGCTTGGTAGAATAGGCTGCTATTTCCAACCAGTGTTACCCATGTCCAAGAGTCTTCATCACTTGGATCTATGTTAAGCTGGGGATCAGTCATTGTTAAATGAACTGCTGAACCTAATGGATAGGTTGTTCTGTCACTTGCTACATTTATCAGATTAGATGGAATCGTATCGAAAGTAAGAGTAGTAGTTTGTGTACCACCACCTTTGTTGTAATTTACAACTACGTTGCCACCCACTGAAAAGTCATATAATTGAATTACTGGCCATGTAACGGCAGCGAGTGCGATTTGACCAGTTGGTACTGCTGGGTTTGTGTTAAGAGTTTTGTTTTCTCTTACCACGTGATTCTGCAGGAGACCGTTATTTGGTCCTGCTGTTGTACAATCCACAAATGGTGATGCAACTGAACCAGCTGTTCCGTTTGTTCCTCCGACTGCAGTAACTCTAGCTACTGCAAATCCAGTGGTTTCAGCAAAACTCACACCAAATACAGATGATGCGGTAGTTGAAGCACAAAACGTTCCAAAGTCTAAGCCTTCGCTTTCTTGACCTACAGCTTCATCAGCGGCCGTTGCTTGAACTCTTGATGCAAAGTAACCATACCAGTTACCATCTGTAGCTTGAGCCATTCTCAGCTTCTTGCCGTTTACTGTTACATCGGGTTCACCGTGAACATCGTCCAGTGTCTTGATGTCGTTATCGTTGATAACAACCTCAATGACTTGAGGACCGGCAAAGTAATTGTTAAACTGAGAGTTTTCCGAAGATACAAACAGGTTTGCGTTGTGGGATGCCTCTGCAGCTGGCATTGCGCCAGGTATTGCAAAGGTTATGCCACTTGCTAAAAGTATACTAAGTAGTGTTAGACTAGTTATTTTACGTCCTATTTCTTTATACATAGTTATTACAAAGACTGCCCGGAATCACGTATATAAGCATAATGGACAATTTGTTCAGTATACGTGAACTTCTCATTTTATTTTGATTTCATGAGACGACTTTATGAATAATTCTGATCGCTACATTATAAATTTTGCAATCTCACGCATGGAGTAGCATCTTATATAGTGTAACTGCTGAATCCTCGTCCTTTGCGCCTACTATAACTGCAGAACCGCTTTTTAGAAAGCTGGCAGAGATGTTATCTGATGACATGGTAAGGCCCATCTCGCCTTGGCTTTGAATTTTAAAGCCACTTTTTGCAGCTACAGAATTCATCTTTTCTACATCAAGGTTAAACATTTGAGTTGGCGTTATGGAAAAAGTGCGCTTGCCTCTTTCGCGTCCGCAAAGCTCCTCTACTATTAGTTCCTCTTTAGGTGACTCTTCATTTTTGCCCGAGCCACAGACTGGGCACTCGTCTACTTTTTTAAAGATGCTAGAATTAAATTCCAAATTCTCCAAGTCAACATATAGAAGTTTGTTTGCAAGACTTGGCTGCCTTCCAATGATAATTTTTACGGCTTCGGCAACTTCGATTCCTCCAATTATAGAAAGAATTGATGGATGTACTCCTTCCGTACTACATGTTGGCATGGAGTTTTCGTCTAGTGCGGGAAATATGCAATGGTAGCACGCGGTTTTATTTGGCAAAATTGTAAAGGCTTGTCCAGAAATTCCAACTGCAGCACCTGTAACAAATGGGATCTTTTTCTTAATGCAAGCCTTATTTAGTGAATATCTTGCATTAACACTGTCAAGGGCATCAATGACAACGTCACATCCTTCTACAATATCAAATGCTGTATAGTCATTTACGGAAACTGGAAGTGCTTCTATTTCCACATCAGAATTCATTTTTTTTAATTTTTTTGCAGCAGCTTCTACTTTAACCTGACCAATGTCAGACTCATCAAACATCGTTTGCCGGTGCAAATTTGATAATTCAATAACATCTCTATCAACAATCCTTAGCTTTCCAATTCCCATAGCAACAAGCCGTGTTACTATGGGATTTCCAAGTCCACCAATCCCAACCACACAGACTTTGGCACTTTTTAGTTTCAGCTGTCCCTCATAACCAATCTCTTCAAGCATTACTTGTCTTGAATATCTCTCGAGATCTTTACTTGAAAGCTCTGATCCACCTGCTACGGCGGGAAGAATGTAAACTTCATCACCATCTTTTAGAGCTGTTTGCATACCACCTGAAAATCGCATATTTTTTCCATTGATATAGATATTAATTAGAGATCGTGGTGTGCCATCAGCATTTAGAACTCGTCGTTGAAATTCATCGCCCATCTTTTCTGAAATTTTGGAAAATGCCTCTGAAAGGGTTGCAGCTGAAATGTCTATTTTTTTTTCTCCACCACCTTTGTTTAGAACAGATGGAATTGTAAATTTTATACTTGCCAATTATTTCACCATTGCAGAGATTTTTGCAACATCTTTTTGCATCACTTGAGGCTTTGATAGAACTTCCATCAAGACCTCCGTAGCCTTTAGTCCGTTTCCTGTCACATAACAAATTGTAGAATCATTTTTGTCAATTTTCCCTTCCTCTACCATCTTTTTTAGCACAGCAACAGAAACTCCTCCTGCCGGTTCTGTGAAAATTCCCTCTGTTTTTGCTAGTAATATTATAGCATCAAGAATTTCGTGGTTAGTTGATTCTTCGGCATAACCATTGTATTGCTTTAGTCGTTTAAGCACATATCTACCGTCGCCGGGATCACCAATTGCCAAACTTTTTGCTATCGTGTCCGGATTTTCTACTGGTATGACATCAGTACTGTTTTTCTTAAAAGCATCAACAATTGGTGCACAGCCATGTGGCTGAGCTGCAATCATGTGCATTCCAGAGACCTTATTTATTAAAGAGAGACTTTCTAATTCTTCAAATCCTTTACATATTGCATTTAGCATTGCACCACTTCCGACTGGTACAACGAGGTGATCTGGCACTTGCCAGCCAAGCTGTTCTGCAACTTCAAATGCCAAAGTCTTTGATCCTTCGACATAGTAAGAGCGCATGTTTATATTCACAATTCCTATTCCCTTGCTATCACCTATCTGGGCTGCAATTCTATTTGCATCATCGTACGTTCCATCTACTGCAATAAAGTTGGCACCGTATGCAAGTGCTTGGGCAGTTTTTGCGTGTTCTATATCACTTGGTGCAAATACATAACATGCAAAGCCTCCTTTTGCTGCATGAGCTGCAGTTGCGGCTGCAAGATTTCCTGTTGATGCACAACCTACAGAAGAAAAACCAAACTCTTTTGCTTTTGAAACTGCAACTCCTGCTGGTCTATCCTTGAATGAAAAGGTTGGATTAACAGAATCATTTTTGATGTACAAGTTGTTTAAGCCTAATGTCTTGCCAAGCTTTTCTGCCTTTATTAGCGGAGTCATGCCAGCACCGATGCTTACGATGTTTGACTTTTCTGCAATCGGCAGGAGCTCAAAGTATCTCCAGTATGTGTGCTCCCTGTTTGCAAATGTATTTTTGTTTACAGAAGGAAAATCATAATTTACATCAAGTGGACCAAAGCATTCATCACAAACATACTTGAAGATGGGAGGATACTCTTTTTTACATTCCCTACACTGTAGTGATTTTATCTGCGTCAAGATGATTCTGACTTTGTAAAATAGTACATAAAGCGTCCTAATATGAAGTTAAGTATTACTTAATTTTTGATGTGCATTTATTCAGTAAAATTTAATACCTTTCAAATGATAGAATAAAAAACAGTTATCAATTAAGCACTATGCACTAAAAAATAACATGGTTTTACACAAATTGCAAATTTCTTATAATTTAAAAAAAATATTAATGGAGATTAAAATGTAGCTAACACGATGAAACAGAAAAAGACTATTCCTATTATTGTTGGAATTGTGATCATAGCTGCAATAGCTATTGCTATTTATTTTTATGAAGGACACAGGCCTTCTGATGAAATTAAATCACAATGGATTAGTTCTGGTCCTTTTGCAATAGACAAATCCCAATACAAGTTAGGTGAAGATTTTTTTCTTAGTGTACATGGTCTAAAACCAAATGAAGCTGGAAATATACTCATCATACGACCCAATGGTGAGATATGGACAGCTATTCCATTTAATGGCAGTCTTAAGAGTGATTTCAATTATTATGACAAGCCTGATACTAGTGCAATAAAGAAAATTTTCGGGCCAGAAGACTTGGTAGGAACTTGGGAAGTTGTATTTCAGGGTGTAACTTATGAACCACTGAGTTTTGAAATTGTTAATGAATTTATTGAAGGTGCAGAAGGCGATATAGTGCCAATACCACATACCAACAAAACCGGTTAGAATTATTTATTTTGTAATATGTTGTGGAAGCAAGCACGTTCTCCAGTATGACAAGCGGGCCCCGCTACTTCAACTAAATATATGATTGCGTCAGAGTCACAGTCTACCAAAATTTCTTTTACTTTTTGAGTATTGCCAGACTCTTCTCCTTTCATCCACAGCTTGTTTCTGGATCTGCTCCAAAACCAAGAATTTCCTGTCTTTTGTGTGAGAGCAAGTGATTCTTTGTTTGCATACGCAAGTGTAAGAACCTCTTTTGAGTGAATGTCTTGCACTATTACAGGAACAAGACCATTATTTTTTGAAAAATCAATGTCTTCGATTGTTTTGTTCATGAAAATTTCACTTCTATTTCCTTTCTTAATCTTTCTTTATATCCTGACAGGAACACCATTTTCTTTTAGATATTCTTTAACCCTGTCTACAGAATCAGTTTTGTAGTGGAATATTGATGCAGCAAGAGCTGCATCTACATTGGATTGTAGAAAAACATCAAGCATGTGCTTTGGTTTTCCACAACCACCAGAAGCTATTATAGGTATATTGACTGCATTAACAATCTCTTTTGTTAGCTGTATATCATAGCCTTCTTTTGTGCCATCCATGTCTATGCTGGTAAGAAGTATTTCTCCAGCACCAAGTCTTTCAACTTCTTTTGCCCACTCTATTGCATCAAGTTCTGTAGCAGTTTTTCCTCCATAGATGTATACTTCAAACCAAAACTTTTTAGAATCGCTTGAAAAAACGCGCTTTCCCTTTTCTATATCATAGTTACGCTTTACATCCATGGCTACAACAACGCATTGTTTTCCAAAAATTTCCATCAGCTTTGTTATGATTTCGGGATTTTTAACAGCACCAGTATTGATTGCCACCTTATCAGCCCCACTTAACAAAATATCTCTAGCATGTTGCAGTGTTTTTACACCACCGCCTACAGTAAATGGAATATCTATTACCTGAGCTACTTTGGAAACAAGTGCTTTCATTGTCTCTCTTTCTTGTTGTGACGCGGTAATGTCAAGAAAAACAAGCTCATCTGCACCTTCGTTGCTATACTTTTCCGCTAACAAGACTGGATCTCCCGCATCTTTTATCGAAGCAAAGTGCAATCCCTTGACTACTCTACCGTTATCAACATCAAGACATGGAATTACTCTTTTGGTTAAGGTCATATTACTGATCTAACCTCCTCAATTGAAATTTTTCCGTCATATAGCGCTTTTCCAAGAATGACTCCAAATGCTCCACATTTTTTTACAGCAATTATATCTTGAGTATTTGAAATTCCACCGCTTGCAATTATCTTTGCATTTTTTATCTTACATGCTTTCTTAAGGGACTCAAGATCTGGTCCTAGTAAAGTTCCATCCCTGTCAACACTAGTCAAAAGAAATTCAGATAAGCCAAGTTTGAGAAAGCTTTCTACTCCTGAGATAAGGTCTACCCCTGTGCTTTGTTGCCAGCCATCTATTACAATTTTCCCATTTAGTTGATCTACAGAAATTATAATTCTGTCTTTTCCAAACTTTGTTAAAATTTCTGGTAGTATTTCTTTATTTTTAAATGCAAAAGTTCCAAGGACAGCTTTGGGTGCAAAAGAAAGCACATCACTTATTGTATCTTCATTACGTAGTCCGCCTGCTACATGAATTGGAATAGAAACTTGTTGTGCAATTTTTTTAATTATTTGTAGATTTGAACCTCTTCCTAAGGTTGCATCAAGATCCACTACATGTATTCTGTCAGCGCCAGCTTTTTCCCATTTTTTTGCAGTTTCAACAGGATTGTCACTGTAGATTGTTTTGTTTTGTGGATCTCCTTTGACAAGTCGCACTACCTTACCATCTATGAGGTCAATTGCAGGAATAATTTTCACTTTTTACACTCTCGCAAAAAGTTGTTGATCATTATAGAGCCCACTTTACCAGACTTTTCTGGATGAAATTGTGTACCAAAAAGTGTACCACTTTCTATCACTGCAGGAACGCTTATGCCATAGTCAGAATCCGCCTTTACTATTTCCATGTTTTTTGGTTTTACTCTGTAAGAGTGTACAAAATAAACCCATGAACCTTCCTTTACACCATCTAAAAGCTTGCTTGGTTTTTTTATTTGCAAATCATTCCAGCCCATATGTGGAATCTTGAATTTATTTGGAAGTAAAATCACCTCACCTTCCAAAACTCCAAGTCCACTTGCCTTTCCCTCCTCGCTTTTCTCAAAGAACATTTCCATACCAAGGCATATGCCAAGAACTGGCATCTGGTTTTTCACTATGTCAACAAAGGCGCTTTTTGATGAGGTTAGACTGTTAATAGCAGGATCAAAATTTCCCACACCTGGAAGCAAAAGCCCCAAGTAGTTATTGGTGTGATTGAGGCCTGTTATTACATCTACTTCTGCACCGTTTTTTTCCAAAGACGATTTTAGGCTGAATATGTTTCCTGCACCATAATCAAATATGGCTACTTTAACCACTACATAGCACCTTTTGTGCTTGGTATTCCTTTCCGTTTTTTGTCGTAACTAGCTGCTATCCTCCACGCAACTGCAACCGCTTTTAGCGCAGCTTCGATTTTGTGGTGATCATTTTCTCCATACTTTACAGTCACATGCATACAGATGTTCAGATTTTGGGCAAGAGAATGGAAGAAGTGTTCCAAGTCTTCCTTTGAGATTTCCTCAATCTGATTTCGTTCTATTGCAAGTTCGATTTTGTGATATGGGCGCTTGATCAGATCAAGTGATGCTTCCGCAAGTGATTCATCCATTGGGACTGATGCATAACCAAATCTTACAATTCCAGATCTATTTCCAAGAGCTGAATCCATGGCGTTGGCAAGTGCTATTGCAGTGTCTTCAATTAGGTGATGAATTATTCCATCTTTTGAAACCGCGTTTAGTTTAAGATCAAGCATAGCATGCTTGCCAAGGCTTACGATCAAGTGATCAAGAAAATTGATTCCTGTTTTTACAGAAATCTTACCGCTTCCATCAAGATTTACATTTACTGATACTTCAGTCTCTCTAGTTTTTCTGTTGATGCGGCCTAGTCTTGATTTCATATAAATCCCTGCAGAGAGCGAGTTTTATGCCTCAACCAGATTTAATGTCTTCGGAATCAAATCTATTGTTTCTAGTATCATGTCAGCATTTTTTTCCTCAAACATCTTACGTTTTGCTTCCGAGTCTGCACTTGTTCCATATATCCCACAAAAAACTGTCTTGTTGCCTAGCTCCTCTGATTTTTTTGCCATGATATAGTCTTCCATAGAATCGCCTACAAACATGCAACAATAGGACAGAAGACCTTCGACAGACGTGATAAGTGGTTGTGGATTTGGTTTTGCAAGCTCACGTGTTTCATCTTCTAAAAATCTAGAATTTTTCAAATCAAATTCATCAAATAACTCTTTTAATGAATACTTTGCAGAAACAACACCACGCCCAGAAATGATTGCCATTTTTTTGGCAAATTTTTTCCGTAATGTATCTATTAGTTCTTTTTTTACAAGCACTATATCGTTATCAATCAATCCCTTTCCATCAAAAAATCGCGGTTTTCTTTTGTATAGCTCATAATACAATTTAGTGCCATAAAATATCTCATCAAATGTGGAATACAATATGTTTGAGTCATGTGGTCCAGGATATGCTAGTTTGTTTCTTATTTCAGAAAGATCTACCTTTATCGTATCAAGGTATTTTTCAACTGATTGTATGCCACTTTGATCGGAATTCTTTATTACATCAAATATGAGTTCTGGAATAGATTTGTTTAGTTTTTTTGCAGCCGCTATACAAAGAATCAGTGAATAAGTCACATCTACCTCATCATTAAAACCCCCAGTTGCCTTGAAACCTTCGATCATTTGTGTAGTCACAATGTTTGGCAAATCTATTTTCGCCATCTTTTTTAGTAAAAAATCAACTGTTTTTTTTATAGCAAGATCATATGAGTTTGTGATATCAATAAGAACGCCGTCGCAATCAAATATTATGGCGTCAAGACTTTTTATTTTGTCAATCTTTGTAGTATCAACAAATATACCATCGTCTAATTTTTTGAGTGTCATTTCAATAGATCACGTATTGCTGACAAAAATTTTGAGTTCATCTCTTCAGAACCAACTGTCACCCTAAGACATCCCTCCTGATTTCCTATTTTGCCTAGATTCTTCACAAGGATTCCTTGCTCTATGAGAGCTTTGTACATACGCAAACCAGCTCCATGTGCACTAAAAAGCACAAAGTTTGCCTTGGAATCAAAGACTTCAAACACTTCCATGTTACGTAGCTTCTCTATTAGTCGTGTTCTTTCTTTTTTGACAAGATTTGCGATCTCAGAAACGTATTTTGATTTTTGCAAAGCTAGAATCCCCGCTTCAATTGCGATCGTATTTAATGGATATGGGTATTGGATTGCTTTGGTAAATACATCTACAATCTTTTTGTTTGCAACAAAGTATCCTACGCGCAAACCCGCAAGTCCAAACGCTTTGGAAAGTGTTCTCAAAACAATCAAGTTATCTTTTTTTGGTGCGAGATCTACAATTGAATAGTCTGCAAATTCTACATATGCCTCATCAATTATTACCAGACCCTCAAATTCGTTGATCAGTTGCTCAAGTTGGTTTCGAGTAAACTGAAACCCAGTTGGATTGTTTGGAGAATCTAGATATAATATTTCAGCTTTTTTTGCATTTGATAGGAATTTATCCAAATCAAGGGTCATGTTGTCTGCAAAAGGAATTTTGGTTGTTGGAATAGAGTATAGCTTACATCGTTCCTCAAAAAAACCAAAGGTTGGTTCTGATGTTAGAACTGTAGTTTCCTTTGATGCAAAGTTTGTAAGAAGCAGATCAATTATCTGATCTGAGCCATTTCCTACACCAATCATTTCAGATGGTATTTTGATATAGTCAGAAAGCACTTCGACTAGTCTTTCCGTGCCGCTTAGTGGATACTCTCGCACATCGAGTTTTTCTTTAGTTTGGTTGATCAAATCCAATGAAAATTCTCTTTGTATTGCAAGGTTTTCATTAGAATCAAGTTTGAGTGCATTTGAGTATTTGTCAGGCTTTTGATATCCCTTTAACTTTGAAAGCTCGTCTACTTTCTTTTGGAACCAATCTGCTTTCATTTCAATCTAGTCCTTACTGCTTCATAGTGATTTGGTAACCCTTCTGCAGATGTGATAGATTTCATGTATTTTGAGATTTTTTGTAGAGCCATTTTTGAGGATTCTATCTTGCTTTGTATTTTCATATAATCTAGTACGCCAAGTGATCCTCTAGCCCTACCAAATCCATTTGTTGGAAGTATGTGATTTGAGCCAAGCAGATAATCACTGGCTGAAGATGGGGTGTTTTTACCAATAAGTACAAGGCCAGCTGATGTAATTTTTTGTGCTATCTTTTGTGGATTCTTTGTGATTATTTCCAAGTGTTCTGGTGCTAGTTTATTTGCAAACTCTATAACATCTGATTCTGTCTTACAAATTGCAACAAATCCGTTTGTGCTCAAGCTTTCCGTAACAATTTTGCGCCTTTGTATTTTACGAATTTTTTGTTCCACTGACTTGATTACAAGGTCCTTTAGTTTTGTTGAGGTTGTTATAAGGCAACATGTTGTTTCAGGGCTGTGTTCTGCTTGCGATATCAGGTCAGAAGCAACAATATCAGCTTCTGCTGTAGAATCAGCTATGATTGCAAGTTCTGTTGGCCCTGCAATCATATCAATTGAGACTGTGTTATTTACAATTGATTTAGCGAGGGTAACAAATGAACCTCCAGGTCCTACAATCTTATCTACTTTTGGTACTGATTCAGTACCATATGCAAGTGCAGCAATTGCTTGTGCACCACCTGTCTTGTAAAATTCATCGACACCACAAAGATCTGCTGTAACAAGAGTAAGAGGATCTATCAGGCCATTTTTATTTGGTGGAGAAACCGCAATGATTTTTTTGACTCCGGCTATTTTGGCTGGTACAATAGACATCATTGCAGTACTTGGATATCTAGCACTACCGCCTGGTATGTAGCACCCCACTATTTCAAGCGGTACAAAGACTTTGGTTATTTTTATTCCATCAATTTTGATAGTAATGTTTTGAAGCTGGTTCTTTAATGCAGATTCTATCCTTTCCAGTCTTTTTTTTGCTAGCTTTATTGCTGCAATCTGTTCTTTGGTTACTTTTGAGTATGCGTCTTTAATTTCAGATCTAGAGACCCTAAATGATCGTGGTTTTGCACCGCTGAATTTTTTTTCGTATTCTTTTAATGCGGTGTCTTTTCTTTTCTGTACATCTAATATTATTGATTCAACTTTTTTCTTGTACTGTTCTTTAGGTTTGGGTCGTACAGCATCTACTGTAGCATTGATATTTCGAACTATGATGGTTTTCATCAATTTTCCTCATCTCGTTTTATCTCCTCCAGTGCTAGTATTTGCTTTGGTTCGTGCACAACCAAACCCTGTGCAATCTTTCTTAGTTTTGGAACAAGTTTGTAAAATTCTGACTTTGGAATTATCGTGTTTATTCCATACCACCCTTTCTGGCTTAGCGGACTGATAGTAGGGCGCTTAAGAGAAGGAAGTTCCTTTAGCAATCTGGGCAGGTTCTTTTCTTGCACGTTTACGTATATGTGCAAGTGCTTTCTTCCTTCTACTGCACCCCTAAGCAAAGTAACAATATCATAGATCTTTTCTCGTTTTGCCTTGTCTTTGAGGGAAGACTTGTTTGCGATCAAAATAGCGGTAGATTCCATTATAGTATCTACTATCTTTAGTTGGTTTTGTGTAAGAGTTGTTCCAGTCTCTGTCACATCAATTATTGCATCCACATCATCAGGCGGCTTTGCTTCCGTTGCCCCAAAGGAGAGGTGAATCTGCACGTTTTTGTTTGAGCCAATACGTAACCATGGAGTTATGATAAGCGGATCTTTTGAACCATAAAGTTTTTTGTAGCTTGCAGACTGCTTTATGAACTTTGAAGCTGTTGTAAGATATTCAGAAGAAATTCGTAAAATCTTTTTCTTTTTACCATATGATGAAATCATTTCATCAAGTGATTTGAACCTATATGAATCCGGTATTGCAACTACAAGTTTTATTTTTCCATATTCTAGATCCAAAAGAGTTTGTACATCAGCGCGTGTTTCTTTAACCCAATCATTTCCAGTTATACCAACATCATATAATCCATCAAAAACAAGATTTGGAATTTCTTGTGGTCTTAACATCTTTACTGTGATTTGTGGATCATCAACTGTTACACGATACGTGCGGTCTCTACGTCGTACTTTTGTCCAAGACTTTTCTAAAACCTTGAAGGTAACGTCTTCGATACTACCTTTTGGAATTGCAAACTTGACTTGAGTCAACGTAGTCCTAGCAAGGGTTTTTAGATATATATCTTGAGCACTAAAGTTCTTTGAGTATTTCTTTAGCTCGATGCACTGAGACATTTCCTTCTTTTATCATTCTTCTGGTTACCTCATCTATTTTATCAGACCTGATACCAGCACTTGCAGCAATATTTCTTGCATGAAGCTTCATGTGTCCTTTCTGTATACCCTCAGAAGTAAGAGCCCGTATTGCACTGAAATTTTGTGCAAGACCAACAGCTGCTATTACACATGCGAGTTCTTTTGCTGATTTTACTCCAAGAATTTTTGTACAGACTTTAATCATTGGATGTACATTTACAATACCACCTACAATTCCTACTGCCATTGGCAATTCTATCTTACCTACAAGATTTCCTTTCTTGTCTTTTTTCCATTCTGTAAGTGAACTATATCTTCCCATCTTTGATGCATATGCGTGTGCTCCTGCGTCTATTGCTCTTGTATCTTGACCAGTTGCATTTGCTACTGCAATTATTCCGTTCATGACACCTTTGTTATGTGTAACAGCTCGATATGGATCGTTTGCAGCAAACTGGTATGCCAATATAATGTTGTCAACGACTTTTTGACCTCCTACTTGTTCTTTATCAAAGATGGCGGTTCCTCTTACCAATCTTTTTGTAGAATAGTTTGATAATATTCTCAAAATTACTCTGCCACCGGTCAGCTTTTCAATCAGTGGTGCGACTCCTTCACACATTGTATTTGTAACATTCGCTCCCATCGCATCTCCCACATCTATTAAAAGCTCTACAATTAACATTGGCCCAGAATCAGTTTTGATCATTTTACAAGAGATTTGTTTTGCTCCCTTACCCATTTTGGAGAGCGTGTGGCTTTTTGAGTTAGCAAGTTTTAGAATTTGTTTAGAAGATTTCTTGATTTTTGATATGGCTGATTTTACATTAACATCCACAACTTGGATCTGACCAATACTGTAGGATTCATCTGCCTTTATGGTAAAGCCACCATGTTTTCTTGCTATCTTTGCAGCTTTTGAGGCAGCCGCAATTACAGATGGTTCTTCAATTACCATTGGAATGAGGTAGTCCTTACCATTTATCCTAAAGCTTGTTGCTATTCCAAGTGGAAAAGATACCGTCCCTATAGCATTTTCAACCATTTTGTCTGCCGCATCAAATGAGATACCTCCCTGACTTTCTAGAATTTTAATTTCTTGCCGTGAAAGACCACAAAATGATGCCACTGCGTTTATTCTTTCTTTTCTAGTCTTTTCATAAAAATTAGGGATAGATGAGTTTGCCAATTTATTTTACTATCCTGATGAGTTTATCGTCAGTCTTGTCTGGAAATCCTCTACCATCAGTATTTCCCGTAAGAATGTAAAGATAACCGTCTGGTCCTTCATTAACATCTCTTATCCTTCCAACCCCACCCAATATGCTTTTTTCCGAGGTTATAGTTCCATCTTCTATTGTTAATTGATACAAATTATTTCCGCGTAAAGAAGCCATGATTAGATCATTTCCAAGCTCAAGTTTATTAGAAGAATAAAATACGATTCCGGCTGGTTCTAAACTTGGATTATAACATCTCAGCGCAGCTACAAATTCTTCATTACCTACGCATTCTTGTTCTGACCACCCAAAGTTTTGCCCTGCCTTTACAAGATTGATCTCGTCATTTTTTGTAGGACCATGTTCTGTGATATACAAAGCTCCTGATTTGTCCCAAGCCATACCTTGCGGGTTTCTATGCCCAAATGAAAATACTGGTGAGTCTTGAAATGGATTGTCTGAAGGTATGGTACCATCATCATTTAATCTCAAAATTTTGCCCGATAGAGATTGCAAATCTTGTGCTGAATGCTCATCTGTGGCATCTCCAGTAGCAATGTATAGTTTTTCATCAGGAC
>Ga0247727_10003703_pt1 | contig 33470 bp, 41 predicted proteins | sample WisWelCaveWW1625_FD_202498 | JGI IMG/M metagenome (GOLD analysis project Ga0247727, IMG submission 202498) | Biofilm microbial communities from Wishing Well Cave, Virginia, United States - WW16-25 | ecosystem: Environmental > Aquatic > Deep subsurface > Groundwater > Cave microbial mat | place...
AAGTCACTCACCGATGCCATGCTCACCATGTTCGAGACACTCTGGCGACGGGCGAAACCCGTCAGGATGCGCTGACACCACATCCAGAAACCCTTATAAACAAAACCACGATAATCACCACCGATGCCCCTCATCAAGAACCGCCAAGCCCAATTCTCAGGCCCTGACTTCGCCAACGTCAGCAAGTTCAGCATCACGTACAAGGACGTCTTCAATATGGACTACCTCTACACGCTCCTCTTTGAATACCTCGTTGAAGAAGGCTTCGTCAACCGCGATGACGAACAAGACTTCCCCGAGATCAGCTACCTCCAACGCGAACACCCCCAATTCGGCAAAGAACTCTGGATCCGATGGCGGCTCAAACGCGACGAAAGCAAGATGTTCCGACACTACCTCGACATCGACATCCACGTCCTCGGACTCAAAGACGTCGAAGTCCTCAGCCAAGGCAAGAAAATAAAAGCCAACAAAGGCGAACTGGAGATAGCGGTGTCTGTCACGCTCGCCATCGACCCCGACCGCGACTGGGAAAAGAACGCCTTCCTCAAACCCCTCAAACACATCCTCATCCACCGCATGCTCGTCAGCCGCATCGACACGCAAAAACTCAAATGCGTCATCCTCGGCGGAGACATCCAAACCGTCATCAAAAGCTACCTCAAGATCCCCACCTACGGCGCTGAACCCGAAGGACGCGCCTTCTGGGCCAAGAGGGAAGGATAGATGGCCAAAACCAGCTATGACATCCCCACGATGGTCACCAAACACCACGGGCAACTCGATGTAGCGATGTTGCTCAACAAGACCCGCGGCTGGCTCCAAGGAGCCAACCTCAACTTCTCAGAACCAAAATACAAGCACAAGATGAACGACACGGGATCCGAGATCGAAGTCGAATGGGACTGCAACAAGAAAATCAACTACTATGTCAAGGAAAACGTCATGGTCTTCATGAGATTCACCGACGTCAAAGACATCGACGTCATCCAAGACGGCAAGAAAACCACCATCCAACAAGGACGCGTGCTCATCGAAGTCAAAGGCCGCCTCGACCTCGACTGGCAGAAATGGTTCGGGAGCAACGCCTTCTTCCGCGCATTGCAAGACTTTCTACACGCGTACGTCTTGAAAAAAACCATCTTCATCAAATGGTACGACAACCTTTATATGAAAGTCTTCAACTTCCACCGTTTCATCCGACAACAGCTCAAAGCGGAGACACCAGTATAACATGGCAGAAAAAGACGTCATCCTCACAGGCATCACCGTTTCCTACACTGGACTCTTCAACTACGCTGATTTGTATCGTCTGATAGACGCCTGGCTCATCGAACGCGGCTACGACTGCAAAGAAGGCAAACACACTGAAACCGTGACGCCAGACGGCAAAAGCATCGAGGTCAGCCTCGAGCCCACCAAAGGACTCGCCGACTATGCCAGATGCATCCTCAAAGTCAAGATCGCCGCGTCCAAACTCAAAGATGTGACGATAACGCTCGACGGAACGAAACAAAAAATAAACAGCGGCACCGTCACCGTCACCATCGACGGCCTCCTCGAAACCGACTACGAAGGACGCTGGGAAGGACGCCCCATGTTCGTCTTCTTCAAGATATTGTATGATAAGTATATCTTCAAAACATTCACCGGCGGATTCGAGAAACTCATCAAGCACGACGTTGAATCGCTCCGAGACCAGATCAAGGGTTATTTGAATCTCGAACGCGTACGAACGCCGGCGTGAGAGAACATGCACCGTTCGTCGTTTTTTATCAACTCCTCAGTCATCGTTTACTGCCGCGTGATTTGAAATGAACGCTTTGGCGAGAAGCGATTCCACAGCGAAGCTTGACCCGCCCAGTTCGTTTTTGTGAATTACGACGAAACGACGGACGCAGAACGGGCACGGAACGACGACGAAAACTTAGGAGTGGGCATAAATAGACACTCAACGATCGGAGCAAACGCTTCTCCGATGATAGCACTGAATCCGTGAGGAGTACCCGACGGACATGCAAAAGTATAAATTCTGCGAAACAAATGTGCAATCGTGGCATACACACCAACTGCGGTTGGTGGTCGCCATACCGCCGACGAGGGAGAAACGAACAATACCATCACTATGGCATACCAACAACGCTGCATCGTCTGCAAGAAAACCATGGTGCTCATCACGGGCTTCAGGCAACGACCCGTATGCGTCGAGTGCGAGCTCAAAGACATCAACGAACCCATCGACGCTCCGAAGTGGCGTAAGTTCTTCGACATCGACCCCGCATTGTATAGGAAGAGCTCCTTCCTACGCAGCATCAAACGCAATTATCTCCGACAAGGAATGTTGTCCGACAAACAACGCGAGATGTTCCTCAAAGTCGTCTCAGAAGGCGCGGAAGGCAAACCGCCTGCAAAAGCCGGCAAACGAAGAAAGAAAGCCGATGAGCAGAAAGTCGACGAGCTCGGATTCCCCATACCCGACGACACGATCACGCTCTGATAAGGAAAACATTTAAGCATCACGGCAACATCTCATTTCCATGATGGAAAAAGCCACATTCGCAGCCGGCTGTTTCTGGGGCGTCGAAGAAGCGTTCCGGACGCTCAAAGGCGTCACGAAAACGAACGTCGGCTACACCGGCGGCCGCACGAACAAACCTTCCTACGAACTCGTCTGCACCGGCACCACCGGACACGCAGAAGCCGTCGAAGTCGAATACGATCCTACACTCATCAGCTACGACAAATTGCTCGACGTCTTCTGGTCAATACACGATCCGACGACATCCGAAAGACAAGGACCCGACATCGGCAACCAATACCGCTCGGCGATCTTCTGCCACGACGAGGTGCAGAAGAAAGCCGCGCTCGCTTCCAAGGAAAAAACGCAAAAAAGATTCAAGAATCCCATCGTGACCTATATCGTCCCTGCGACCACATTCTGGCCAGCCGAAGACTACCATAAACAGTATTTGATGAAACGCGGTGCGAAAGTCTGCCGTTGATCACTCGACAACAATCTTCCCTCTTGCCATGTCCATCGAACAACGGAACGGATACGTCCCCGGCCTGTCGAAGTTCAACTCGATCGTCGTCGTGCTCCCCTCCGGCACAATCTTCCTGATACTGAAATCAGGAAAGACGATGTCCCGCGCGCAACCAGCAGTCTCATCCGCGCGGACATTCAAACGCAACGGGATACCCGATTTCGCGTGGATCACGTTCGGTGTATACCGTGATTGACTGATAAGGATGTCCGCAGTCTGCAATCCACCCTTCACGACCGCGTCAGCAACAATCTCCTGCGTGAACTGCTGTAGTGCAAGCGGGAGCGATGAGCTTCCGGGCAGCGTCGTCGGCGATTGCGCAGCAGCCGCCTCCGCCCCCGGCAACGGGAACGACAACACCACGCTCGCCACCAACAAGACAAACGTGCCAACCATCCACGACGCACCGAATGCGTTCGACACGGGAGCCGGCCTCTTCCGCTCCGGACCACAACACCCCGAACAGCCACAATGCACCGCATATGAAAGCGATGCCAGTGAAATCAGGATGATGAACGTGAAGAAAGGTATAAACACCTCCAAATTGAACGGCCGGACCATCTGGCCCAACATCCCACCCATCATCCCGCCCATCGGACCGGCGAAAATACCTTCACAGATGCCTAAATGCTTTCCGCACCAACCGAACGGCACGCCAAACACGAGTCCCACCACGCTCCCAGTAATGACACCCACCAAGAAATTGCCCTGCGGAATCGTCGTTAGCGTTCCGGCGACGAGCCCGGCGATCATCCCCAAACCCATCCCCAACATCATCCCGTGCATCTCGTCCAACTGCGCCCGCTTCCGATACGCATATGCGCCGACCGCGACAAGCATCACAGCATACAGCGCAGCCATCACGATGAAATTGTCCATACGCGCGTTAAGTGTTACACCCATTGAAAAAGCTTGTGGATTTACGGATGCCAGCCGCCCTTGCTTTTTTTCTGACTCCCGTTCCACGTCATGCGGCCCATCGAATATCTTATAAATAACTCCCTCCTCCATCCCGCAGTGGTCAGACAAACCTCTTACTGGCTCGACACCCATTACTGTCCACGCAAGCCCCTCCGCGAAGACACCAACACAGACGTCGCCATAATCGGCGGCGGTATCACCGGTGTCTCTGCCGCGTATCACCTCCAACGCAAGGGATTCCGGACCGTCCTCATCGAGAAAGACATCCTGGCATCCGCAGCCAGCGGCAAGAACGAAGGCATCGTCGTCGAAGGAACCGAGATGGACTTCGGCGACCACGTCAAAGACGCCGGGCTCCGCCACGCGAAACGCGCGTGGGAATTCACCCGACACGCACGCGATCGTCTCGCACGCTGCATCCGCACCCACCACATCGACTGCGACCTCCAACACACCGGCAGCTATTACGCCGCAGCAGACGCCCAACAACTCGACGACATCACCAAGGAAGCAGCCGCCCGCAAGAAACAACGATACCCCTGCACAATCCTCCCGCGCGCCCAACTGAACCGCAACGTCCACACCTCATTCCTCGCAGCGCTCAACTGCCCCAACGACTTCGCCCTCAACCCCGTCAAGCTCGTCCGCGGCCTCGCCGACGAAGCCGAACGGCTTGGTGCACGCATCCACGAACACACCCCCATGCTCCGTTACGGCAAAAACCACGTCCTCACCCCCTATGGCACCATCCACGCACGACACGTCTTCGTCGCCCTCGAAGCATTCAACCCGCTCGCGAAAACCCACGGCGCCATCCTCCACCACATGCAAGTCATCGCGACCAAACCACTCACGCCTTCCGCCCTCAAACGACTCGGCGACTCGCGAAACTGGGTCATGTGGGAAGGCACCGACGACTACCACTCCATGCGCCTCGTCGACCGCCGCATACTCATCGGAACAGACCTCCCCCGCCACGTAACCCCATCAGTGTTGGCCCAACACAAACACACCCTGCTACGGACGCTCCTCTCATTCTTTCCCGGCCTGCACGCCAGCGATCTCCACGTCGGCCATCAATGGAATTGCCGCTACGTCTGCCTCCACCACCCACTCCCAGCCATGGGCTGCACCCACGGCACCCACCACGCATTCGGCTTCGGCGGCAACGGACTCACCCAAGGCGCTCTCGCAGGCGAACTCTTCGCTGAAAGCCTCTGCGGAAAACCCCTTCCAAACCTGTATCGTCTTTAAGCGATACGCTTACCGTTCTCGTACACGTGCATCTTCCGCTTGGCGAGCGCCTCAAAAAACGGCTTCACCGGCACGAAGAACTCCGGACTCCGAGAACCTGTCGCCGTGATGATACCTTCCCTCACCATCTGAGCCATGATCGAACACGGTAAACCCGTATCGATATTGCAACCGTGCTCCTCCCAACCCTTAAGCGTCGGCGCCAGGCAATCCATACGCATCGTCCGCTTCCGTCCGTTCCGCAATCCCGTCACGCGCACCCACAAGTCCTCCCGTTCACGATACCGTTTCGGTGGCCGGTTGAATTTCAACTCCTGCGTGAGCAGATCGATCGGCCGGACACCATCCTTCACCGGTTTCTTCGCGGCCACCCCGGATTTGATGAACGTCATTATCGTCTCGTACGAGAACTCCGGGAATCCCGCGTAAAACCTCACACTCCGGACACCCTTCGGGCCAAGATACCTGCTGAACGTATACACCTCAGGGTGCTGCACCAAGAACACCTTCTGCCTCCCGATCCACGGCACCCGGACCGTCCGCGCACCGCTCTGCGGCTTGAGACTCTTCATCCGTCCATTCTGGAAGATGCACGACGGTTCCGTGAATTCCTCCACGATACTGGTGATCGAGAACGGCACGACGAACACCGGGACGTTCGCGGCCCAAGCAAACCCCACTTCCACAGCGTCGACGCGATCCAGCTTCTCCGCCATATAGCCGAGCAGCACATTCCCGACACCCGGCACCGAGCCACACCCCGTCATCGCGCACAACCGCTTGCGCTGGAACCCCTCGTGCAAAGCGAACTGCCTCGCAGTCATCCGCACATCAGACCCCAGATCAAGATAATGAGAACCAACTCTCAAGCAGATCCGTTGCACATCAAGATTGAAATCCCCCTCTGCGCAATTCACCACCACCGGCGCCTTCGCGCCCCGCACCACCGCAGCGGTCCCACTACGGTCAGTCAGCTCCACGAACCGGAACGCGGCACGACGATGACGCTTCAGGAGCGGTTCCACCCGCGCGCGATTCCGCCCGCATAACAGCACCCGATACCCCTGCTCCAACAAGTCCCGCGACACGATGCTACCCTGAAGACCCGTCGCGCCCACGACCACAAAATCGTATGGCATCACCTGAAGGAACCACACACAGTATTAAAATCCATCTGGCGAACGGCTTAGTAAGTCAAATGATGAACCACTACTTGTCAACGTCCTTGAACAAAGGCAAACCGTTCGAACCAATCGGGACGTAAATGATCGACTTCTGATCCTTCAACTGATTGATCCAATACCAGTTCAGGTACGACTGCGATAACGACTGGCCGATAATCTTCTGCGCGTCAGCGATACCTTGAGCTTCAACACGCTTACGATCAGCCTCCACTTTCTCAGTCTCAAGCTCAAACCGCTTCTTGCCGACTTCCTGCTCCGCCTTCAACTTGGCCTCGATCGCACCAGCCACAGTATCAGGCAACTTCAACCCACGCAACAAGACCGTCTCCAAAATTATACCCCGTTCCGCAAGCTGCGGCTCCAAATGCTTAAAGATTTGCTCGGCAATCAACTCACGACCGCTAGTGTACAACGCCTTCGCCTCATAATCCACCGTGACGCCACGGGTGATGCTCCGCAATTGCGGAATGATGATGATATCAGTATACTCCTCACCCAGAGTCTTATAGACATCCGGTGTATGCTCAGGATCAAGCTTGAACAAAACAGTCACGTCAAGCGCGACAGCGAGCCCCTCTTTGCTCGGCACTTCGACCTCTTCTTCGTGTTCCTGCGTCCTCACAGAAAACTTGACTACATCTGCGAAAGGATTCACGACATAAAGGCCAGGCTGGAATGCGCTATCCGCGACACGGCCGAACAAACTGTAAACGCCGACTGTGCCTGCAGGGACTACGGTGATCGAGAGGAGCAAGACGAACAACGCGAGCACACCGAGCATCACACCCAGCACGACCTTCCCACCCCGGGATTGTTCCATAGCTTCGCTCGAATCTTGACTGCTTATAAAAGTTAGGCCTCACCCACCGCGTGATTGTGATAAGCCTCCGGAGGGCAGTCATCAACTGTGGTTGATGGGCCCTCCGTCGTCTTGCCACTGCGGTGTCAAGCCAACGCCAGCAGAGCTGGCGGGGCATTTTTCGACTCGGTCGAAAAAGCCTCACGCGGGAGGTAGAACACCGTTATGAATCCTTCTGTTGTTGCATTTCTGTACGGCTTCTTCTGAGGCAGGTAATACGCTGCTCGTTATTATTCTTTCGGTTTTATCAGAGATTTGCGAAGAACCCCGCTCTGGCTTTTTCTGCTATGGCGTGAAGGAATGATTGGAAGAGAATGTTCTGTGCCTTTGCTTTCATCATAAGGTGCCCCAATTCGATTTCCTGAGGGTTACTGAGAGAAGAGTCCTCGCAATACACGACCTTGCCATTATCAAACCAATATGTCTGGTGTGCAAAGGCATTTCGCAACTCCACCTCCAGCTCATCAACGATCGCTGCAGCATAATCGGGCGATTTCTCTCGAAGTCGGTCACTTAACGGCCCAAGCGTTATTTTGTCCTTGAGACTTTTATCTTTCTTCAGCATAATCAAGAACGCGAGTTTGAACGCTTCCGTTTGCCTGTTAAAGTTTGCTATCAGTATAAAGACGTGCAGCTCAGGAAGATTTTTCTCATTAAGACCGAATTGCGCTGAGCACTTCAGAAATTCCTCGACTTGTTCGTTTGTATACAAATCGTTGAGAAGATTATAAATCTTTGAATGCTCATCATTCATTTCTAAAATCTTCAGGAATCGTGTAAGCGTCTCAGCGTTAGGTTTCTGAAGGAATCCTTTCGTCTTCAAGTTGTCAAGAAGCAAATGGCTCTTTGACTTAAGTTCCTCGAATTTTGCTCGCTCCGTTTCAGTCATTTCTTCTGACATAAAGAACAGTCTGTTGAGGTAACATTTATCCTTTACTCTTTTCTCGCAAGTGTTGGCGGATCTCCTTAAGCAGTGCGTTGTTTTCTTTTAACAGGGTTTCCATATGGAGCGTGGGACCAAGTATATGATGGCGGATGTAGTCCGCCACCTTGGTGAATCCGAGACTTCTTGCGTCTTGAATGAGCCTCTCGTAATTCGCTCTGTTGACTCGAAATCTGACGATGTATGCCAGGCTCATCGAGAGCCATGACGTGAAGCAAGTATTTATTCACTCGATTTTGGACAAAAGGAGAAAAGTCCAAAAGTGAAGATTTAAAAGAAGGAAAAGGAACGTTTTGTGAATGCAGGGTAAGAAGACCTTGGTTGTCGGGCTTGCCGGAACATATTATGTTGCCGCCGAATTATCGCAGCTTGGGCATATTGCGACAGTCACTTCACGGAATGCGGAAGGAATTGATATTCTTGCTTCGCGCCCTGATGGTTCAAAAGTAGTGAGCATTCAAGTCAAGACAAGCGGCGCGGCACAGCGATCGCGCTTCACGAGAAGTTGGATTATGGGCAAAAAGGACGAGAAGCGGTTCTCCAGCGGTTTATTCTACGTCTTTGTTGATTTGCAACCAGATTCAAAACCTGACTTTTACGTCGTGCCGAGCAAAGTTGTTGCTGACTACATTCGGGAAACCCACAAGAAGTGGGTGAGCACTCCTGGACGCGGCGGAAAGCAACGTAAAGATACTGAAATGAGGCTCTTTGAAATCTACGACGACTCTGTGGCGGCGAAGTACCTCAACAAATGGGAAAACTTAGGACTCTAATTGCTTCATCGCTTCCAAACGCTTTCTGAATGATTCAAGCTCTTTGTTTAGAACGTCCGTGGCAAACTTGGTGACTTTTTTATTATTAAAAATGCAGTAAACACGGACCAAATCTGCCGTCTCTCTTGGAACCTTGATATTGGTGAGTTGTCTTACGGTCGAGCGAGAGGTGCCCTTAGGAGAAAGTGTTTCGTGTTCAGTGCTATGTTCTAGTTCGTTTATGGTGGGTTGAGTGATGGTCGTGAAGTCCGTCTTCCTCACATAAACTGACGAGCTCGCGTTCCAAGTGTCCGATGAATTCGCGCGGCAGACCCCAGCACGGGACGGCCATTGCCGTATTGATCAATCGATTCGCCATTTGGTCAATGTGCGCGTAGAACGCCTGATTGGCGTAGCCTTCGCGTTTCAGGCAGTCGATGAGCCCTCCAGTATTCCTGATGTGCTGTTCAAGTTCTAGTGCGGTTTGGAGGACTTTGTGCGGGTTGGCGTGCAGAAGTCCGTCGCGGTGCCGTTCGAACGCGTGTAGGACGGTTCGTCTGTACGTTTCGATCAGGTCTTTGTATTGGTCATCCTGCACTTTTTCCACCCCTTGTGCATTCTTGATTCAGGTGTTTATAATATGGCTGACGAGATTCTTGCGGATTATTGGGTGAATCTTCATAAATAGCCAGACATTCCGCAACTTTTTAGGGGTTAACGGTCATTCGCGCGACGCTTTATCGTCGACAAAAGGTGCCCATGGGAACCGCAATCGAAATCAACGACACGCTGAAGATCAGCAAGGAACGTGGATTTCCCGTAGAACTCACTCTCGAAGACCACCTGCGCGACCCCGCTACTACGATGAGCAAGGTCGCCGGCAAGCAGTTTCCGTTCTCGAACGCCGGAGAACGCTTGTACAACCGCCCGCCCACACGCGTCTTTCTCGTGCAAGAAATCGATGGGAAATGGCTGTATTGGGGTCACGCGATGGTCGTACGACAAACCCTGACCGAGGACAAAAAGACAGAAGGCATCCTCGAGATTGTCGGTATTCACGACCCGTTCTACCAATACCTGACTACCTTGCACGAGCCGCCTGCGGGCAAGAGCTATGAGTACACCCCTGACCAAGTTGCGAAGGTGCAGCGGTGGTTTGAGCAGAACGCGAGACTGGTGATTCCCCATTGGCGTTAAAATCGATCTCAAAGACCGCCGTATTCTGCACGAGCTTGACAAGAACGCTCGCCAGCACTTCTCTGAGATAGGCAAGACAGTGGAACTTTCAGAGAGCGTCGTGCGGTATCGCGTCCAGCGCTTGCAAGAAGCGGGTGTGTTGAAGGGTTGTATGACGTTCATCAACACGCAAAAGCTCGGCTACCAGTTTCATAACATCTACGTCCAGCTCAAAGTGATTCCTAAAGAAGAAGAGAACGGCATCATTGAACAAATCAAGAAACTCTCAAACGTGTGCTGGCTCGTCAGCACGGCAGGAGCGTACAGTCTCGTTATAGGCATCCTTGCCAAGGACGTCACTCATTTCCGTCAAGTCCAGAACGAAGTCGTCCGCATCCTCGAGGGCTGCATCATCGAGGACTCTGTGTTCATCGTCACTGACGCCTGCCAACTCGCATACCCGTTACTACCCGATCAGCCGCACGATTTCGCGCAAGAAGGTCACAAAATCGGCGGGCAAAAAATCGACCTCCAACCGCTCGACAACGCAATCCTGCACGAATTGGCCAGCAACGCACGCATGACAACCTTCGAACTCGCCAGAAAACTCCGACTCAACAAAAGCACAGTCTCCGAACACCTCAACAAACTGCTCGAAAGCGATCTTGTACAGGGTTTTAAACCGTTAATCGATATGACGTTGATCGGCAAAGACTGGTACCTCGTCCTCTTCAAACTCAAATACGTCGACCACCAAGCGCAACTCGCATTTATGGAACAACTCAAAGCACTGCCCGAAACGTTCTTCATCGTCAACGGCGTCGGCAACTGGGGAGTCCAAGTAGAATTCTACTGCGACAGCGACCACGAAATCCGCGACGTCATGAACAAAATCTTCCCAACACACAAAAACGACATCATCAAAGAACACACCGCGCTGAGAATAACGAAAGAACACAAATGCGTGTTTTATCCAGTCGAGGAACAGCCGAAGCAGGTAAAGCTGGACAAGTGGACACCACCAAGCACGAAAAAGCATAAGGAGGAAGATGCGCTCACGGCGCAACTGCTCGAAGTGTGAGCGATTGGCAAGCTGCAAAACGACACCTCAAACCCGCTCTCGTCACTAACAAGGTAAGTTTATAAAACGCCATGCAGAAGACCCCCCTATGGCAAACGAAGCTCCAACTCGAATTACTGCAACTCCTGAGATCACATCGCGGGAGAGAGATAATCCTAAAGGATTTGGCAAACCAAGAAAGCTAAAACCGCTTCTGACCAATGAACAGTTCAAAGATCTGCTGAATGGCGTCCTCTCAAATGAACAAATCCAAGCTTTGCGACTGCCCGAAGTTCATTTCGTTATCAAATTGCAGATACCTTACGATGAAGACAAGGAAGTTATCTCAATACTTGAAAAACGAAAGATTCGCACCGTTTCAGTAATAGATTCGTCAACCTTGCTGGTATGCGCAAAAACCACTGACCTAAATGCGTTATTCGCTCAAAAACAGAAAACATCACTCCAAATCCTTGGACGGATCAGATACTTAGGAGTGATAAAGCCACAAGAAAAACTAGGTAACTCCATCCTTCAACTTCTTACTCGTGCGAATGATGAAACCGTCATCCCAATAAGAATTCTGCTGCCCCGTGATATCAATGAGCACGACATAAGCGTCTTCATGAGAAACATTTCAAGAATAGCCAAAGGTGCAGAGTATAGTTCTTTCGGAAACAGTTTCAAAGCTCAATGCACAAAGAAACAAATAAACCTGCTAGCCGAACTAACTTTTGTTGAGAAGATCACTGAAGCGCCTCGCGCACAAGGTCAGTCTACTGCCGTCATTGAAACCGATCACGTTGATTTCCAAATTATGCCTCCGACAGGAACGTTGCCAAGTGCCTGTGTTCTAGATACAGGAATCGGCGACTATCTTCGACCACACTGCGATTCAGGTTTTACATTTGTTGGTTCGTCCATATCTGACGAGGACGACGAAAGCCACGGCACGAGCGTTGCAAGTGTTGCATTGTTCGGAGCAGATCTTACAGAAGACACATCAACCCATCTTAAGCCAACTGCAAAAGTAATCCCCATTAAGATCGCGAAAAACAAAAATCCCGGACCTGATGAAACGAGTGATTTAATTGAACAAATTCAAAAATCAGTTGAGAAATTCCGTCACAAGAGTCGTATTTTTACTACCAGCTTCTGCATCACAGATATCGAACCCGCACTCCGTAGGCGCATAGCGCAGGATATCGACAAGATGTTGTTCAAGGAGAACATTATTCTGATAAACGCAGCAGGGAACATTCAAGATACAGAACAGCACACACACCTTAGATCGTGGGGCGCGATACCAATTCTGGCGCCTTCTGACAGTCATCTCACACTTGCAGTGGGTTCGGGAAAGCTCGATAGAGACAAATTCTCGAAGGCAAAAATTAGCAGGTGTGGACGCTCACCCCTATTTCTCAACGATACCAATGACAAAAGGCTCTACTATAAACCAGATGTATTCGCCAACGGAGGCGATATTGCTAGCGGAACAAAGAAATCGACCTTGACTTCTTACTTGCCTACTAAAATTCGCGCCATGGACAAGAATGGTAAAGCAATTCAAGTGGCCGGCACAAGCTACGCTGCACCCCTTGTGGCAAATATGCTCTGCAGGATAGAAAAAATATTTGGACAAACGGTTCGAACAGCAGAGCGTCTCAAGGCCATGCTAATCAGTAAGTGCGTCATATTCGAAGTGAAAGAAAAATCATACACTCTAGTAGTTCCATCTCGGATCGATCCCTGCCGCGCTGATGATGCCATATACATCGACTTTGAAACAGAGAATGTACCAACTATTGAAGCTCCAAAAGGAAAATCAAAGAAAAAGATTAATTGCATGGCAATACACGTCCCTGTCGACTCCCGCATTGATAGCATAGACATTTTCATTTGCCATAGCACCTCCGCGTCAGATTTTGATCCCGCCCGCCACATTAGTAAGATAATAGTGGAAGCAAGAAAACCCTGCCCAAATCCTAACAAGATCCGTCGCGCAGGAAGAAAATGCGGTAACATAAACGACTTTGCTGCGCTCACATACGGAAGATACACTTGCGCAAATAGCCCGGGTCTATGGACTTTCGCGCTGCATCTGGAGGCAAAGTGGATTCCATCAGACATGTTGGCAAAGCTACAGTCCCGCATGGGTGTCAGCATTCGTCTCAATATAAAGCGTAAATACCTATCGCAACTGCCAGAAATTTATCAAGCGGTGCGAGCTCATTTCGCGGAGACCGCACAATCAGCAATCAAAGAAGCCGACGTTTCAGTAACGGAGCGTGGCGCTACAATGGCAACGTGAGGGCATCCTCGGTGTGGAAGGAGTTACAACGTAAAACCCTTTAAGACCTTATAAAGCACAAAGGCAATGTTAAAATGTACTTAAGTTGTAGTATTCCCATTTAAACCGTTTTCTGGTCAGTGCAGGAATGGCCCGTGCGATTAATGAGAGCATACCTGAAATAGACATCAGAACGAAGCTAAAGGAGATATGTAAAAAAGGCTGGATTAGGACCCTTCGCAAAGGAGATACTGGCATCGGCTACACACTAGAACGTGAACTCGGTATTCAAGAGAACAATTTTATCTGCAGCGATCTCACTTTCAATAAAGAGCCCGTCGAATTAAAGACGCAACGCAGGCATGCGATATCCAATATAACGCTCATTACGAAAACGCCTCATTGGGACCCACTTTCTGCGAGCGAGATTATTAAAAAATATGGCTACCCTGATGTCAGTGGTAGACGTGGATTAAAAGTAACGCTCAACGTAAACAACTACAACGCACAAGGATTGAAGCTGGTGCTCAATGGAGAACGCCTGAATATCATCCACGAACGCGATGGAGTTATTTGTTACTTTGTTGTTGATGAATTGATGCAAAAACTCAGAGAAAAGCTATCCGAGCACTTACTTCTTGTTTTCGCAGATGTCAAGAAAGAGCGTGAAGCGGAGCATTTCCATTTCAATGAAGCCACGTATCTGTCAAGTCTCAGCGAAAAACAGTTTAAGAGATTACTGGCTTCAGGTTTGCTGGTTTTTGAGTTTAGAATGCACCTTAAGGCATCTGGCGGTGTCCGAGATCATGGTCCTGGTTTCAGGCTCAACAGGGAGCATATTCCAGAACTGTACATCGAAAACGAAGATCTTCTTTGATTATTTCTTCTGCAAGATTATGATGTACTCTTCGTTCATGGTCGAAACTAATTTGCCCTTCTCATTCGTTGGGCTGTTCTTTTTAGGCATTCGCTTGCTTGGTATGCTGCGAACAATTGTCTGATGGTGTGTATATCCTCGGTTCTGAAATAATTCTGCAATAATCAAGTCTGTTGGAATCTGCACTTCTTTTACAGTTCGGTTTCCAACAACAAAACAAAGGAGTGCGCCTGGTTTACACACACGGTCTATTTCCAAAACGCAGTTATTAAAGTCAACATAGAAACTAAGCACGTCGCGAGCACGTAGCTCGTCTTTTTCTTTAATGCGTTCAAGTATCTCCAAGAGAGTGGCGGATCCCAACTCATGTTCGTGGCTGAGGGCCGGTCGTCCGCCAAGACTTTCTTTATCCATCCGCTTAACCATATCATTTTCAAAACCGAGCCATTGTAATGCCAATCGCGAAAATTGACCGTATGCAACGGTCGTTCTACTATCGCCATAAGGGGGAGAGGTTACAATCAAATCCATTTTCTCATCAGAAATTCTACTGAGGTCCCGCGAATCACCACCAAGAACCTGAATTTCACAAGAGGTTGCTTTCGAAGAGAAATCGTTCATTGCGCCAATATTCGCAACAGATTTCTTCCTGAAAGTCTCAAATACATTCGGATTGTGGTGTCTGAGCTTTTCTTCAGGAATCCTATATAATTTAAACTCACCACTTCTTGTGTTAGATACGCGTCTCACAGTCTCAGAAAAGGTCACTAAAAAGAAATTCTTGACATTCTCATCCGAAATTTTCAATATCTGATTTCTAAGTATTGTAAGCGCTGTCTTTACATCAGGTTTAAACCAAAAATCTATGTTTGGAAAATTCGGAATTTCGACACCAGTTTTTGATTGCGTATTTTGGGCGTCTTCCATGCACTTTTCGAGAAGTTCTGTATGTGCCTGAAGCAATGTGCTTGACTTGAGCGGAGTTGTCTTGGCTTTACTTATAAGAAGCGCAAGTGGGTTGAGGTCAACGCCGATTGCAGTTCTCAGATGTTTGCGCAGTTTGCTTTCAACAAGGACGGTTCCAGAACCGACAAAAGGATCAAGAATTCTTTTTGCAGACCCGCCATAAAGGTCGATTAACCTTCCGGCAATTTGAGGTATCATCATCGCGGGGTACGTATGTAATCCATGTGTATATGATTTAGTATTTTGGCCTCTAAAATCCCAAGAGTGGTCTACTATGCGCTTCCGCGGGTCCGCTTTAGACATATTTAGCAATGACATTTTTCCCCAACGCCGTTAAACGGTATAGTCTTCCTTTTCGCATACTCTCATTAAGGCATTCAATCAGACCGTTTTCCTTCAACGAATGAAGGGTCATACTGACATGATTGAGCCTAATTCCTACTTTTTCTGCAATTTCTGATGGCGTTATGATGTTGTCGCCTATTTCTTTTAATATTTTGCGGCGATATTCGGATGACTTTACTAAGGCAATCCCCTCCACCAACTTTTTTTCCATCTCGCTGATTTGTCATAATACAAAGATATATAACGATAGCTACATCTTAGATACAACGCCAGTATATTAATTTTGCGGAGCTGTATAAAACATTGACGCTCACTTTGATCTGAGATAAAGTGGAAAACACTTAAAGCAATTCATAAAGTAAATCTTCAGATCCTTGTTGTATGCTTCTTCCAGCGGTGCTCCGCATACGCATCGTCTTGTATAGGTCATCAGGCCACTCCCATTCTTCTTCCGCAATTGTAGCACGTTCCTTCTTCCGCGTCGTACTTGTTGAGCCACATATAGCAGTCTGGGCATCTCATTTTGTCCTCCGGAGGTGGAATGTTTCTCCTTGTGTGCATAGGCAGCAGAGTACGTCGTCGTTGATGTCGAGTTCATCGTTGCAGATTTTGCAGTGTCTCATTCTTCCCTCAGCGCGATGCGCATTTTCTTGCCGCAGCAGTATTCGGTGTCGGGTTCGATGCTTGGTTTCCAGCGTGTGCAAACCACGCATTCAACGTAGATGGTCATATGGTTCACCTCAGTATTGGACTCCGGTTTGTGCTTTGCTCATTCTGATGAGTTCAGCACTTTCTTCGTTTGTGAGTTTTTCATCTATGATGCGCGCGGGAAACAGGCCGAAGGAAAGCCCGAATCGTTCGTTTTCGTTGATGTTGTTCCAGATTTTTTCGAGTTTGGTTTTGTCCATGTGATCACGCTCCGTATTTTAGATTTCCAGAAGCAATGCGGTAATGTAGCCTTCAAGACTTTCTCGCATTTCTTTTGCGCTCTCATCTAAACGGCGCAGTTCTGAACCGTCAAGTTCGACCCCAATAGTGCAATTTTTGATTGATACTTTCATTTTTGTTCACCTCAGTCGAGATATGCGCCGCAGCTGGCGCAGTTCAGGGGTGCTACGGTGGGGCCTGTGTAGCCGCATTGGAAGCATCGTACGGCGAATTTGGCACGGAAGTGATCCTTTGCTGCTTCCAGTCCTTCTTTGTTGAGCTTTTCGGCGTATTCGCGCTCGAATTGTTTGATGTCTTCTTTGTTCATAGGGGGCACCTCGTGGGTTTTAGCAGTGTTCTGCGATGAGTGATTTGATGTAGCGTTCGAGATCTGTTCCGCAACCAACGAATTGCGCTGCTTCGCACAATCGTTCGTATTCCTCACAAGTCAGGCAGACCTCAATCCGGTGCTTGTCAGGGTTGCACGGCATGGTTTTCATCTCGTGGTGCGCGGGTGTTCACTTTTTTCGGCGGGTGTTCAGCCTCTGCTTTATCGTCGGTATTTGGTGAACAGCCGGGAATCGTTGCATTATCTTGTCCTCCACGGCGTGAAAAGTGCCATTTGGCGAAGTGTGGCATCTGGTGGCGAAGGAGAACTGGAACTCCGAACCTACTTTCATACTTCCTGCGCTGGTGGATGTTGGTGAGAACGAACCGCCACCTGTTCGGATATTGCTTGTTCAGGAGAGAGACTTTTCGGTCGAAGTATTTTGGATGATATTTCAGGTTGCTTCCAGTTTCGATTTCTAATGCCCATTCCTCGCCCTTCGCGTTGGTGAAGATGACATCAGGGTTGATACCTTCTGTTCGCGCGGTTTCATCTGTGCGGACATTTTTCGTGTGGCGGAGGATTTCTTCATAGATTGCGTGGAGGAGGTATGTGTGTTCGTTGGTGTGCCGCGCGACTTTCTTGACAAGGAAGACTGCGTGTGCGGACGAGCGCAGTGGGACGTGCCTGCTCTCCACATATCCGTTTTTCAGCAGGTAGTCTATTTCTTCGGTTTTGAGCGTGCTTTTCTTGTAGTAGCCCTTGCTCAAGTCCAACTCGATGAGCATTTCCCGCTTCTGGACGGGCGTATCTGCGGGAATGTTTGCTTGCAGAGCTATCAGCTCATCTGGTTTGGTTGTGATGAGGTTGTGTTCTTCTTGGCTGGCGATGATTTTGATTTCTTGGTGGTCGTTTTCCATCATTAGAATGCCTTCCCCCACGTTTGCCGTGAGCAAATGTTCTCGTTCTGCGTAACTCAGGTGAAAGACGTCTTCGATATTGTCGATGATGGCGGGTTTTTGGCGCAAGAGTATGGTGTAGGAGCTGTTGGCGAGGACTGCTCTTCCGGCTCTGCTGGTGACGAGGTCAGCCACGTCCTGCGTAATGAGGAGTAATCCGAGGTTGAATTTGCGACAGGTTTTGACGACTTCGTAAATGAATCCCTCTTCGCCAGCGTTTTGGAGCAAGCTCCACGCCTCATCAATCACCAAAAGTTTGCGTTCCCTGTCCTGCTTCATGTTGGTGTAAACGTATTCGAGAATCAGGAACATCATCAGAGGCTTGACCTGTTTCGGCATATTGCCGATATTGAACGTGACGAAGTTGTTCTTCACGTCGATTTGTGTTTGGCGATTGAGGAAGCCGAACACGCCGTCCACATACATTCGCAATCGGTTCAGTAGGGCGACGTAGGTGCTGCGTTCATAGACAGTCGCTTGGCGCGACATCCGTTCGAGCTCGTGGTAGAGATCGCCGAGTATGGGTGCTGCTTTGTCGCGGTAGCTCGTCTCGCTAATGCCTCGCTTGTCGTAGGTTTGGCTTATGGCGCGGTCGAGGACTGCTTTCTGAATTTCTGAAAGGTCTCCGAACATGACGCGGAACATATCCATCAACGCGAGCCGCTTTTCCGCATAAGAGTGCCCCAATAGGTCGAGTGGGTTGATGATGGTCTTGCTGTCGCGTGAAATCGTGATGACGCTGCCACCGTATTTCTCGGTGAGTTTGGCGTATTCGCTTTGCGGGTCGATAACGATGACTTTCGTGCCATTCATCAGATAACGAGAAATGATAAGTTTGGCCGTGTAGCTCTTCCCACTTCCCGACGTTGCGAGTATCGCCCCGTTCGCGTTTGCAAGTGAAAAGATGTCTTTGATGATGGGAAGTTTGTTCTTGTTCAACCCCAAGAACACACCACCCTTCTCCAGCATGAGAAACGGTGACGTGAAAGGAAAGAACGCGCTCAACGCTTGTGTGGTGATGTTGCGCTTGACAGCAAGCTCGTTCGTGCCGAAAGGCAGCATTGATCGGAGTCCCTGCGCCATACGGAACGTGGCCACTTTTGGAATAATGAGGATGCTGTTGAGTTGTGACTGGATGTTACGCGTGAGCAGGTCGAGTTCTTTTGGGTCTTTTGCTTTGACGTTGATGTAGAGACTGACGTTGAATAGTTTTTCTTGCCCTTTTTGGATGCTTTCCAGCACGTTTTTCGTGTCGTTGCACTGGATTTCGAGGCTTGGCTGGAAGGAATGCTTGCGTTCTGCGCTGTAGAGGTCTGCGCGTTGTTTCTGCAATTCCTTGTTGAGCATGACAAGCGTGGTTTCAATAGGAAACGGCTCGATGTGGATGCTGAGGTCGAAATTGCCTGTTGTCGTTATGATTTTGTCAAGAAAGCCGGCCTCGACGGTGCGTGGATAGCCGGTTGCGGTGATGATGCGGTTGTAGTGCTCGTTGATTTTGATATGGTTTGGCCGGTTCGTTATTTCTTCGGGTGCCGTGATGGTGTAGATGGTTTTGTCGTGTTTGAGGAGTTCGGTGCGTCCTCGGGGATTGTTGAAGAATTTGATGAGGGTCTTGATGAGGTTGCGTCCGCCGAACCTGACAGTTTTGAGATTGATGCCTTTCAAGAGTTCGTTAACGACTGCGATTTGGGCGTCCAGGCCAATCGCGTTTTCGGGGATGGCGATGAGAAATTTGCGGTTCTGCGAAAGCCGCTCCTTCATCAGGGCATCAAGATAGTTCTTGTGCGCACGAAAAAGCTCCCTGTGCGTTGAATTCCGACTTTTCTTGACCTTGTACTCAAGTTCATCCAAGTATTTGGTGAGGTCTATATCGTCGGTATACATTGCGATCTGGATAGGAAAGTCAATGCCATTCAGGAATTTTTGGAATGCGTGAATGATGTTGTCGCGCTCGTCTTTCGGCTTGATGTTGAAGTTCAGCGGCTCCACGCGGAGTACAGCGACGCGTCGCTCTTGACCCGCGACGCGCTTAGGCCAAACGTAGTACAATGCGTTTTCGATTCGTGACAGTCTGATGAATTTCTTCATCCTCAGATCGAACATTGTTGCGTAACGCAATTTGAGCCACGCCCACACGTCAAGAAGGAATTTTCCGAGGTTGCAGTACATGAACAAAATCCCAATGCCAACAGGTGCAAGTGCGAGTATGATTCGGGCATAGAACGAAAAGGATGTTTTTGTCAGAATAGCGAGGGCAATCGTTCCAAACAGCGCAGCATAACCTGATTGTGCTATTGTCAGGTTGAAGATGATACGTTCCTTATACTGGAGTTTCTGGGGGATTTCGTACGTCATCACTTCCTCCCGTAACGCTCGTAATACGTTCTCCGTGCATACTGGCTCGTAGGTGGAGGGTTTGGAGGCCGTGAGGCCGTCGCAATGCCTGTTTTGAGGAAGAGTATGGCGCGGGTGATGCTGGAGTTCAACACGCTCATCACGGCCCGGAAAATAGCCAGAATTGCAAGGACGACAAGCATAACGTCAACGATGCCGAATGCAGCAACGGCAAGCACGATTTTCATATTGGCAAAAATGCCTATAGTGGTGAGCCTGCTGGCTCCTGCGAGGACGAGCGTTGCGAAGAACGGCAAGAAGAGGACGAACAGAATTTTGCTTATGATGAGCTTGCCAGCATCACGCAACGGTGGGATGAAGTAAAGGAAGATGCCGATGGGGAAGAAGATGATGCCGATGCTGCCGATCAGGTAGTTTATCGACAACACGAGCAGCGTGATGAAGATGGTTGCGAGGTATGCCATCCCGAGGACAAGCTCAAGACCGATGTTGACTGGGTTGTCGAGAGTGATGAGGAAAAAGTTTGGGTTAATAAGGTTGAAACCTCCAACTGCGAGCGACGCAGCGACGTCGGCGAGCAGCGTGTAGAGGAGGAAGCTGGCTTGGACGAAGAAAATCATCAGGATGGCGTTTTGGAGCCATTCCTTGGCTTGCTCACGACGTTCAGGACTATGGCCAGACACGACGAAGTTCAGTCCCGAAGCCAGGATGAAGAGCCCGTAGAACGCGCTAATGACGTACACGATGACAGTCCAAAGAGCGTAGAAAGCCTGAATGTTTGCAGGTTGTGTCAGAATGTCGCGGATCGCGTTCAAGAACGGCTGAAGCGGTGCGTTAATGATGGAAAGCAGGAAGTCGGTGAATCTTTGCACGATGCAGTCTGGCAGTTCAAGAATTCCACAAGTCATAAGTCCCTCCAACGAGTTTCACAATTGTTTTCCCGATAAGGTATGAAATCAGGACTGTCGATGAAAGTTCGAGCGCGGCTTTCCACGCGGAAACGTTAGGATTGTAGGTCGCGCGCGGTTCATTTGGCGTGCTTGCCTGGATGCTAGTGTTGCACGGGTAGGTTTGGTTCTGGAACAAGTCGCCAAGCGTGATCGTGCAACCGTCGAGGGCGGTCGTCCAGTAGGTTCCGTTATTGTGCCAGACGTTCCGTGATGCCGTCGTGTTGGCTAGGACAACCATGTACTGGCGCGCGTAGTATGGCTTGAGCGTGAAGAACGGCTCAAGATGGCGTGTGCTTTCCTCGTAGAACGCATCTGGAGCGAATTGCAGCCGGAACCGTGCATCGTTCGTCGCGTTGAAGGTAATCTGGTGCACGCCGTCGTATTCGTCCTGCACGATGAACGAGTACGACATGCTTGGACGATGCAAGCGTGCGCTGACGCGGTCTTGTGCGAGGGTTTTAACTTGTCTGATTTCAGTAGAGCTATACGCGCAAATCAGACTTCTCTTGACACGCTTCCAACGATAATGTTGTAGAGTGTGCTCGGTGTTCACGGCAAGTTGACTGACGAAAGTCATATCCGCGTTTGCGGTGTAAGGTATTGTTTCGCCGGTTCCGATTTGAAGCCCGTTGAGGTAGGTTGTCGTCTGGCTGTCATACTGCAACTTGTGCACGGTTTTGCAGTCCCCACGCTCTGTACCGGAAGGTTGTTGGATATCGAAATGATACCGCACTTGCAACTCGCCATACCCTGGACTCAGCAAAGTATCGTTGTCATACGCGGATGGCGTGATGCTCAGTATGCGCACCCATGCGTTCTTGACGATATCCGTGCTGACGGTCGTGGTGTTTTCCGGCGGTGTTGTTCCGTGTGGGATGTTGCGGTTCCACGTTTTGGTGTCGGTTATCATGCTGGCTGTGACTACTTCTTTCTCGGTTTCTGGCAGGTTTGCATTCCAGACTGTTTGACAGTCGTCCACGTAGTTCGATCGCTCGCACGGGAATGCACTCGCTCCGCCTGCGGCGATAAGCAAAAGCAAAACAATGCTTAAGCCGTGAATACTTTGACGAGGTAGGGCGTTACCCATATCACGATGAGGCCGATGATCACATAGGCCACCATTTGCTTGGCGTTGTCGCGTGCTCCGACGTCGTTGCCGCTCATCATGTATTTCACGCCGGCAAAAACGAGGAATAAAGCCGCGACGGCTGTGGCGACGTACTTGACGAGGTTGTACACCATCCAGACCGGTGCGAGGATGAGGTCGAACGTAGCCGTGTCGGTGGGGCTTGGCGGGACAAAGGCGGCGCTAGCTGATGTTATCGTCATCATCAGCATCAAGCTGGTCAAGATCAATGTCAGTGCGCAGCTTGGGCGAGGGTTCCACCCCGCTTGGGGCGGGATGGGTGGATTCTTGGGTTTCTTTGCTTTCATGGGTGTGTACCTCCGTTGGTTCTTCTCGAAATCTGATCATTAGGTATGCGAGCAGCACGACGGTAAACGCAAAACCGATGACGATAATGCCGAGCCACGAGCCCTGTTGCGTGCGCTGCCTGAGCACGAAGCTCACAGGCAGATAGACCGCCCAGTACACCGTGCTCCAGAGTAGCATTTCGAGCGGTTTCACTCTTCCTCCTCCCGCTCTTCGCTCTCTTCAGCTTCATCGTCTTCGTCAGTTATCATTTCCTTCATCAGTTCCTCGAAGCAACTTTTGCAGAGGACGGACTCGCTTTTTTTGAGCCGTCTTCCACAATCTTCGCAATACCTTGCTTTTCTCGCGTGTTGTGCGTATTTCCATCTCGGTTGCATTCTCCAGTCTCCCGACTAGTCGTGTTTGGCCTGCTGTCTACCATGGTCTTGCTCGTTCCAGAACGGTAAAGGAAAGAAGACGGGGCGCTCCGTCAGCCTGACAGGAACGCCCCGCTTGGATCCCTTACATTTTCATGATTCCTTCTATGTCAGGCTGCGCTTATAAGATTTGTAGCCCGCTGCGGCCACAACCATTCAACATGGACGAAACGTTTTTAACTCGCCCTAAACGGCACGTGCGATGCGAAGCGAGACGATGAAGCTGGTCAAGAATGGCTTTGTCATACTGCTCACAACTGCGCTGACCGGTCTTTTTGCTTATTCGACTTACTGCAGCAGATTTTCATGGTTGTATCCTGTATTCAGCGTTGTGAGCGGCGCCATCTGGCTTTTTGTCGGCAACTACGTTGGTGACACCAAAAGTCTTTTCTTGGCCCTGAGAGAAACCCAAAAAGCATCCGCGGCCCTTAGGGACGAACTAGAAGGGTATCATCGCGATTTGTCGAGGAATACTAAGCTTGTCGAATTCAAACAGCGGCTCTTCAAGCTCTTCCGTGGTCCGAAAGCAAGATTGTTTCAAACTACCGAGACTGTTATCGCCTTCATCAGGAAAGATGGTGGCAAGGGAGCGGCGAGAAAGTATTCGGAAAGAGCAGATAAAATTCTACTGCAATATGGCTTTCAGAAACACGGTCTTATCGCTATCCGGATAGCAACCGGCTTCACATACGAAAAACTCTTGGAAGTGAAGCGGGCGCTTAAGGAAGCGTTGCCAGACATCACCGATGTTTACTTTGTCCGCATTCCACATCCCTCATTCATCATGCCAGTGAATCTGGGAAAGCGCACCCGTCAAATAATGACGATGGTTGGTGGAGTTGGCTACTCAGAAAAGGACTTTGATCGCGCACTTCTGGCGAAAGAGATCGACATACAGGAATGGATCGAACGTGTTCCGATTTCAGACTTCCTATCTATGTACGACAGTGGTAGATACCCTGCCTTGAAGGATATCTCTTTGAAAAGCGTGGTGAAATATCTCGGACTGAATCTCGGAACATTGGATGAGACGAAGGAATTGGATTTGTATAGATTCTTCCTTACAAAACGCGTTTCAGAAGCCGATGCGCTTCCTTTTGCACAACAGCTTGCTCAAACGTTTGTGCTCATCAGCAACTTCGTCCGCATCGTCGAAGACCACACGTTCGAACCGAAGTAGTCAGAGTGTGGTCTGTTTCTCTACTATCTGAAAGAGCAGGGGAATTACTAAGGTTTCGCTTGTTTCCACAGCAAATCAAAATATTCCATGAAGCTATTCGCCACGTCCTGTGATGTTATGTGGATCGCGGATGTGCTCTTTCCGAAAATGATGATAACCGTCCGATTCTTATAGATGTTAATGGCAACAGGAGAAGTGTGCGGTATGTATCGTGTTGTAGTGCCAGCGTATTCCTTGGATGAATAAAGACGCTCTGTGCTTTCCCTTTGCCGGAGATTGAATAGCATGCGCGTCTTGATCTTCTTTTGTGCCCGGAGCATGTGCATTTTCTGAAAGAAAGCATATACCGCTTCCTCGCCGAATCCTCGTGTGCCGCCTATCACATAACAGGTTTCCCCAGGATTAAGCAAATCTATCTGTTCTCTGAAGATGATCTCCAATCCCTTCATACCGCTCAGAAGCTCAACTTCTTGTTCTTCCTTTGACGCGTGGAACTCCGCAAGCAGTCTCGGAAGAACTGTCTTGACCTGTGTTTCGACCTGCGTGATACGTTTTTTTTTGTCTTCCAAGTATGTCAGCAGTTGCTTTGGATTGGTCGGCTTGAAATGTTTGACGTTGTTCTCTGTGTAGATGGAAACGAGCCCCTTCTGCTGCAGCTTTTCCAAAATATCGTAGATCTTTGAGCCAGCGACTCGGGATTTGTTGACTATACTGCCACGTGTTGAATCACCGAGCTCTAAGAGCGCCAGATAGACCTTCATTTCAGAGTCGGTGAGTCCAATCTCCTTAATCACGTCCGTTGTGTTCATTAGTTCCCCTTAAGGGGGACCTAATATTTAAATGCTTGCATAGCTTCCAGCGAGATATGAACAAACTCAAACAAATCGGAATCGCGGTGGGCCTCATTGGACTTCTCAGTTCATGCTCAAAGGCTCCCGAAAACAAAGTCGAAAAAAGAACTAATCAAGTTTACGATGTAGTCCACGTGGACGCGATACAAAGGCATCGGGACAATCTAGTGAACACCGTGTGGAACCACGTGTGGGGCTGGGACGTCGATGGCGATGGATCGATTGACGAAGCTATCCAAGTTCAGAACTACTACCCCGGATGCCTTGGACTTGACGGAGCGCTCGCCAACATTCCCGGCATGAAGCGCGGCGAGTGGAAACATCTGATATGGCCGCCCTTGCGGGAAAAATCGTATCTGACAACAGACAACTCACGCGATATGACTGAGAGCGAACGGGCGACATTGAACACAGCATACGCACTTACAGTTCAAGAACAGAAGTGACAATGCGCGAAATGAGTCAAGTTTTGGGCTGGTGTTTACAACACGTGAAAAATCGTATAACCCTATGACTTTCCCTGATGTAACTACTATGGGTGCGTCTTTGCGAGATCAACAGATGAACGGAACTCGTTTAGTTTTTTCTTCAGAACCATCTGCAGTTCCGGGTCGGTTTGTAGCCATTCCATGAATGGACTCTTCACGCGCGTTGGTTCTCGCCCAGATTCATCGATTTTGGTTTTGAGTGCCAGTGCAGGGTCCACGATTTCGGCACATTTGGCGCAGTAAATTGCGTTTGGGCTGTTGATTTCTTTGCATCGGGGGCAGGTGCGGTTTTGTGGTTTGAGGGCGACGTATGGTTCTCCTGGTTTGATGCCGTGGATTTTGAGGATGTGTTCGTCGAGGTCTTTGCCGCTGATGTGGACGTATGCTGCGGGCATTTCGCTTCCGTGAACCCATCCGAAGTACGCGTCCAGTTGAGATTCGGTCAGGTGGTGCGCCATTTGGGTGATGCGTGTGTGGCGGAAAATGTAGGGGTGGCACCGTTTCGTGATCTTTGCTTGTTTGAAGGCTTTTTGGATGGCTTTGCGGATGCTTTCGTAGGCCATGGCTTGGTGGTATCCTTTGCTGCCCACGTTGACCCAGAGAGGCGCGTAGGGGTTTTTCCTGTCGGGATGGTGGTTCAGCCAGTTCACAAGGAAAGGCGTGCTGCTGATGATTCGTATGCGTCGTGGGCCTGTTTTGCCCATCACGTTGAGGACGGCACCGCTTGGGTCGATGGTTATTTGGGCTATGGTAAGGTTGCCGATTTCGCCGATGCGCGCGCCGCTTTCTGCCAGGACGGCGATGAGCGCTTTATTGCGGGGGTGGTCGGTGGCTTCAATGACTTTGTTGATTTCGTCTTCGGTCAGGAGTTCGCCTTCGCGGACGTGGAATTTTTGCTTGTGCGGTATTGTGGTGCAAATCCAGGCCACGCAGTGGGGGTACTTGCCTCGGTTCGTCCACGCGTAGAATTGTTTCAGGACGACTTTGACGTCATGCTTCGTCCAGAAGGAATAATCGCCTTCTTCGTAGGAGAGCACGAGTTTTCGGATGTCTCGTTCTTTGCACTTGGAAAAGGGCTTTCCGAGCTGTCCGCCGACGAAGGTCACGACTTGACAGAGCTTGCGCAGGCGGGCAAAACCAACGCCTTCGCTTCTGCAGCTTTTCAGGAACGCTTCGACGAGGCGTTTGTCTTCTTCACAGAGGCCACTCTTCCAGAGATTCGTGATGCCGGTCCGGTATTGTTTCTCGAAGCGATGGTAGTCCACCATTTGTACGTTCCTCCTTGAAGAAGCCGTGCTTATAGGTTTTGTAGGCCGCTGCGGCCACAAAGCCGAAGGAACCATAATGGTGTTCCGAAGCCTCCGGAGGGAGTTGCACCCTCGACCTGCGGTTCTTTTGACTCGTGGTGGCGTCAAAAGTTTCGTGACGCCAGTCGCGTTTATACAAAACCGCCGCTATGGCTACTAAGCTACGGAGGCACTGCACGAAACACCCTCACCAACGTTTATAAACCATTCTGTGCCCAGTCTCCTTATGGCGCCACCATTGCCCCACGCGAAATACTTCGAAGGCACCCTCCAGCTCAGAGATACGACTGAAGAAGTCCACCAATACGTCTACGACATCACGCGCGCTGACGACAAAGCGATCATCAGCAACGAGAAACGCGTCAGAGGGGGTATGGATCTCTTCTTCTCCTCCATGCACTACCTCCAAGCCCTCGGCAAGAAACTCAAACAGAAATTCCCCGGTGAGCTCAAGATCACCAAGAAACTCTTCTCCCAAAGCCGAGAGACCAGCAAAGTCCTCTACCGCGTCACGGTTTTATTCCGGCAACTCCCATTCAAAATCGGTGAAGTGCTCGACGTCGACGGCGAACCCATCAAAATCCTCTACATCGGCAACCGCGCCCGAACGCAGAACACACGGACGGGCGTCAAGAAAGAATACAAATTCGATGACCTGAGACGGTACGTGCGGGACTGAATCCGCCTCAATCCCTCGCACGCTCCTGTTTGTACTCCTCGATAACCCTGCTCAACACCTGCTTCCCCGCGATCGCGCGCTGCAACACGGCCTTCGGCACCACCACGAACCTGTCAAGATGCTCCAAAGGCAACATCACCGCGCTCACCACGATGAACGGCAACTCACGCTCCAACTTCCTGCTCACCGGCTTTCCCGCCACGACCACACCCACCACACCACGCAACGCGTCCAAAACCTGCGCGCTATGCACGTCGCAATCCTCGACGTACAGGTTGTCACCTGGCTGGATGCGCAACGATCTCCGCAACCGCCCGAAATCAGAAGAACCCAGCGTCGGCATCTTCTTCAAGACAACGAGGTCCTGGCGCGCGAGCACGGACTCCAACGCCTCCACTTTCCGCCGGAACACAGCAAACTGTCTCTCTGCATCCTGCACCATCCTATGCAGTTGATCGATCCTCTTGTCCTTGAACAACAACCCTGGCGATGGGTCCCGAGGATTCTGCGCACGTTGTCGCATCGTATGCTTCTCCCGTTTCACCCGGTCCAATGCGTTCAATACCTTCCGGTTCTGCTCCTTCAATAACGCAAGCTCACGCCTGTTCGAAGCCAACTCGTTCCAAACTTTCACGAAATCACGCTTCTCCAACCGGCGCTCTTCCAACACGTCATCAACCGTACGCGCCGGGACCGCCTGCGGCAACATCAACACGTCGATCGCGGCATGGATGCTCAACCCATCCTTCATCACCAAACGAGCAACCCGCTCGAACAACCCCTCGGACGCGTGCTTGCGCACCTTGTCCACCAACGAACGCACCTGATTCGCTGCGAACAACGCAGATGCCAAAGCATCGGTCTCATGGTCATTCCTACCAACGGTGGTCAATGCCCGTTTCTCGGTCACCAAGAGATCGTGCGATGGTGACGCCACGCGCGCACCGAAACGCGTCGCGATCTCGGCGACCAACGACGGAACCTTCAGCTTATCAGTGCCGATGACCAACGGATCGCCCGCATCAACCAACAACGCGACGACCTTATCCCGATCCAACCCCTTCCCAGAACCCAGCAAGACGACATTCCCATCCAAATCAAGAGCGGCATACCCGATCGTCGTGCCAGGATCCACTCCAACGATAAGATTCTTCAATTGCGTCATGGAAGCGTGATTATATTCCCCCTGCCTTGCTTGATCTTCCTGACCAACCCCTTCCCCTCCAGCTCTGCCAGCATCAAACTGATCTTCGCCTCAGATTCCGGGAACTGCGCCCGGACGTCCTTCTGCGTGGTGCGCCCGCCTTGCGATTTGATGAACTCAAGGATACGCTGCAAGTCGGGCGCGATACTCGTCTGAGATGCTGATGTGACAGGTGTTCTTGCGCGATGCATGAGCCACAGTGCCACACCACCCATCACCAACGTGACCCCGACACCCACCAACCACCACGGGAACGACGGTTCATCCGCGATGGCCGCCTCGATGTCAGACTCGTTCAACAACGAGTCTTCCTCATCCAGCGTCGGGAACAAAATCAAATCAAGGTGTGCGTCACCAGTCACAGTTATCGCATCCTCAGTCGCTGCGGTCACGATTCCATCACGCACCTGCGTCGCCTTCAGCACGAACGTCCCCGCTCCCACATTAAACGAGTACGATCCATTCACGGCCACGAAACGTTGCTCAGGATCAGACAGCTCCACAATCGCGCCCGCCACCGGATGCAACGATAGATCGTATACGACACCAGAGACGGTTGCCGCGGCCACCTGGGACGCTAGTGCGATCATTGTTAAGAGCCACAAGGAAAGCTTTCGCATCACGGCCTCTTCAGTATTCCGCCATATAAAAAGATGCCGACGATGGACTTGTGAAACTGATTATTTTCCTCCTTCCTAAAGTTTTATCGCGATGAAATATCCTTATTTCATCCTAAAAGTCCCAAAATGAAACTTTAAAGACATCTTTCTGAAAGTATGCTTTTAAAGTACGTCCGACAATAAGGGTGGCAGGTCGTTCGGCACGCCGCACGACTGGAGGAACACAATGCACAAACGATTCAGCGCGCTGGCCGTGATGATGATGTTCATCTTGAGCGTCGTCCCACTGGCCGTCGCAGACGAAGGAAGCGGAGATTCCGGGAACGCATCATCCGAAAGCTCTGGAACAACGAGCGACACCAGCGCCCGCGAAGACCGAATGGAGAAACGCGTTGAACGCCGCGAAGAGATCAAGACTCGCGTCGATGAAAAACGCGAAGAGGTCAAGGAACGCGTGAAAGAACGCGTCCAGACACGCGAAGAACGCATCAAAGCCTTCGCCACCGCCAAACGTGAGAAGAGCGAAGACATACGCTCACGCCACGGAGAACGCCTCGACCTCGGCCTCGAGAAGTGCAAAACTGCGCATCCTGACGCCGCGGCACGCTGTGAAGAGATCTTCAGCAAGCGCAAGGCCGTCCTCGATAAAATCAGCGAGAAAGACCTCCAACGAATCAACCGCATCGAGGAACAACGCCTGAATCACGCACACGACGAAGCTGAACTCCGGGAGAAAATCAAGGGACGCGCCTTGGCAAAGGAAAAGAAAGAACGCGCCGATCGTGATCACAAAGCGGCACTCGACCACTTCAAGGACGTCCACAAAGCATTCAAGGAAAAGAAGGACGCCATAAACGACAAACGCGACGAACTCAAAGCGTGCAAAGGCAAAGAGACACCCGAGTGCGACGCGCTCCGCGATGAAGTCCACGCCAACGCCAAGGAACACCTCCTCAACGCAGCGGAAATGATCCTCGCCGAACTCGACCGCATCAAAGCAAGAGTCGAAGCCAGCGAAGACCTCAGTGACGAAAGAGCAGCTGAGATCATCGCAAGTATCGACGCCAGCATCGCCAAGGTCGAAGCGGCCAAAGCTAAGATCGAAGCGCTCAGCGATGACGCGACCAGCGACGAGATCAAAGCCGCGGCCAAAGAGCTCCGCGACGCTTGGAAAGACGTCAAAGGCAAGCTGAAAAACGCGACCGGACGGCTCGTCAACTCACGTATCGGCGGCATCATCGTCAAAGTCAAGCATATGCAACGCCTGCTCGACCACACCCTCCAAAAGGCGGCTGAGCAAGGCAAAGACGTGACAGCAGTCGACGGCAAAGTCGCTGACTTCAACGCCAAGATTGACAGCGCCAAAACGCACTACGATGCGGCATTGGCTGCCTTCAAGGCCAGCGACAACACCAAAGGGCACGACGAACTCAAAGCCTCGCACCAAGACCTCAAAGACGCACACCAGATCTTCGTAGACATCATGAAGACACTGCGCGGCGCAGGAGTCGAAGTCGAAAGCGATGAGAGCGTCGAAGCCGAACTCGAAGTCGATGACGACGTCGCTGAAGAAACCGAAGACGCTGCCGACGACGTCGACGATCAGGACGAAGCTGACGACGATGCGGACGAAGACGCGGACGAAGACGACGTGAACGCAACCAACACCACCAGCTAAAGGTTTAAATACCAAACGCTGAGAGGAACACGGATGCGAACACACGCCATAATGGCCACAATCGTCCTCGCTCTCTTCCTCGCGGCATGCGCGAAAGCGCCCGCGATGGAGAAGAAAGCGCCGGAAGCCGTACCTGTCGTTGAACCTGCGGCGGTCACGGACGTCAGCCAAGGCATCGACAGCATCGGCACGCTGAACGAAGACGTCGAGAACAAAGACCTCGACTCGCTCGACAGCGACCTTGCCGCCATCGAAGGCCTCGACTAGCGAAGGCTTAAAAGCCCTTTTTCTTTTTTCTTTTCTTATATGGTTTTATACCTGATTGGACTTGGATTAAGGCCAGACGACATAAGCAAACGAGCCCTCGCAATCATCCACGAGTGCGATTCCGTGTACCTCGAGACATATACAAGTGTGCTCTCCTGTTCCCACATCGAGCTTGAACAACTCCTCGGTGTCCAAGTCATTCCCGCTGATCGGACGCTCGTCGAACAACAGGCAGAAGAAAAACTCATCAACCCCGCCAAAACCGGGGATGTCGCGCTCCTCGTCGTCGGCGATCCACTCTCGGCCACGACGCATATGGACCTGTTCCTGCGCGCCAAAGCGCTCGGTGTGCGGATAGACATCATACACAACGCCACCGTGCTCAACGCCGTCGCACGCACGGGACTGCAGCTCTACAAGTTCGGCAAGACCGCCAGCATCGCATTCGGCGAGAAAGAGTATGTCCCCGAGACGCATTATGCTATCCTCAAGGAAAACCAATCCATCAACGCCCACACACTGCTCTTGCTGGACCTGCGACCGCTGGAAAAGCGATACTTGACTATCGCTGACGGCATCACGTCACTCCTGTCTCTCGCCGCGAAGGACAACAAATCCGCTTTCACTGATGAGACGCTGTGCATCGGCTGCGCGCGACTCGGCTGGGCGGACGAGAAAATCGTCGCTGGGAAAGCCGTTGAGCTTCTTGATATCGACTTCGGAAAACCGCCCTATTGCCTCATAGTTCCGGGGAAGATGCACTTTGTGGAAGAGGACGCGGTCCAACGGTTCTCTTCACACGGCACGAAGTGTTAGTTATATTTATATATAACTACGTCTTTGCTTCTTGTATGACGACGGAAGTTGAGTGCGTTGCAAAACAGTGGGGAAGTTCGATAGGTGTCATCATACCGAAAAACGTCGTTGATGCTGAACACATACGTCCGAACGAAAAAGTGCGCGTCACCGTCAAGAAAACCACCCTTGCACAAGACATCTGGAATCTCGGCCCCATCACCTCTGTGAGATCCACTCAAGAGATTGTCGATGAGCTCAAAAAAGGATGGTAAACTACTTCTTCGACACATATGCGATCATCGAGCTCCTCAAGCACAATCCTGATTATGCACCCTACAAAGACTGTGGCTTCGCCACGACTATCCTCAACAAGATTGAACTCCACTCGTGGGCGGTCAACGCATACGGCGACGCTTTTGGAGAGATCCTCCTCGCCATCCCGACGCACGACATCACCAATGACGTCATCAGGAACGCCACCGCATTCCGGCTCAAACACAAACGTCGCAACATATCATACGCCGATGCCATCGGATACGCGTTCGCGCGCGTCCACGAGCTCACTTTTCTCACCGGCGACAAGGCATTCACCGATATTCCCCACGTCAAACACGTCCCAAAACGCGCGTAGCAACCTTTTTATAAACACCCCCGTCCTTTTCTGGTATTGCAGCCCCGTGGTGTAGCGGTCAAGCATACGGGCCTTTGGATGCGAAAGCTGAAGAAAGCCTGTGACACCGGTTCGAATCCGGTCGGGGCTATGTTAATATTTTATGACTTATAGCTAGTGGTTAATGGTTATGTTATCTGTTGCGTTTATATAATACTTCCACTCTCATCTACCTATGCCATTCTCTGAAATCGCAGGCGACCTCTCTGCCGTTGGTGGGATACCTATCTATGGGGCGATAACCGCTGGTTTGTTGATAGCGGGGAGACTGAACGATGCAGTCACTCTTGTGTTGTCATTCATCCTCATCTACGCTTTCGTCATCCTCGTCCGCTCGCTCTGGTTCCGGCCACGCCCGAAACCCGAACGATACACCAACTTAATCACCAAATTCGATGCGAACTCGTTCATCAGCATCCACGCCGCGCGAGCGGCGATACTCGCCGTGTTCATCTGGACGCGGACGGACAACGTGTTGCTTGGTGTTTTTGCGGCGCTGCTTGCGGTGATTGTCGCGTCCCTTCGCGTGCACCTGCGAAGACACTATCCGAGCGATGTCGTTGCGGGTCTCGTGATTGGAACGATCGCTTTGTATGCCGCGGATGCGATCGCCGTGTTCTTCGTGTAGAAGTTTTAAATACGCACGCTTTTCCTACGAATACACACAGCCCTGTCGTCTAGCGGTCAAGG
>Ga0247727_10003704_pt1 | contig 33468 bp, 27 predicted proteins | sample WisWelCaveWW1625_FD_202498 | JGI IMG/M metagenome (GOLD analysis project Ga0247727, IMG submission 202498) | Biofilm microbial communities from Wishing Well Cave, Virginia, United States - WW16-25 | ecosystem: Environmental > Aquatic > Deep subsurface > Groundwater > Cave microbial mat | place...
CGATCAGATTATCGAGCGCATTGCCGTTGGCGAAAGTGCCGGCGGCGCCGGTCATCGAGAGTTCCTCGACATGATCGCCCATCTGGTAGAAGGCCAGGCCTGTGTAAATCGTGTCGCGGCCTTCGCCCAGGTTTTCAATCGCCAGATCGGAAATGTCGTCGACGATATAAATATCATCGCCCGTCCCGCCGACCATGATGTCGATGCCCGCGCCGCCGTCGAGACTATCAGCACCAGCGCCGCCTTCGAGCACGTCCGCCCCGGCGCGGCCTTCAAGAATGTCAGCCCCGTCCCCGCCCAGCAACGAATTGCCAACGCCATCGCCGCGCAGCGTGTCGCCAAACGAAGACCCCACCAAGCCCTCGATCGCGGTGTAGATATCCCCCGCCGCATCGCCGGTGTTGGCCCCTGAATTGGCAAGATCGGCGACAGCCCCCGCCGCCGCGCCAGCATGGCTCGCCACGTCAATGCCGCCGCCGCCGTCCAGCGCATCGCCGCCCGCGCCGCCGATCAGGATATCGTCGCCTGCGAGGCCGGCGATTGTATCTACCTCATCGCCGCCATCCAGCATGTTGGCGCCTGCATCGCCGATGAGGTCATCCTGGCGCGCAGAGCCCACAACGTTTTCGATGCCGGCCAAGGAATCCACGACGCCAGATACCGTCGCCGTTTGGGTAGACAGATTGACAACGACACCGGGCACAGCGCCGACAATTTCCCCGATAAAGGAAACCGTGTCGATTCCACCACCGCCTTGGATCGCGTCGGCGCCGCCGCGCCCTTCGAAAAGGTTATTTCCGGCGTCGCCGATCAGAGTATCCGCGAATTCGCTGCCGATGACATGTTCAAAGCCCGATATGGTATCGACGCCACCATTCGCGCCCGTTGCAGTGCCCGTCGTGAAATTGACGGTTACCGCGTCGCTGGTGTTGGTATACCAAAGCAAATCGAATCCGGCGCCGCCTTCGTAAATATTGTTCTCGGCGGGATCGCCGGCTACGCGCCGTTCTTCACCGATAATATCATTGCCGACGCCGCCGATGAGGTGATCATCTCCCTCGCTGCCAGACAACCAATCGTCACCCTCCCCTCCGTCTAAGACATCATTACCCTCATCCCCTCGCAAACGGTCATCGCCTTCCTGGCCGTACAACACATCATTGCCCTCGTAAGCCAGGAGAGTGTCGTCGCCGGCGCGGCCCTCCAAATGGTCGCTGCCTAACCAACCGTCTATGAAATTGGCGCCGGCATCGCCGATCAGCGTGTCATCCAGAACATTGCCGGTGATGTTCTCAAATCCAGTAATTGTATCCTGAACGCCGCCGTGCGTCGCTACGGCCAGGCTCAGATCAATATGAACGACAACATCCCCCGCGCTCTCGCTAGGGTGGAAACCACGATAACTCAGTTCGTCCGAACCCGCGCCGCCATCGAGCATGTTTGCGCCCGCGCCAGGGTTAACCGTGTCATTGCCGGCGCCCGCGCTAATCGAATCGTCTCCATCTCCCCCAGTGAGCACGTCATCGCCAAGCCCTCCTGCTAAAGTGTCGGCGCCTGTGCCGCCGTTCAGTGTGTCACTACCATCACCGCCATCAAGGACATCCGCGCCGGCGTCGCCAACAAGATTATCGGTGCCCGCGCCACCGGAGAGCGTGTTGCTGGCGGCGTTGCCGATCAAGATATCGTTTCCCGATCCGCCAATCGCATTTTCGATCACCGCGCCGCGGGCGATGGCGATGTTGCCATGTGCTAAGCCAATGCCGCTATTGCCTGGGCCAGCGCCGGAGAAGGCCTCTTCGCGCAGATCGATCTCCGAGGCGGTCGAAAATCCCGAGAGGTCGAGCGTATCGACGCCGCCAGCGTCCCAGATCGCGAACACCGGGCTTTGACCGTCGGCGGTGATAGTGAAATGCTGATGGCCGGTATTGGAATTGAAGCCGTAGATCGTGTCGCCGGTGCGAGTGGTCGAATTGGCGCCGTAAAGGCGTTGCGCGGCGGCGATATCGTGCAATTGCGGACCAGCGGAAAACGCATTCAAGCTGCCGTCCACATTCAACGAGCCGAAATAGCTCATGATCGTGAACATGCGCGCGTCCTGCCAATAGAGCGCGTCGAGTTCGTAAGTGGGCCCGGCGCCATCGTAGTTTCCGGGATGGCTGAGCCCGATGGCGTGACCGATCTCGTGCGCCAGCACGTGCGGGCCGAATTCGCCAAACACCAGATCCGCGTTCTCGGGGATCGTTATGTTGACCCAGACGTCTCCTTCGACCGAACCCGCGCCGGTCTGGCCGAAGGTCGGCAGGAAGGCGAACGCTGAAGCGCCCGCCACGCCGCTTGCGTAATTGGCGAACAGCATGGTTGCGAAATTCGAGTAGGCGGCGTCTCCCGATGTCCCCGCGCCGACGCGCTGGAAGCTAATATTGGCGACGTCCGACCACAATCGCAGCGACGCTTCCGCGACCAGGATCTGGGTCTGACTGAACCTCGAAAATCCGGCTGTGTCCTCGGGCATGACGGCAGGTGCGGTGGAACGGAACGCGTAGGTAATAGTGGCGGGTGTAGCTAGGTTGGCGCTCCAAGACGCGCCGCTTCGAGTAATTTGCGCCGCCGCCTGATCCCAGCTGAAGATCGGCAGCCCATTGAGCGCGACCCCGCTGGTCGGCGGCGCGAACGCCTGCGGCTTTTCGGGCCTTGGGTCATCGCCTTCGAAGAAAGGTTTTGCCAAGCCGCGCCAGTTTGTGGCCTGCGCGCCCGAGTGCTCCCACCATAAGGTCTCCGCAGCGCACTCTCGCACTAGACTACGGAAGCCGTGTGGCATTGCGGGCATCTCGGGAAGCTCCCTCGCCTCGGAAATCTATCCCAATACCACCTTCCTTGAGGCATGAGTCAAGGAAGGGAACCTCGCGCTTCGTGAAAGTAGGTACAGAATCATACATTGTACCGGAACCCGGATTTGCGTGATCATGGGTCACCTAATTGTTGGTGAAATCCTTGGCCTTCGGCGCGTGCTGTTTGATCACCTCGCGCGGCCGCTCGCCCCAGACGCGGGTCTCCTCGCCGTGCAACAGATCGCCGAGCACGGTGCTGTCGGCGACATTCGCCGCCGTCGCCACCACCGCGTGGATGATCTTGCATGTCGGGGTCGCGGGCCTGGTCTTTGTTCTTGGTCGAGGACGGCGCATGGATGATGGTGGCGTCGACGATCGTGCCGGTCCAGGACGCCCATGGCAATAAGCGTTTCCGGCGTCACATAACTGCAACCGGTGTCAGCCAGCAGCGTTAGGATGTGCGCCGGCTGCTGCTCCGCCGTCTTGCCATAAGCGCGCGCTGCCAGAGCCGCAAAATCGGACAAGGCACTCCAACCTAGCGGCATTGGCGCACTCCCAGCAGATCAAGCGGCTGTGCTGCGGCAACTCGCGCTCGGAGCGCTACGCCCAGACTGCTACGACTCGCAAACAAATCCCTACAACTGTTAGACTCGCTCCACTAGCGGCCCAAGAGCACAGGTCGACTTCAAAGCGGGCGTCCCCTAGCGCCTCTTGGCTGTCTCCAGGCCCCGCGATTTGACATGGCCGGCGTCAATAGGGGAAACTTGGTCTCCAACAGCGAATTTCGTGGTTTAGATTGCGTCCATGTTAATGCCAGCGGCGGCGCCGAGGTCAATGAGGCCATGGGCGGCGAGAGTTCTCGCAAGCGCGAAGAAAGCTTTGGCGGCGCCCTGGCGTCGCCTCTTTGGCCCATCGATCGCCGCGCGCGCCAGCGCAGCCGCCGCCGAAGCTGAGACGTTGCGACTATTGGGTGACCCCGAGAACGCCGAACTCAAGCAACGCGAGGCCGCCCAGGCGCTGGCGGCGCTTGAAGAGCGCCATGGCGACCTCACACAACGCTTCGACGCAGTGGTCGCCGCCCGCGATGATTTGCAGTTGGAAAAGCAAGAGCGCGGCGGCGCGCTTGAAGCGCTGCAGGCCCGGTATGACGATCTAGCGCAGCGCTTCGGCGCCTTGGTCGCCGCGCGCGATTATTTGCAGCTGGAAAAGCAAGAACGCAGCGGCGCGCTCGAAGGACTGCAAGCCCGCTATGACGATCTCGCGCGACGGCTTAGCGCTTTGGTCGCCGCGCGCGATGATTTGCAGTTGGAAAAGCAAGAACGCGGCGGCGCGCTTGAAGGCCTGCAGGCCCGGTATGATGACTTGGCGAAGCGTTTTGGCGATTTGGTCGCCGAGCGCAACTATTTGCAGCTGCAGATCGCGGACAGGGACGGTACGATAGAGGGTCGGGACGCCTACCACAAACACACGATTGAGCGTGTGCGCAAGCTCGAGACCGAGCGTGCAACCAGCCTAGCGAGAGTCGAGGCGCGCTTGGGCGTCAGGGTGGTCCGCGGAGACCCAGGCGCCAACGTCTCCCTTGCAATTCCGATGAATGACGGGACTGAGCAAATTATCGACGTGCCGACAGCGCCTTTTGCAAATCAACCATCAAGCTATTTTGTCGCCTACGCCAAGGCAGGGAGCGTTTTGCTTGACGGGTTACTCAAGGATATAACGGAAGCGGCGCGCCAACCGTCATTTAATCTATACGAGCAATTGTTTATGCACGGCTATCCGAGCGCCCAAAGCGACTTCGATTGGTCGAAACTCTTTCGACCAAGCGGCATCGTCTATTATGGGTTTCGAGATTTTCCGAATTTCGCGCTTCCACTTTCTCCATCCAACCCCTTGGCGCTTCTGGTGCGAGATCCACGCGATATGTTAGTGTCGGCGTATTATTCAAGGCTAGCGAGCCACGCATTGCCTGTGGATGGGCCCCATCGGGCGGAATTGCTGGACGTACGCAAAGTGACCGTCGCCCTTTCCATCGATGAATTCTGCCACGCCCATGGCGAAGAATACATGAGGTCGCTTCACCACAATCGGCAATCCGGATCGAAACAGGCAACGATCTTTCGCTATGAGGACATCATCTTTCGAAAGGCGCAATTTGTCTCGGACTTGTGCGCGCTCATGGGCGTTGAACTGGCGCGCGATGAAGTCAATCGGATAGCGCAAGCATACGACATAATGCCTAGGAAAGAAGATATCGGCGCCCACGTGCGACAGGTGCGCCCGGGAAATTTCCGGGAGAAGCTGTCTGCCGACACAATCGCATTTCTCAACGAAACCTATAGAGATTTTCTGGCAGAGTACGATTACCCATTGGACGAACCGAGCCTGCCCAATGCCAATATGCCAAAGTCACCACGACGGCCACGAAAGACCACCGCAATTGCTCTTGTCAAAAAACCCCAGGCGACGGAATGAATTCAGCCGCGTCGGGAGCGCTCACGCCGGTTGTTTTTTTTGACCGCGACGGCACGCTCAACCGCGACCTTGGCCACACGCATCGGCCAGAAGATCTCGACTGGCTCGATGGCGCCATCGATGCCATCCGCGAGGTCAATCAGCGCGGCTGGCTAGCAGTGGTGGTCACCAATCAAGCGGGCGTCGCTCATGGTTATTACGATGAGGCCGCCATCGGACGCTTTCACGCCCATATGAACGCCGAGTTGGCTGTCACCGATGCTCGTATTGACGCGTTCTACTATTGCCCATTTCACCCGCAGGCGAAGATCGAGCGCTATCGCCACCCCAATCACCCGGACCGCAAACCCAATCCAGGCATGCTATCACGCGCATTTGTTGATTTGTCCGCTGATCCGCGGCGTGCGCTCATCATCGGCGACCAAGACTGCGACCTCGCCGCCGGTCGCGCGGCGGGCATTGAAACCGCGGTGGCGACCGGCGCCAATTTGCGCGATGTGCTCATCGAAGCATCGACGCGGGCGCCGTGGGGCTCGCCATGACGCCAACGGCGACGTATTCCGCGCTCAATTTTTACCGCCGTGGACTGCGTGGTTTTTCCGTTTTGGGCAAAACAGTCCTAGATTTCGGTTGTGGCGCGGTGCACCCCTTCGATATGTCAACGGTGTTTTGGCTGAATGGAGCGGCATCGTGTCTTGCAATCGACATGCGTGGCCTGGAAAGCGAGCGAGTCGCGGCCAATACGCTTGCCGACCATATCGACGAATTTCGCGCCGCGCCGGATCGCTGGTTGATTCCAGGATCAAGCATGGGCACGTTCCTGCAACGCCTTGACGGCTTCGACGTGAACGCACTGCGCGCTGGACGCCTTTATGGGGCGATTGGTTCGGCAGCTCTTACCCATCTGATAGGCCGTGTGCAAAACGCCATCGCCGCACCCGGCTCGATTGACATCGTTGTCAGCAACACGGTCATCGAACACGTCGCCGATTTGGGAGACGTCGCGCGACACTTGCGGACATTGTTGTCTCGCGACGGCGTCATGTATCATATCGTCGATTACACCGACCATGGGATCCATGGCGATCCCAAATTGAACTATTGGTCGTTCATGACCGAGGGCCACGAAGTCCCCGACATCGCAGCTGGCGGGGACATGAACAAGCTGCGCAATTCCGAGGTTGAGGCCATCTTTCGCGAGGCGGGGCTTATTGTCTCGATGGATCCGCTCATCCGCCAAACGCCGCCGGATTCTGTCCTCTATAACCTCCTGCCAAAATACCAAACCATGTCCCCCGATGATCTGGAACTTGTCACCACGGGCCTGCGCTTGACCCGAACCTAAGTGAAATGCGCCTTCACGACGATAATGCCCGATCCGCCCGCCGCACCGGCTTGACCGCTAGTCCCTGCCGTGCCGCCGGCGCCGCCCGCGCCGACGGAATAGGCGTAAGTCGCGCTCGGGCTCGTGAATGCCTTCCTGCAATAGCCTCCGGCCCCGCCGCCGCCGCTGGTGACAACGCCCGTGCCTGTGCCGGCGCCGCTGGCGCCGCCGCCGGTATTGGCGGTTCCCGCGGTGGCTGGCGCGCCGGCGCCTGAACCTTGGCCGTTGCCGCCGAAAGCTGTGCAGCCACCGGGCTGTCCGGCGCCGCCAGCGCCATTGGCTTGACCGCCCTTGCCGCCCGATATGTTGGTGTCGCCGCCCGATGCGGTTCCCCCTGCTGCCGCCGCGCCGCTTGAGTTGCCGACCGCGCCACCATTCGCGGTCAATGATCCGAACGTGCTGCTTGCGCCCGCCGCGCCCGCGCCAGGACTTGTACCAGATCCGCCCGAGCCGCCTCCGCCGCCCACGAGTTCGACATCGATCCAGGTTGCGCTAACGGGCGTCGTGTAAGTTCCGGCGCCGGATGTGTAGACTGTCACTTGCGGTCCCCCGCCGCGAACAACCCACGCCGCGCCAGTGTAGACCATCACCCGATCAACATCATTGACCCAAGCGCGGAAGCCTTCGCGCGGCGTGATTTGCTCCCACGCGCCGTCCCGATAATAAGCCAAGACGCCATTGCTCATGGCGCCCCAAGCCGCGCCGGTCTTGCCGGCCGGCAAGATGTAGACTTGGCCGTCGCTGGGTGAACTAGGCTGCGCCGTGACCGTCGCGGAGACGGCCGCAAGCTGCACCAGCGCGTCAAGCCGAAGCAGAGTCTCGTTGACGGTGATGTGTTTTTGCGCCTGGCCGGCGGCGAGAAATGGCAGCGCCAGATTGGTGGACTGAACGGACATCTGGAGGCGCCTCCTCGCGCCGTGTTGCGGCATTCGCAGTGATCGCCGCTTCAGATCAGCTTAAGGGCGGCGCGGGCCGGTCGGATAAAAAGCCGCATGCGAAGTGAACACATTCGCGTTTTCAATAACTTAGTTGGAATGCTGGGTGTGGGTTGGGCGCGCACTATCCTCCTAATTTTGGCCTCCTAGTTTTGGGCGCTTGCGGGCCTTGCTCCGCGATTGGGTGGACATCCCTTGCGCCGTTGACTACAGCTTTCGGCCCTGGCTGTAGTGGGAGATTGCCGGTGTCAGTCACTTTCGTGCGCCTCGTTGTGGGTGCTGCTGCTGTCGCGCTGATTGCCTCTTGCGGCTCGGGCAGCGATTCCAAGTCATCACAACAAACTGGAGACCTTCGCACCGATATCGTGCGCACGCTCAGCGCTGACGAAGCGGCTAATTTAGCTGTTGCGTTGGCCCAGCTTCCCGCCACCGCCCAGGTGTCGCACATCGTTCCGGACGGCCCGATCGTCGCGCTGCATTACGTGAACGCCGGGACATCGGGTTCTGTCGCGGTCGCGGACTTCATCGAGTTCGACACCGCCCACGCCATCACCGCAAGAGACACTCTTGAATCGCCGCTGCGGGTGGAATCCAATTTGATCGGCGCTTCGGTGACAATTCCCGAAGCCGCCAATAATGAAGCCGAAGCCGCCAACAAGCGCGCCGTGATCGCGTTCATCACCACGCTCAACGCTTCGCCCGACCAGGCGATGACCAGCCTGAGCGAAGACTTCGTCGACCACGCCTTCGGCGACAATCGCGGCGGCTGGCTCACGCGCATGAATGGTATGCACTTCACCTTTGGTATCAAGTCGATCGCCGCGTGGGATGACATCGTCGGAGTGGCAATAACAGTTGCCGTCACCCGCGGCGGAACCCAGACGTTCCTTCCGGGTTACGATTTTTTTCGCCTCCGGGATGGGAAAATTGTTGAACGCTGGAACCTGAACTATTAGTCAGGTGCGGAGCTAGGACGGAGCGCGAGTTAGTGCGCTTATGGCGACGCTCAAGCCGCCAAAGAAACCGCCGACATGCTCGGAGTCCGACTTGACGCCGAAGCGGAAAAGCTGCTCTTTCCGGCCAATCTTAAGGAGCCTACGCCTCGGCGCATTGAGGCGGAAAGCGGCGCCGCATGGGCGTGATAAAAGGCAAGCAATGGCGGTGACGCCGGAACTTTACGCAAAACTGTTTCACCGCGCGCTGTTGATCCGGCGGGTGGAGGAGAAGATCATTGAGCTCTATCCGAGCGATTTGATTCAGAGCCCAGTGCACCTTTCGATCGGCCAGGAAGCGATTTCGGTCGGCGTGTGCGAGGCGATGAAGGACGGCGATCTCGTCTACGGCTCTTACCGCAGCCACGCGCTCTATCTTGGCGTCGGCGGCGATCTTGCCGAGATGTTCGCGGAACTGATGGGGCGCATCGGCGGGGTGTCCAAGGGCAAGGCCGGCTCCATGCACCTCACCTATCCCAAGAAGGGCTTCATGGGCTCATCGGCGGTGGTGGCGACGCAATTGCCGCACGCGGTCGGCTCGGCTTACGCCGCCAAGGTGCGCAAGACTGACCAGGTCGTTGTCTGCGTTTTCGGAGACGGCGCCTTGGAAGAAGGCGTCACCCACGAGAGCTTTAATTTCGCCGCGCTGGAAAAACTTCCGGTGCTGTTCATGTGCGAGAACAACCAGCTCGCCGTGCACTCGCATCTGCATGAGCGCCATGCTTTCAAGATCGAAAACATGGCCAAGCTGTTCGGCTTTCCCTACACGCGCATCGACAAAGGCTGGGACCTGACGGAGGTGTACGAAACCTGCAAGCGCGAAACCGATTCGGTGCGGGCGGGCGGCGGCCCTCGCTTCATCGAAGCGGCCACCTTCCGCTACAAGGAGCATGTCGGCACCAACGACGATTTCCACGTCGGTTACCGCGACCGCGCGGATTTCGAGGCTTGGGTCAAGAACGATCCGCTCGTGCAGGACAAGGCGGGCCTCAGGGCTTATCTGGCCGGCGTCGACGCCGAGATTGAGGCCGCAGTCGCAGTCGCGCTCAAGAGCCCGGCGCCGGGCATCGAAGAACTTTTGACCGACGTGATGTGAGCGGACAACCCATGAGCGCCCAGCTTGCCGTGAAGGCCGACGTTGAGACCGTCTCCTACGCCAACGCCTTGTTGGAGACGATGGACAACGCCCTTGGCGACAATCCCAATTGCATAATCCTCGGCCAGGGCGCCGACGATTTTAAAGGCATCTTTGGGTCAACTGCGGGCCTCGCCGACAAGTACGGTCACAACCGCGTGCGCGACATGCCGTTGATGGAAGATGGCATGACCGGCATCGCGCTAGGGGCGGCGCTCAATGGCGTCTACCCGATTTTGACTCACATACGTTCGGACTTCGTGCTGCTTTCTGCCAACCAGATCATCAATCTAATCGCCAAGTACAAATACATGTTTGGCGGGCTCTATGAGCTCCCGCTCATGATCCGCACCGTGATCGGGCGATCCTGGGGCCAGGGCGCGCAGCACTCGCAGAGTCTGCAATCGCTGTTCGCGCACATTCCAGGGCTCACCATCGTCGTGCCGTCCTCGGCGCAGACCGTGCTCGACACCTATCCCTACCTGATCGCCCAGCACAAAGCGCCAGTGATCACTTTCGAGCACCGCATGCTTTACAATTTAGATTTCGAGGTTGATCGCGGCCAATTCCTCAACAATCCGCTGACATCGCGCCTCGTGCAACAAGGTTCGGAGCTCACAATCGTCGCTTCATCCATCATGGTGCTGGAGGCGCGCCGCGCAGCCAAGTGGCTAAAGGAGCACGGCATCACGTTCGATCTGATCGACGTGCACGCCCCAAGCCACATCGACCGCCGCATGATCATCGAATCCGTACGCAAGACCGGCAAGCTCTTGGTGCTCGACACCTCGTGGACCTCGTTCGGCACGACGGCGGAAATTTGCAGATTGATCGCCGAGAGCGAGCCGCAGGCGCTCAAGGCGGCGGTGAGATCGCTCGGCTTGGCCCCCGCACCCTGCCCAACTGCTAAGGCGCTCGAAGATTTGTACTATCCCAACCTCGCCAACGTCGTCGATGCCGCCTCCGCACTGGCGAGAGGCAAGGCGGCGCACGGGATTCCGCTGCCGCCGGAAAAAACCATGAGCGACATCTACAAGAAATTCCGCGGCCCGTTTTGACCCGCGCCTAAAGGTATTGCGCGATGGCGCCAAAAGCACTGATCACCGGAATCACCGGCATGGTGGGTTCGCACCTGGCGGAGTATCTGCTCGCGAAGTCAGATTGGGACGTGCACGGCATGTGCCGCTGGCGCAGCCCATTGGACAACATCGAGACCTTAATTCCGCAGGTGAATGCGCGCGACCGCATGTTCCTGCATTACGGCGATCTGCGCGACACCATGTCGATTGATCATGTAATAGCTCAAGTGAAGCCCGATTACGTGTTCCATCTGGCGGCGCAGAGTTTCCCGCAGACCAGCTTCACCGCCCCGCTCGATACGCTCGACACCAACATCCAGGGCACGACGCGCGTTTTGGAAGCGCTCAAACGCCACGCCAAGGACGCGGTAATCCACGTTTGCGCTTCGTCCGAAGTATTCGGCCGCGTACCCAAAGAGAAATTGCCGATCAACGAGGAATGCAGCTTTCATCCCGCCTCGCCTTACGCGATCTCCAAAGTCGGCACGGACCTGGTGGGCCGCTATTACGCCGAGGCTTTCGGTATGTGCGTGATGACGACGCGCATGTTCACTCATACTGGCCCGCGCCGCGGTGATGTGTTTGCAGAATCCACCTTCGCCAAGCAAATCGCGCTGATCGAGCGTGGCGCCATCCCGCCAGTGGTGAAGGCGGGCAATTTGAAATCGCTGCGCACCATCGCCGATGTGCGCGACGCTGTGCGCGCGTATCACATGTTGGTGACGATCAAGCCGAGTCCGGGCGAATATTACAATATCGGTGGAGAATTTTCCTGCGAGATCGGCGATGTGCTCAATACGTTGATCAAACTCTCGACTTGCGCGGATCAAATTCGCGTCGAAATCGACCCCGAGCGGCTCCGTCCCATCGACGCCGATCTGCAAGTGCCGAATACGGAGAAATTCAGGAAGCACACTGGCTGGACGCCTGTCTTTACGTATGAGCAAACCATGGCCGACCTGCTCGATTATTGGCGTATGCGCGCCCAGAAGTTTGACGGCGCGTTGCTCAGCCGCTGAACCGAGCCAGCGCCGCATCTAGTCCGGCGGCGTCAGCGAGCGAGACGCAGTGTTCCACGTTTGGGTCAGTGTTAGCGTCGGACGCGACGCCGTCCAGATGCGCGCCCAGCGGCGTCAGGGCCGTATTTAGCTTGGCTACGCTTGCGGCGTTCGACACATAAACATAAAGCCCCGCGTCGTTGGCGCGCTTCACGGCGGCCCCGTCCTGCGCCATATGTTCCGTGATGACCAAGGCAGGCCGCCGCCGCATCGCAGGCACAACGTTCTGCGCTTCGTCGAGCGCATCGGGCACGCCAATATCAAGGAAGGGGCCGTCATAAACGGCGCCGGCGAGCCTCCCCGCTTGCGCCAACGCCGGAAACACGTCCCGCTCCAGCGATACCGCACCCTCACCGATGAGATCGACAATTTCCCGTCGCAACAAATACACCCCGCCATTGATGAGCCCCGCCCCGCCTTCGCCGCGCTCCCGGAACCCGCGCACGACGGCGCCATCGAGTTCGACCATGCCGTAGCGGTCGGCATGAGCGATATGGCGCAACGCCAGCTTGCCAAGCCAATTGACCGCCGCCGGCGGGCGCGCCAGATCGAGCAGATTGAAGCGGAAGAAACTATCCCCATTGCCCATCAAGAACGTGTCGTCGAGATCGTCGGTGGCAAACCGCAACGCGCCGCCGGTGCCCAAGGGTGCGGGCTCGATCAGGGTTGTTACATCGGCGTCGGCGGCGAAGCATTCCTCAACAAACTGGCCTAAATGCCCCGCCAACAGCAAAAACCGGGTAATTCCGTAGCGGCGTGCGTCCTCAATCAGGTGGCGCAGGAAGGGCTTGCCGGCGACAGGTTGCAGGGGCTTGGGAAGGCCAGACGCGCGTGCGCCGAGCCTTGTGCCCATACCTCCAACCAGGAACACCATCTGGGTTGTCAAGACGCGCCTCTCCTCCCTAAAATGCGCCGGCGCGCTCCGGCGCACACCTTTCGTAGGGCCAGGACAATGACGCATTTCAGTTTGATGGCCAACCTTTTCGCCACACGAAGACAGCGATCTGCTTGCTCGTGAGCGATCTGACTGCCCAAGCGCGCGCGGTGAGTTTCACTGGCAAAACCGTTGCCCGCATAGTTGGCCTGCCGCTGCGCGAGGAACCGCGTGTGATGGCGGGTTTGCCGCCACTCAAGGCGACGCCAGTTTCATCCACACGCCGCGCTGAAATTCTGGGTGAGATCGAGGACATCATCGCGCAACGGCGCTTCCGCGTCATCGGCGAAGGCGACGACCAAGCGATTTGGCAAAAGGGCTGGTCGGAGGTGGCTGCACAGATCCGCGCCGCCGAGAAGATCACGCTGGAGACCTTGAAGCCGCAATATTTCCATCGCGGCGTGCCGTTGCGGCTGCTCGGCGATTATTGGATTCCGGACACAGATTATTTCGAATATTATCTCGGCATCGCCGTGCGCCGCCTGCTCATGCTGCATACATTCGACGCGCCCAAGTGCATTGTCGAGCTGGGCTGTGGCACCGGTATGAACATCGTGCTCGCGGCCGAGCTTTTTCCGAACGCTGCCCTGGTCGGCACGGATTGGGCGGCGGCCTCGGTCGATATTATGCGCGTCATGGCGCGCAAGCTAGGGCGCGACATCGAGGGCGCGATCTACAATATGCTCACCGCCGAAGGCGGCCCAACGCTGCCGATCGATGCCGAAACCGACGTCATCACCGTTCACGCGCTAGAGCAATTGGGCGCCTCGGGACCGCACGTGATCGACCTCTTGCTCAAGAAGCGCCCGCGCCAGGTGCTGCATATTGAACCAATGCTCGATTTCTACGATCGCAGCCTTCCCCACGACGACATCGCCGCGCGCTATCATTTGGCGCGCGGCTATTTGCAGGGTCTCGCACCCGCGCTCACGGCGCATGCGGCAAGAGGAGAAATTCAGATTCTTTCGCAAGGCCGCGTTCGACTCGGCAATCTCTATCACGAGGCATATTCCTACATCTCGTGGGCGCCGCAATCGTGAGCGATGTCTGGCGCGTCATAAACGAGGAGGTTCTTCTGGACGTTCCGCGCATCAAGGTCACGCGCGAGCAGGTCGAAACGCCGGCGTCCGGAATCATCGACGATTATTATCAAGTCCATATGGGCGAAGCCGCGGTGATCGCCGCGCAGAACGCCGAGGGGCGCTACATCATCTTGCGCCTCTACAAACATGGTCCGCGCAAAACTGGACTTGGTTTTCCTGGCGGCGGCGTCGAAGCGGGCGAAAGCGCACTCGCCGCCGCCAAACGCGAATTGCTCGAGGAAACCGGATTTACAGCGCCCGATTGGCGCGGCCTCGGCGGCTACAAGGTTCACTCCAATCAAGGCTGCGGCTTCGTGACCTTCTTCAGCGCGCGCGGGGCGGTAACAATCCGCGAGCCCATCGGCGGTGATCTGGAAGGCCACACGCTGCTCTTGCTGACCCCCGCCGAAATACGCACCGCCATCCACGACCAAAGCTTCCTCTCCATGGGCCATGTCTGCATGGCGGCGCTCGCGCTGGGGGAGGATTGACTGCGTCGGCACGCATATCAACCCTAACATCAAAGGCGTTGCGCCAAGTCCCTCAACAGCACTTGGCGTGGCTGCGCTGTGTCGGCGCGTTCGACGTCTTTCGTTAGCAAGAGCGGCCAGTGCGCGCGCACCGCGATCAGCGCATCGACTTCAGCGGAGTCCCGCGGAAAGTACTTCTTGCCGCTCGGCTCGTCGATCACACGCCGAAGCAGCCACCAGCGTTCAAGAAAAGGCCCCAGTATATAGCGTCGCTCAAGCGCGCTCGCGGCGGACAGCACCGGCCCAATATGAGAGAGAAACAAGCGCGGATTAATGTCGGCGATATCGGCTGTCAGGCTTGTGAACGCCGCACGGATTTCATCGCCGGCTTGCGTCCCGGCGTCATTCAACAATGAAAGGCACGTGTCGAGAGCTAGCACATGGACGGCCGCGTTCCGCTCGCAGAAGTCTAGCGCGTGAAGGTATCGTCGCAGCGCCGCCTCGCGTTCACCGTGCCATTGCTCGATCAGTCCAAGATATCCGTGCAGCGTCGAAAAGATGAGGCGATCAATCGCTAGGCGGTCGGCGCGATCAGGTTCTCGATTTCCCGCCCGCACGGCAGCTTGCAATACCAAGTCGCCATAGGCATATTCCCAGAACACGGGATCGGCTCCGCGAAAACCGAACCCAAGATCGGATTGGGACGGACGGAAACTTAGCCCTCCGAAATTCGCCCCGATGGCGAGAAGTCGTTCCCGTGCGCCCTTGACGTCGCCTTCGAAGAACATGCGCCAATGCGCGGCATTCCAATGCAGCACGAACGAGTTTGGAAACCGCGCGACACCGTCATCGACAATCCCCAGCGCGCGCCGATAGCGCGCCTCGGCCTCAACGAGCCGCCCGCGATCACGCAGCAAGATGGCCTGCTGAATCAAGGTCATCGCCGTGTTGTTGATACCGATATCGTCATCCTCGGCCAGCGCCTGCGTTCGCCACGCAACCATTGCGTCCGTTTTGGCGAGTATGTTTTCCGCGCCGAACATCCAGGCGTCCATCGCAGGCACGGGCCAGACGCTGCGCTGGCGGCCGTTCGGCCCAACTGCCCTGGCGAAGCCGTGGCGACGCAGCAGCACCAGCATAGCCGCGCATTTCAATGTGCGTTCGAACAGCGCCGAACGCGGCGCTTGCCGCGGCGCCAAAGCGTTTCTGATCTCAGGAAATATCGTAGCGGCATTGTAAGGGGAGCCTAGCGTGTTATCGTTCCACTGCTCGATATGGCGCGCCATATCTTCGACCATGTGCTCCGGTCGGAACGGGAAGCATCCTGGTCCGAAGCGCTCAAATGTCGTACGTTCAGGGTGCAGCACAAATGTCCCGCGCGACAGGGCTTGCAGCCATCGGGGCGACGGACACCCGCGATAACGGTTCACGATCGGAACAAACTTGGCGCTGCCAAGCAGATCCAGAAACGCCGGCTCATCGAGATGGCCGTCAAACACGCGCACATGGAAGTGCCGCCCAAGTTCGGCGAGATTGGCGATGAAATGCGCTCGGTCGATTTGCGGGCTGTCGAGGCCGGCGCCGGTGAACACGAGATCAAGCGGCTTCTCGGCCTGATAGAACGCCTCCGGGCAAGGCGACGACATCGAATCACAAAAGAGGTTGCTGGCGGCAAACGCATTGCAGGTTCGCGTCAATTCGTAATGCTCTTGAGAAACGTTTGTCATGGAGACGTCGAAGAGACCAAAATTTCCCGACATCCGATAGAAAAATCGGTCGGTGTCGTGCAGCCAGACCACCTTTGGTACCTCGCACGCCGCAAAGTCGCGCGGCAGCAGCCATTGCGGTGTTCCCGAATATATGAAGAATGGGCGATCACCGCGCGGAAGGTCGTCAATCACTGAGCTGAACGGCATTGCGAGCGCGTCGGGATTTGACTCGTCCACGAGCTGTGTGCCGACATGGGTGCAAACAAATTGCCCAAAACGCTGGCGAGCGTCACGGACGGCGTCGGCTTCTCCAGTGTAAATTGGCAGCGCGACGGCGATTGTGACGATTGGGATGGAGGACGCGCCGACGAGTGCTTCGAGGTCCCGCGCTATAGACGCGCAGCCCCCGCCGATTCCAAGGTGACGCAGCACCTTCAAGGCGCGCTGGCACTCATTGGAAACCCAGCAGGCGTAAGCAAGGCAGAGCTCGCTGAACGGCGTCAGCACTTCCAATGATTGCAGTGCGCCTTTTCCCTGCTCGACCATGCCGCACAGGATGAGCGCCTGGCCCGCCAATTCGCCGCCCGGCGCGGCGTGCTGAGCCACCAGGAGGTAGTCGCCGGCGTAAAAGGCGCGCTGCAGCGAGCCGTGCCAGTCCAGAATCTCATCGACCGAGAATCGGTGCGGGCTGGCCAATGGCTCGAGCATGCACTCGCTCTATGCGATCAGGCCCGGCTTAGTCCAGCTCTCGGGCTCCGTGCGCGCCGGCTCAATCGCGTCAAAATAGAATTGGAAGCGCCGCGTGAGCGCATCGATCGTCTCTTGCTTCAACTTGCGCAGGTGATCTCCAGGCCTCATCTGTCGGCGATGCACGTTGGGGTTCTCGACCACCGGGTCGAATTCTCTAGCGAAATAGCTCATCGCGAATGACGTGAACTCATCGGCATCGACATTTGATGCGCCCAGACCGCACATGAATGAAAACACCCACGTTCTTGGATCGAGCATGAGATTTTCGTAGGTCAGGAGCGTTGTGCTGCGTAGCGGCAGGATCGCATCGAAATAGCGACGCAAGTTTCCTTCGACAAAGCCCGCATACTGCAAGACGAATGTGTCTGGTCCCTGCTCGATCCATTGCTGTCGCATCGATTCGCTCGCTCGGAGCAACTCGCCATCAGGCCCAACCAACATCGCCTCTTCACCGATAGGGTGCGAATGTGTCCAGGAATAATACATCGAGACCAGCAAATCCCGGGGATCGCGCAGCACGAGGACACATCTGCTGAACGTATCAGCATCGAACTCAAAGTATCCGCGAAAGGGGCCAAGTAAACCGAAGTGACGCGGTACGATGTCGCCCTTTTCTCGCAGCCTAACCTCGTCCATAATGTACTCGCTTCCGGCTCCATTCGGCGAATGCAACTGAACGCCCACGACGTTGGCGATGTATTCCATGATACGCCAGACGAGCATGCTGGCGCATCTGTGAAGGGTAAAAACCGCTCTCCGATCCCGCGCGCCTGACGCGCTGGACGACAATGCTTGCATCAGCCGCGCCCGCGCCCCGCTCTCGCGTAGCGCTTTGATCGTGTCCACCACACCTTGCGACCTGTTATCGGTTGTTACTAATACATTGATCTGCTTGGTGATTGCCTGCACGCATTGGACAAGCGCCTCGTCGCGCGCCAGCTTCGCGACATTGTCGGCGTGAAGGCCGTCGAAGCCCCCCTGCAGCAATTCGATTTTGCGCGCCTGCGCCTCGTCGCGCGCCAGCTTTGCGGCATTGTCAGCGTGGAGACCGTCAACGCTTTTCCACAATTCATCGATTCGGCGCCTGTTCGCCTCGGCGCGCTCGATCTGTACAACCTGTTCGCCCCGCAGCGCTTCAAGCAGCGTCACCAAGTCATGCACGCGAGCCGCAAGCGCCTCGTCCCGGTTGAGTTTCGCGGTCAAATGCTGGTCGAGTTCCTCGACCTGCACGCGCATGAGATCAAGACCACGGCGCAGCTCGGCTTGACCACGCACGTCCGCTTCACGCATCTTGGCCAGCAGCTCCACAACACGTGCGGCCTGGCCGTGGTCGAGCGGTTCGGATTGCGACAGAAGCGCTTCTGCTTCCGACATCAGCCTCAGCAATGTGGCGTCGCGTCTCTTGTTACTGACCATGCCTTGCAAGCCCTCGCGCCACGGATTCTCGTGGCCCGCGCCTTCCTCGCCTCAATCTCTAAGACCGTAGTGAAAGCCCGCGCAAGCTTACTCCCTTACTCGATGCGGCCGGCGTCCCAAGCTCGTCTGCTCGCCGCTCTCAGCGCCGCGCAGGGCGCGCGCCGCAAGCTGGCGCATCAGCGCCTCCTCGATGCTTTCGTCTTCCTGGAGAGACGCATCGGCCGCCTCGTCCCCATCATCAGCTGGCGGCGCTAGGCGCGCCATGCCCAGCGTTTCACGCAGCATATCTTCGAATGCAAATTCCAACTTGCGCGCGAACGCACTCGATTCCGAGAATCCGAATTTATTGACATCCGTGCGCAAAGAACTCCGAAGCGCCAACAGCCTGGGCCTGTCCGCCGCCAACCGCGCGCAGACCTCGATGAATTCCTGAGGCGATTCACCCACCAAATCGCCCAAGCCGCACGCCTCTAGGATCGATGCGCCATAAGCGGACGAGAACCGCCGCCCTTTCAGCGTAACCGCCGGAACCCCTTGCCAAACCGACTCAGCAATCGTGTTGCCGCCATTGTACGGCCAGGTGTCGAGGCTGATGTCGATCTCACCATAGCTGCGCAATATGCTCATCCGATCGCCGCCTTTTTCGAATCGCAAGCGATTTGCGGCAATGCCTTGGAACTCAAAACGGCGATACATGAATGCACGGCTGAGCGGCGAAGTGAGGCCGACATTGCGCAACAATAGCCGCGACTCCGGGACCGCCTGCAACATCTTCGCCCAGATCATGATCTGGTAATCGTTGATCTTGCCCTCGCTGCCGAAACACCCAAACGTGATCCAACCGTTCCTGAGGAACGGCGGCGGCTCCACGCGCGGCAGCTTGGCGCGGGCGTAGTTGAAATTGAAGAAGCACCCGGGGACACGATACACCTTTTCCGAATAATATCGCTCCGATTGCCGGGCCAGGCTGGTTGTGTCGGCGATCACGTAATCTATGTTCGGTACTGCTGAGGTGCCTGCGTGGTTCAAATATGACACCTGCACACTGGCGCCTCTTCCCGCCATCGCGACGAAACGGTGAAACGGCGAGAAACCGCTGAACTCGCAAAGCACATCGATTCCGTCGCGCCGGAATTTCTCGACCAATTGTTCCGAGCTAAGATCGCCGACGACATGAAAATCATCAAATACCTCCTTGATCTCGCCGGGCTCGTCATAGGGCGAATAAGCGTGGATATCGAAGCGGAACCGGTCCATCTCGTTTATCCAAGGCAGACCCTGATAGACGATGGTGGGAGCGTGCCACCAGCCGCACAACAATCCGATCCGGATTTTGCGTTTGCCGTTATATGGGCGCGGTGTGAACGTCTCCGCGAGTTTTCTGATTGACGAGGTGTGCCGCTGCGCCCAATGCCGCTGCGCCTCAAGCAAGCTTGCATCCGTCGCCAATGGCTGTTTCAGCGCCGCCTGCACCGCTATGGAATCAATCCGTTCCGAATGGAGCGGTTCAGCGCCTTTCCACATCAGCATGGCCTGATCAATCTGGCCGCGGGCGTGGTAGAAATTTGCGAAGGCGTCGTAGATCGCCGGCAAGCGTTCCTTGATGTAAAAGGCCTGCGCAGACATGAGATGGTCTAGATTAGTCGCGGGCCGTTGGCGTTGTAGCACTGCGTCCACAACCGCGACAATCGGGTTGGATGGCGCCGGCCGCACCAGCATGTCAGCCAGCGCGCGTTTCGTGCCGATACCGACACGCTTGCGCAGCCAGCCTGGCGCAAATCGTCGATACAAGGCTCGCACCGCATACAATCGCCCTTCACGTGTACGCAACCCGCTTGGTGGGCGAGGCGGCAGCGGCGCGTCGGAGGCCGCCGGCGGTGGCGGCTCATGGTGACTTGGCTGGCTTGCCGCCGCGTCGGCCGCGTGTCCATTGAACTCGGTTAACAGATTCATCGCATCGATCTGGGCAGCTAAGAGCGCGGCGGTTTCATAGCGCGCCTGACTGGTAAGATGGCGATGCAATCCGATGAGCTGCATCAGCGTGAAAACATCTCGGTAATAGTCCCACTCGGGAAAGACACCGGTCGAGCCAAACAGCGAGTGGCGCAAGTATTGCAACCGGGCGTGCAGCTCTTGCAGAACGCGCTCATTATTGTGGCTGAGTTGGCCTTCGTGGATGCGATACTTGGATAGCTTCTTCGGGGTGTACTTGATTTCGGCCTCGAGCGCCAATCGGCACCAAACCTCGAACTCCAGGGCTTGCTCCGCCTCCGGCGCTTCAAGCACTCGCAACCATTCCAGCACCCGTCGCGAAAAATATGTCGAAGACCAATAGGGACAATACTGACCGGCAAGGTAGCCGACGAGGTCGAACGGCGCGCCCACAAAATCCATAAGGAACTGCCCGTCGGCGCCGATCATGTCGGCATCGCCTGTCAACGCGCCCATCATCGGTTCACGTCGAAACATATCCACGGCAACCGAGACTGCTCCGGGAAGCAAGTCCTCGTCCGACAGACAACAACCGATGATGTCTCCCTTGCAGCGACGGAGCGCGCGTAGGAAGGCTTGGTTGGGCCCGGAATCGGGTTCGGAAACGAGCTTTATACGATCGGGGTGGCGCTCGGCGCATTGTTGCAGATACGCCAGCGTACCGTCTGTCGAAGCGCCATCTTGGATGACGAATTCGAGATTGGCGTAGTCCTGCGCCAACACACTTTCGACGCTTGATCGAATGTACCGATCTGCATTCCTGCAGAACATCATGATCGAAACCAGGGGCCTGTACTCACTCATCGGCGCGCTTTCCCATCTCCTCGCCGCCCAAGCATGTCCAGGCTGACGCCGGCTCGCTGACCAGCTGCGCCCCAGCATGCTCCCGGGTGGCGAAAATTGCCGTCACGCCGCCACCTGCAAGATTGTGTGCGCTCAAAGTGGGCGTGTTCACGACCACAGGTGCGCGCGCCGTTCGCCGACAGTTCAGCGCGCCGGGAAACAAATGGTCGATCCGATCAAAACCGCTGACCACGCCCTCGTGCTCGACCGGGCGCCCATCGCCGTCGATGACCAGGATTAAACCCCCTGGCGCGAGTTGCTCAATCGCCAGCGTCAGGATTTCGTCATCGACGTCCCTGACGCTGCGCCGATCAAGCACAACGAGCTCGAGCGGCTTCATGCCTACTGTCAAACGCTCGGCCAACGCGGCGCACATGGACTCGGTCCCCGACACCAGCCGCGAATATCCCTGGTACCCGGTCACTGACGCGACAATGGTAAAATTAGCTGGACTGAACGGCAAATCATTGGCGTCGCCAACTGACCATGGAGCAACGAGCACGGTTTCGATGGTCCGGCATTCAGCAAACACCGCCGCAAGCGCTGGCGCGCAAACTTCACCCACATAAAGCAAGGACCCCGGATACTCGCTCACACAAAAGCCGTGCAGCACCAACGTAGCGTCTCGTTCGTCAGTCGGCACGTCACGCCCAAAGGCCCAGCGACCACACAGATGCTCGCAGGCCGCTGCGAAACACTTGTCGCGGAACAAGTGCTCGAAGTTGGCGCGCTTAACGAACGCGCCGCTCAGGGGTTTGCAGCGCGAAACGACGTGAGCCGGCAGGGCGACAACATTTGCCGTCTTCAACTCGATGCGCTCGTACGGCGCGCCCCAATTTGCGCCGCTTGGCCGCTCCACGCCCGAAATTATCATTCGATTGATTTTTTCTAGCTTCGGCGCGCCTGCATCGGCATCTTCCAAGCGCCGCGGCGCATGCTCCATATGCATGCCGCAGACGCCAAAATGGGCGAGATCAAACCAAGTGTGGTTTTGCATCGCGCGCAGCATTAAGTCATTATCGACCCATCCCCACGCGCCGATGAGCTTTTCGTTGTAGCCCCCCAGGCGCTCCCACATCGTGGCATGCATCATCAGCGCCGCCGCGAAGCCGCCGATACCGCTTTGGCCGGGCGCCTCGGTGCGAACCCCGGCGCTCAGAAACGGCAACAAGCGATCCCATTCCACAACGGATGGCTGGCGACGCACCCGGTCATATGGAATCTGATAGCGCCGGATCGGAAACAGCGTTGCCTCCGGATCAACGGCAAGCCGCAATGTTCCCCTCGCCACGCGAACCATCGCAAGCAATGAAGCGTCTGGATAAAGCGTGTCGGAGTCCGCGGCGATCACGTATTCCCCGGTCGCCCGCCTCGCGCCGATATTGGTGATGAGCGTAGTGTGCAAAACTGGCCGCGGACAAAGCCGTGCGGCTTGTTCCGGCGACACCTGCAAGAAGCGCCCGATCCGCGCGGCGCTTTCATTGAGCTGGAGCGCCTCACAAATAGGCTCGGTGCTGCCCCAATCGACATAAACCAATTCGATCTCATCGAGCACGCCTACGCGCTCGGCCACAATGCCGAGATGATTGATCGTCGTATTCACCCGATAGGCGTAATCGCCGCCATAATTGTCATTGCGGCCGAACACAACGAACGAAATCGCCGGCCTCGCCACCATTGCTTCCTGTCCCCACCGCCCTCCGCACAAGCCTCAAGCGGCCGCAGCCTCACGGCGCGCAACACCATGATAGAATTGAATTCCTTCGTCAACGCTACCGTCGAAGGCCACCTTGCCGTGATCGAGCATTACCACCCGGTTGCAAAAATCGCGAACGATTGCTTCCGAATGCGTCGCCAAGACCATGATTTTCGAGGTCTCCATGACGCTCGCCAAATGCGCTTGCGCCTTCTGAACGAATTCGCGGTCGCCAACGCCTAGAACTTCGTCGATCAGGAGAATCTCGGGGTTGATGGACGTGGCGATGCTAAATCCAAGGCGCATTACCATGCCCGAAGAATAGGCGCGAACCGGCAGGGCCAGATACTCGCCAAGCTCGCAGAAAGTTTCTACTCGTTCGGTAAACACATCCAAGTTGCGCTTGTTCCCCCTGCGGAACAGCGACGCCAGCCGGATGTTTTCATAGCCCGTCGCTTCAAAATCCATGCCAAGGGTCAGGTCGAATAAGGTCGTGACATCACCGTCGATCATCACCTCCCCGCTGGTGGGCTCGTAAAGTGAGGCCAGAACCTTGAGCAGGGTACTCTTGCCGGCGCCGTTCATGCCGAGCAGTCCGACGCGCTCGCCGGCGCGGATCTCAAGCGACACGCCATCAAGCGCCTGCACCTGCGTCACGCTGCCGAGTTTCTGCCTAATGACCCCGCCAATGCCGAGCTGGCGCATAATCGCAGCGCGCAGCGATCGCGCGTCGGCGCCGAGCACGGGATAGAGCAACGAAACATTACTTAGCCAAAGAATGCTCACAGACGACTCTCAAATCCAAAACGCCAAACGGCTGCGCGCCTTGGCGAAGACCGGAAGGCAAAGCGCGAAGCCCAACGCAGTAACAATGCCGACGACAGCCCAAGATGTGAGTGACGGCGGCGATCCTAGCAATGGGTCGCGTACTATAGCTATGAAGTGGGTGAATGGATTCACGTGCGCATAATACGCACGATCCGCCAGCATTTCTACGCGCCATACGATCGGCGTAAGGAAGAATAACACCGTCAACACCGAACCAACGAGCGGCTCGATGTCTCGGAAGCGCACGCTGATCGAACCTAAGAACAAGCCGAGCCAAACCCCATTCAACAAAATGGCGATTAGCCCAGGAATCGCCCACCAGATCCAAGGCGATAACGCGACATGACAATACCAAGCGGCGAACACGAAGATAATGATGCTATGCAAGAACAGGATGCCGTTCCGCGTCACCATACGCAGCACGTGGAATGATTTCGGGATGGACATGTTGCGCTGTATCGCCACCGCGTGACCTGATGAAAACACCGAGCAGGAATCGAGAATAATGGCCTGAATAAACATCCACAACACAAAACCCGCCGACATATAGGGGAACGTGTCGGTGAAATTCATGCCAAAGAGCGTGCTCCAAACCACGCCCATCCCGATTAGGCCTATGGAGTTCGAGAGTACAATCCAAAACGGACCCAAGACAGTGCGTCGGTAGCGCGCGCGTACATCATGCAAGGCCAGCGTCCACCAGGTATTTGCGCGAGCCAAACCGGCGCCAAAATCGCCGAGCGCGCTGCTCAACTGCCCACGCTTTGACCGCGTAGTGAGCGGGCGATCAACAATCACTTCTGAAGGTTGCACCACGAAGGCCTCCTGCCGCACGGCCAGCGGCGCACATTGCTTAACAGGTGGACATGAGGTCTGACAATTGCTCTGGCGTAGCCAACCCAAGCGCTCGGCAGCGCCGCAGATGGCCTTGCTCCGCCTCAAACAAAGCGTCCGCGCCGAGAGTCATCTCACAAGCGCCCCGCATGGCGAATGTAAGGCCCCAAAAATCCGGCATGACTGGTTTTCCGAGGGTTCCCCGCCCAGCCAGGCCCCATCCGCGCAAATTCGCCAAAACGCCCTCTCCTGCCAGCGACAGCGCAGTATGCACGCACCAGAGTGCGAACACCGATCTGGCGATCCCAACATGCCCGCCGCCAAGCAGCCTCCCAGCGAGGCCGTTTAGCTCAGCCTTCAGCTTCGCCACATCCCGCAGCGGGCTCATAGTACGCGAGCCGGGGTGGACATTTATGCGCGCAACAGGCTTCTGACCAAGCCACACCGCGTTTGCGCAAGCCAACGCCTCCACCATGAAAAGACGATCATGTACGGCGGGAAATGAAGTATTGAACCCGATCATTTTGACCAACGGCGCAGCGATCAAAGCGCTATTGAGACCTGGATAGCGGCGCAGGATTCCCCATAACCGATTGGGGCTCGGAAGAATGCGAACTTCACCCCCATCATGCAATTCCGCCGGAAATAGCGCGACGTCCCACCCAGGGGCGCCAATCGCTTCGGCGAATGCGGCCCCGGCTGAATCGGTCCATGTGTCGTCAGCCATCAACAAGGCGATCACGCCGCCGCGCGCCGCCCTGGCAGCGGTGTTGCAAGAGTCGTGCGCGCCCTCGCCAGGGCGAACTAGAATGTGGAGTTCGGGACGCGCAGCGAGGCGCTGAAGCGTGGCGTCCGTCGAGCCGCCATCGACTACAATATGTTCGACGCGCAGGCCGGCGCGTGCAAGGCGTAGAGTGCTGTCGAGACAGGCCTCGATATGGGCCGCGCCGTTGAGCACCGGCGTGATGACCGTAAGGTCCGGCGCGTCCGATGACATCATTGATCCACTCTAAAAAGCACCCTAGAGCGAGCCTGTGCGCGCCTTGAAATAGGCGGCCGTGCGTTCGAGACCTTCGTGCAATTGCACCTCCGGCGTCCACCCGCCGAGCTTTTCCTGCGCCAGGCGAATGTCTGGTCGGCGGCGCGACGGATCATCTACCGGGCGATCTGTGAAGGTCAGTTTCGATTTCGAGCCGAGCAATTCAACGATTTTTTCGGCGAGCTCACGCACTGTGAACTCATTCGGGTTGCCGATATTAATCGGGCCGGGAAATTTCTCGTCGAGATCCATATAGCGGATGATAGCTTCCACCAGATCATCGACATAGCAAAATGAGCGCGACTGGCTGCCGTCGCCATGCACTTGGATGGGTTGGTTGCTCTGCGCCTGGAGAATGAAGTTCGACACGACGCGCCCGTCATTTGGATGCATGCGAGGCCCGTAAGTATTGAAAATGCGAACGACGCGGATATCCATCCGGTATTGCCGCCAATAGTCAAAAAACAACGTTTCTGCGCAGCGTTTACCTTCATCATAGCAAGCGCGCGGGCCGATCGGATTGACCCGGCCCCAATAGCGTTCCTCCTGGGGGTGCACCTCGGGATCGCCATACACTTCACTGGTGGAGGCCTGCAAAATGCGTGCGCCGGTGCGCTTGGCAAGACCCAACATATTGATGGCGCCATGCACGCTCGTCTTCGTGGTTTGCACAGGGTCGAGTTGATAGTGGATAGGTGAAGCAGGACACGCGAAATTGTATATCTGATCAACCTCCAAATAGATCGGAAAAGTCACGTCGTGGCGCAACACTTCGAAATTTGGCGCGCCGATAATGTGGGCGATATTGTCCTTTGTCCCAGTGAAAAAATTATCGAGGCAGATGACGTCATCGCCGCGCCCCACCAGGCGCTCGCAAATATGCGAACCAAGAAAGCCAGCCCCGCCAGTGACCAATACGCGATTTCTCAAATGCATAATCGGCGCGTTCCTTCAGGCTGCCGGTTTGAAAGGGTTGGCGCGATACCAGTCGATGGCGCGCTTCAAGCCAGCCGGCAAATTCACCTTGACTTCAAAACCGAGTTTTTCCTTGGCCAATTTCGCGCTTAAGCGGCGAACCGGCGCAGTTGAGGGCTTAGTCGAGTTGAAGGAGACGTGCGGGTTGGAAAAATCGCCCACTTCGAACGCGGTGTTCATTACTTCCTTGACGGTGACGCCCTCGCCCGAACAAATATTGACGGCGAGGAACGGTTCCGGCGCATGGAACGCCGCAAACAAGCCGTCCATGAAATCGTCGATATAGATGAGGTCGCGCACCTCTTCGCCAGTACCCCACACTTCAAACGGATCTTGCCGTTCAGCCACGCGCTTGATCAGCGCGGCGGTGACGTGTGACGTGGCCGGATCGAATTTATCGCCAGGCCCATAGACGTTGGAGGGGCGCACCACTACGCAATCCATGGGTTTTGGAATCTTGGTTGCGTAAGTCTTGCACAAAATTTCCGCGTACCGTTTCATCCAGGCTACCGCGTAATAAACATCGACTGGTTCGCCTTCGAACATTTCATGCTCTTCGGCCGGGCGGTGGCCAGTGTCGGGATAGGCCGCCCCCGAACTGATGAAGAGGAATCGCTTCACCCCAGCTTTGTGCGCCTGGTCGAGCAGAAACAGGTTCATCGGAACATTGGGGGTCACATGCGCAAGCGGCTGTAGGCGGATCACTGCGGCGCCCTGGGTATTCGCCGCTGCGTGGAACACGTAATCCATGCCGTCAACCGCCTTAGCGCAGGCTTCCGCAGTGCGTAGATCCGTTTTGATATACGCGCCGCGCGCGTCCGCCGCCGGCGGCTTGACGTGATAGGTGGCGCGCACTTCAGCGCCCGCTTCAACCAGCCGCTTCGCGATATGCGACCCGAGAAAACCTGCGCCGCCTGTCACGAGGCACTTTGCGCCACTGAGTTCGAATGTGCTCACGCTTCTCCTTTTTCGACCGCCCGTCATTCCACGCCGCAATCGCGGCGGCTGAGGATGGGGTTTTCAACCGGCCACCACAACTTTAGCTCTGGATCATTCCAAAGCAATGTGAACTGGGTAGCGCGCTCATAATAACTGGTCTGCTTGTAGTGGAACATCGCCCAATCTGACATCACCACATGGCCGTTGCCATGCTTGGGCGGAATTAGGACCTGCAATCGGTTGTGATCGGAGAGCGTGAAACTGGTCCATTGCCGATATTGCTTCGATTCCCGGTCGTTGTTGACGACGACGAGATAGAACTTGCCGACTAAGCACGAGACCAGCTTTGTGGTCTCGCCATCGCCATGCAGGCCGCGCAGCACGTGGCGCGTCGATACTGAGATGTCATCTTGGATGAACGCGGCATCGATCCCGGCCTTCTTGTAGAGTTCATCATTATAAGTTTCCACGTATTCGCCGCGGAAATCCTCAAACCGGCTCAGCGGTTCGATCAATAGCACGCCGTCGAGCGACGTTTTCTGGACTTTCAGCTCCATCGTCTTTTCCTTTAGAAGGCTTCGCCTCTCACGCCTTCTCGGCGAAATAGTTTTGCCGTTTCAGATACTCATTCTTGTTCTCGAGATACCAGCGCCAGGTGTTCTCGATGCCCTGACGCAAACTTGTGCTCGGATTGTAGCCAATCCACTCTCTCGCGCGGGTGATGTCCATGACTCGGCGCGGAAAACCTGCTGGCTTGGACGCATCGAATTCGTAGCTGAAATCGATCAGCGAAGCCATGGTTTCAACCAATTGCTTGATGGTTACGCCTACGCCAGATCCGAGATTAACGAAGTCGCCCCGGGTGCCATAATAGAGCGCCTGAATCACACCTTCAGCGCAATCGGACGCGTAGGCAAAATCGCGCGCTGCCGAGCCATCGCCCCAGATGCGCAAGGGCCGCTCACCTGCGTCGATGCGCGCTAACAGCGAGGGCACAACCATAGCGTTCTTGGGGTCGAAATTGTCACCTGGCCCATAGACATTGCAGGGTCGCACGACCGCGAAATTCTCAAGGCCATGTTGAATGGAATAGGCCTTCACCTGCATCTCGGCCATGCGCTTGGCCCAACCGGGGAACATGTCCATCGGCGGCTGGCTTTCGTCGTGATCGGATTCGACGAATACTTCGGCGCTGGAATAAGCGCCAATGGAGGAAGTGTAGACCACCTTATCACAGCCATTCACGCGCGCTGCTTCGAGCAGATTGGTGTTCATCATCAGCAGCGGCACGAAAAAGCTGGCTGGCTTTGACTTGGTCACCTCGATCGAACCCTTGATGCCAGCGACATGGAAAACCCAGTCGACATCCTTGGTGAGCTCCTTGCACAGGCCAAAATCAGTCAAGTCGCCGAAGACCTGTTCGGCCTTGGGATGGATCGCATTGAGCCGATCCAGCGAGACGCTGCGCACATGTGCGCCAGCATCGCACAGCATGCGCACAATTTCGCGCCCGATCATGCCGGTGCCGCCGGTTACGATCGCCGATCTGCCCTTCGCAGCCGTGAGCACTTCGTCTTGGATCACTACTATCCCCGCAAAAACCTAGCGTGCGCCATGAACCGGCACGATCGCGCCGCTGACATAGCTGGCCGCATCCGAAAGCAGCCAAACCACGACGGCGGCGACTTCATCGGAGGTCAAAAACCGGCCCATCGGCAGGCTGGCCTCCATCTCGCGCAGGCGCTCCGGCGTCAATACCTTCAAGCGGTCAGTCAGCACCGGGCCGGGGCTGACGGCGTTGACGCGCACCTTCGCGGAGGCGGTCTCACGCGCCAATGAAATCGTCAAGCCGTTGACCGCTGCTTTGCTTGCCGCATAGGCGGTGAGGCCGTTGCCGCCGAAGCTCGCGCATTGCGAGGATATATTGACGATCGCGCCGCCGCCGCGTGCGCTCATGGCCGCGACCGCGCCTTGGCACATCAGGATCGTACCGCGCACATTGGTCGCCAAAACCCGGTCGATCATGCCGATCGGAGCGTCAGCCAGATTCATGCGCTCGCCCGAATCGCCAGCATTGTTGACCAGCCCCGCCAGGCGCGCCGCGTCAGCGCCAAGGCCTCGATAAAACTCGGCGATAGCTTCGGAATCGGTGATGTCACAAACTTGTCGCCGGCAGCCGGCGCCATGTTGCCGAACCTCGCGCTCGGTCTCCTCTGCCGACCCACGATCAACCAAGACGAGATCATAACCCGCATCCGCCGCTGCGAGCGCAATTGCGCGACCGATGCCCCGCCGCGCGCCCGTCACCACACAAAGCGGCCGACCCCGCGCTTGGCTAATCATTGCTCAGGATCGTGATGGATGATTTGTGTACCTTGGCGTTCGAAGGCCACCGGAACATGCAGCAAATCCTTGAGCGCCTCACGAATGCGGGCATGGGCGCGCGGATTGGCGAACACCATGAGAAATCCGCCGCCGCCCGCACCCAACAGCTTGCCGCCAACGGCGCCGGCCTTCAACGCGGCATCGTAAGCAGAATCAACCAATTCGTTCGACACCGCACTCGACAGCGCGCGCTTCATCTGCCAGGTTTCGTGCAAAAGCTCGCCGAATTCTTCCAAATCGGCTGGCCCGCAGAGCAGTGCGTGCGCCTCGGTTGCCAAGCCCTGGATGCGCTTAAGTTCAGTCACTCGCTCTGCCATGTTCTTGACTTTGGTCGCGGCCACGTTTGAGGCAGCGCGGGCGACGCCGGTGTAAAACAACAGCACGTAATCTTGCAGCGCCTGGGTTCGCTCGGAGCTGATGACAACCGGGCGCAAGCAGATCTCGCCATCGCGTTCAATGGTGCAAAAATTTAGCCCGCCATGCGCGGTGGCGACTTGATCCTGCACGCCGACCGTATCGCCAATCAATTCGTACTCGACCTTGATCGCTTGTCGCGCCAATTCCATCTTGCCGACAAATTCGCCGCGTAGCGCATGCAGCGCATTGAGTAATCCGACGCAGAATGCGGAGCTTGAGCCGAGGCCCGCCCGCGCCGGCAGATCACCATGATAATGGATGTCGAGCGCCGGCTCCATCTCAAGCAGTCGCAACGATTCACGCACTACCGGATTTTGGATTTCGCCCAGCGTATTGACATTCTCAATCATCGACCAAGAGATGCGGCCCTTGACCTCAAAGAACGGCGGCAAGCGGCGCGCCATCACGTAGCAATAGCGGTTCAGGGTGACTGACAAGAACGCGCCGCCATATTTCCTAAACCAGGTGGGATAATCCGTGCCGCCGCCGAAGAACGACATCCGAAAGGGCGTTCGAGAAATAATCATTTCCGCCTCTATCCGACCGTCCCTCGTCGGCCGATCGCCAACTAGGGATCAATTCCGGTCGCAAGGCCAAGTCTAGCCCTAGCCTGCACTAACTAACCCGGCGCCAGCCATATTGTCACGTGTTCCCCGCCCAGAGGCGTCACCCGGGCGCCCGCTTGTGCGCTTTTGGCGAGCTGGCAAGATGTAGCGACGCCCATGCCCCCTTCACTTAGCATCATCATCCCCAGCTACAACCGGCCAACGCAATTGGGCCGCGCAATCGCCTCCGCCTGCGCGGCCGCCCCTGAAGACGCTGAAATCCTCGTGATCGATGACGGCTCCTGGCCCGCATTTGCCGAGGCGCCGACTGACCGGCGAGTGCGGCTCATTCGCCACAGTCAAAACCTCGGCGCAGCGGCGGCACGCAACACCGGGCTAGGTGCAGCGCGTGGAGAATGGGTCGCTTTCCTCGATTCGGACGACACTTGGCCAGAGCAAAGCTTCGCCGCGCGCTGGGCGTGGGCGCGGTCGCGCATTGACGCATCGCCGCTCACCATCTTCGTCGCCGGCTTCCGGACCATCGACATACGCAACGGTCGCACGCGCGTACGGCATCCCATCTCCAGCCGCGACCCACTCTGGTTCGCGGGCGGCTGCTGGTTTTGTCCGGGCTCCACGGCGCTGTTCCGGCGCGATCCGATCCTTAACGCCATTGGCCCTCAAGACCCCTCGCTGCGGCGGCTGGAAGATCTTGATTGGTTCTTGCGCCTCGCGCTGGCTGGCGGCGGCGTGGAATCCTCTCCGCTGGTCGGGGCTGAGATCAATCGCGCGGGAGCGCCTGCACTCCAACTTGTCGCGCAATGCCGCAAAATGTTGCTACGCAAATACGCGGCGTCACCGTTCGCGTTGCCGCGTGCGCTGTACAGGCGCCTCGCTGCTTACCTCGACATCGAATGTGCAGCAGCGTTTTGGTTTGGGGGCCGGCCAGCTGGAACCGTTGCGTATCTCGCCCGTTCTTGGCTCGCAGCGCCGCGGGCGCGCCTTCACCTGGAACGCTTCTGGACCTGAACAGTTTGACCAGTGATCGCCCACACGGCGCCATTCAATCGAATGCTGCTTTGAGCCGCGCCTGCAAGCGTAGGACTTCAGCGAAGGCGAGAAACACGTGATAGAGGGTCGAGGCCGGCACGGCCTTCGAGTTCGGTTGGCCGGCGGCGTCAAAATTATCGATCCACAAGCCGTGTGGGTTCACGTTCAGATGGCGGTCGAAGAGCGCCCTTACTGAACTGGCTACAGCCATACGCGGATCAGCGCCCGTCAACTCGAACAGCGCCAGATGGCCTTTGATGCGCTCCGTATTCGACCAGGTGCGCGAACCTCGATCCAGGACGGCGCCGTCGTCGCGCACCTGGTTGAATGTGAGCTGTGTTGCGGGATCGACCCCGTGTTGTTCGGCGAAAGCTACTAGAGCTTGCGCCGATCGCGTCACATCAACGCCGGCGAAGCGTTGATATCGCTCCAAAATCCACGCCCATTCGAACTGGTGGCCGGGCTCGACAATGCAGCCCTGGCCACCGGGCGCGCGCGCCCAATTGTCGGTGAAATACTCTCCCAATGTTAGCCCGTCGAAGAAACGCGTTTGAAAGAGAGTTACGATCTCTCTGGCCTGATCCAGGAAACGTTGGTCCACACTTGCTTCGAAAAGGGCGATACTCGCTTCCAGAAGATGCATGTGCGGGTTCTGCCGGCGCGGCCCGTGCGGCGGCATTTCGTGCGCAAAGCCCTCGCCGCGGCGCATATGGGTCTGGATGAAATCCAACGTCTGGTGCGCGCGCGTCAAGGCCTCCGGGTCGCGCGACTGCCGGTAACGCCAGCCCAGCGCGAACAGAACAAACGCAAGATCATAAAGATCTGGCGTCGCATCGATCACCTCGCCGGCGCGCGACAAACGCCGCGCCCAACCACGATCCGACCCAAGCCACGCCTTGCTGAAGAGATATTCTTGGCCAAACGCGGCAAGCTCGGCACCGCGCGCCCACCCCAAAATAGCGGCGTGTGAAAACACGTAAACTTGACGGCAAATCACGCGCGTGCGCTTAAATCCGATGGGGGTGGGACAACCGACGAGATCGAGTTCCTCACGATAGCCGCCACATTCATGGTCAACGCCCGACCTCCCCCACAACGGCAGCGCAGCGTCAAACATCCAGGCACGAATGCGCTCGCATGGAATTTCGATCATAATCCGCCTAATCGCTGGCCCACTCGTGATGATTTCATCGCCAAGTAACACACGACTCGTCAAAACGCTCCAGTAGCAGCGGCAGGTCCATATTGCAGCTCCGGCGGCGCCGTAGCGTACCGGCAATCACGCCGCGAACAACTACGCCGAGGTCGCTAACGCCCCGCCATCCCACTTTACGCCCCGAATATATAGTCGCTCGGCGCAATGGTCGCGCCGTTGGCGAGGGTGATGGTGTCGTGGATCAGGCCATCGGCGGAGTTGATTTGCCAATGGGTGGCGTCGAGCTGGACCAAGGTCGCACCCGCCGCCGCAGTGCCATAGCCGCTCAGCATCAGCACATCGCCGGCGCCGGCGCCATTGCCGTTGAAGTCGTTGATCACGTCGCCGTGGGCCTGACCGGCGGCGAACACGAAAACGTCGTTGCCGCCATTGCCGGTGAGCGTGTCGTTGCCGGCGCCGCCATTGAGGGAATCGGCGTTGGCGTTGCCGACCATCAAGTTTCCGAGCGCATTGCCGATCGCGGTG
>Ga0247727_10003705_pt1 | contig 33458 bp, 39 predicted proteins | sample WisWelCaveWW1625_FD_202498 | JGI IMG/M metagenome (GOLD analysis project Ga0247727, IMG submission 202498) | Biofilm microbial communities from Wishing Well Cave, Virginia, United States - WW16-25 | ecosystem: Environmental > Aquatic > Deep subsurface > Groundwater > Cave microbial mat | place...
TCTCGGGAAGACGCCCAACTACATGGGCGTGGACATCGACGCCGACGGACGCACGGTGGGCCTGTTCTAGCGAGCACGCGCCACCGGCACGGTGGGCTGCTACCACAGCGGTTCCTCGTGCCAACCCCACCGACGAGACGGTGGCGCGGGTAGGGTCGGCCCGATGGACCGGATGAACGCCGCACCCACCGTCGTGCAGCCAACGACCGTCGGCGTGGGTACATCGCTGCTCGTTCGCGGTGCACAGGTGGTCGTGGCGTGCACCGCGGCGGGCATCGTCGCGGGGGGTATCGGGAGCCGCGTGGTGATGCGGATCGCCGCGGTGACGGCGCTCGAGGCGGAGGGGATGGTGACCGATAACGGCAACCTCGTGGGACGGATCACGGCCGAAGGAACCATCGCCCTGGGCCTGTTGGTCGCGGTGGCGACCGCGATCGTGGGGGCTTCGGCGCTGGTGCTGATGCGTTCCTACCTCCCGCGATCCACCGGGCTCCGCGGCGCCGCTTTCGGCCTTGCCCTCCTGCTCTTCGCCCACTTCGTCGTGATCGACCCCGGCAACGCCGACTTCGCCATCTTGGGCGACCGGGCTCAGAACATCGCGCTGTTCGCGGCCCTGTTCATCATCTACGGGATCGTCGCGTCGGGGGCGCTCGCGGTCGTCGAGTCGCGCACGCCGGCGCGGTGGATCGACCCGCCGCCTCCGGTGCTCGCCGTGCTCTGCGTATTGCCGTGCGCGGCGATCGCCTTGGGGGTCGCGGTCGTCGCCGTCTCGCCCGAGGGTCTGCGAGGCCCCGCGCTCGTCGTGGCCGGCGCCGCCGCGGCGGTCGCGTGGTGGTTGCGTGAACGGCGGCCCGGCGCCGCCCGTGGGCTCCGCGCCATCGGGTGGGTCGCATTCGCAGGCTCACTGGCCGCGGGCGCGGCGGACCTGGTGCACTCGCTGGACGTCTTCTTCCCGGCCTTCTAGGCCGGCGGCGTCCTCGGCCGGCGGCGCCTCGGGCGGCCTCATGCTGCGGTGTCGTCGGGGGGCATGACGCAGAACTCGTTGCCCGCGGGGTCGAGCATCACGCACCACACACCACCGTCTTCTTCGCTCCAGTTCCTGACCGACGCACCGAGGCCCTCGAGACGTTCCACCTCCGACTCGAGGTCGTCTTCTGCCTGGAGATCGACGTGCAGACGGTTCTTCACGATCTTCGCCTCGGGTACCTCCGTGAACCACAGCAACGGGAGGTCGCTGCCGTCGGGGGGCTCGACCATGACCGACGTGTCGTCTTCTGGATCGTCGATGCCCTTGGCAGCGAGGCGGAGCCGCTCGTCTTCGTCGTACGGCGCCACGCTCCAGCCGAGCGCCTCCGCCCAGAACCGGGCGAGCGGCGCGGCGTCGTGGCAGTCGAAGACGATCGCGTCGACCCGCACGCGTTGGAGCCTACTCCGCGGTCACGCGCGCGCGGAAGGCCTCGTCGACGTCGGCGAGCAAAGCATCGGCCCGGTCTCGCAAGCGGCGGACGTCATCCATCAGCTCACCGCGACGCACCTGGTCGGTGAACGCGAACGCGTTGATCTGCACGTTCGCGAGCGCCGCAACGGTCGCGGCGTGCAGGGCGGCCGCGCCCGACAAGCCGTCGGATGCCGCGTTCGGGTTGCCGTTCTCGGTGACCTCCTCGGCCAACCCCATGACGTAGACGGCTCGCCGCGCGACGGTCAGCGGTACCTCGGCGGCGCCCTCGAGAGCAGCCTGCAGCTCGAGCAGGCGCGCCGTGCGCTTATCGTCGGAGTCCTTCGGCAGCTTGTAGGCGGCCATGGCGCGATCGAAGGCGACCCCGTCTCGATCGGCGAGGTCGGTCAACGTGACTCGCGCCTCGTCGGCTTCGTCGATGATCTGTTGCATCCGCTCGGTGACCGCCTCGAAACCGGCCTTGTGCACGGTGAGACGCGCGGTCATCGCCACCAGAGCCGCCCCGCCGGCGCCGGCGATCGCGGCGAACGCCCCCCCACCGGGGGTGGGTACCTCGGCCGCGAGGGCATCGAACCACTCGCCGATGCTGCGGCTCGCGATGGCGTCGGTCACCGCGCCCACCACGCCGTTCGCCTCATGGCTCTCCCTCCGCTGCACGTTCGAGCACCTGCTTCGCGGGGTCGAATCCCGACAAACGCACATGCTCTGCGACGCCCGGGCCCAGCGCGGACCCCGGCACCAGCCCCACGACCTCGGAGTCCACCACATCCAGGCCTCGCGCGGAAGCCTCGGTGAACACCGCCTCGAACGCGTCGACGAGTCCCGTGACCTCGTGGTCCACGAGGTTCATCGAGACGGTGACACCGCCGCGTTCGGGCACGGCGAACCCGATGGCCCGAAGGGCCGGCAGCCCACCCGAGGACTCCCTGATCACCCGGGCGATCTGCGCGGCCGCATCGCCGTCGTCACCGCCGAGGTAGACGTTGAACGCGACGAGCGGCTTGCGAGCGCCCACCGCCGTCGCGCCGGCGCGGCCGATCATGTGAGGACCGTGGTCGGGGAGCCGCTTCCCCCGTTCCACATCGGCGCGAAGCCCCTTGAGCTCCCCCTCGCGAACCACGGCGAGCGAGACGCGCTCGGGGATGAGCGCCGCGCGGTCGTACAGGTATACGGGCAGGTCGAGCGTCTCGGCCAGATCGCGGCCGAACGCTCGGGCGAGCGTGACCGCGTCGTCCATGGTGGCGTCTCGCACCGGAACGAACGGAACCACGTCCACCGCGCCCATCCGCGGGTGGGCGCCGCGGTGCACATCCATGTCGATGGATGACACGGCGACCCGAGCCGCCGCCATCGCGCTCTCGTACACCGCCTTTCCGTCACCCACCACGGTCGTGTCGAGACGATGGTGGTCGGCGTCGGCCTGTCGTGCGACGAGCCGGGCGCCGGGCACCTGCAGGGCCGCGCAGATCGCGTCCATGACTTCGCCACGGCGACCTTCCGAGAAGTTGGGCACCACCGCGAACAACGCGTTCGGCCCCATCGCGCGGAGCATACGGGAGGGTCGGCGTGCCGGCGCCATCGGCCGGGGGGTCGCCGGGTGGGTCGTCGGGAGGGGCGCGAAGCGCCCCTCCCGACGGATGGTCCAGCTTCTGCGGCCGCGCGCTACGCGCGCGGCCGCTTCTTCTCGGGGTCGAGCAGCGACAGAGGGCCGACGGTCGCCGGCATCGTCGCGTCGCCGATCGCAACGTCGACCTTCTCGCCATCGACGGCGACATCGCTGTCGAGGATGGCGAGGCCGATGGCGCCGAGCCGCGGGCTGGCCGCGGGCGACGTCACGACGCCAACCTCGCGCCCGTCCTTCGTGACGGAAGCGCCGTAGTCGGGGACGACGTCGCCTTCGATCGACAGCGACCTGAAGCGCTTCGGCGGGCTTGCCCCCGCGCGGCCAGCGCCGCGGCGCCGACGCATTCGGTGCCGGTCTTGATGAACCTATCCATCGACAGATCCCACGGGCTGATCTCGCCGGGGTTGTAGTCCACGGCGATGATGATGAGCCCAACCTCGGTGCGCGCCAGGTCGACGGCCGTCAATCCGAACGGCGTCGCGCCGGCCGCGATCAACGCGTCCCAGACCGTCCGGGCGTCGCCGGGCGCCATGACGATCTCGTACCCCTTCTCGCCGCTGAACCCGGTGCGGAAGATCGTCGCTTCGACGCCGGCCACCGTCGTCGGGTCGGGCCAGAAACGGAAGTAGCCGAGCTCGCCGAGGTCGCGGCCGGTGAGCCCTTGCAGGGTCGTCTCCGACGTCGGACCCTGGACTGCGATCATGGCCAGGTCTTCGGTGCGATGGGCCACCTCGGCATCGAGCCCGTCGGCGGTCTCGCGGAACCACCCGTCGGGGTCGGCCGTGTTGATCAAGACCCAGAACCGCTCGTCGTCGAACTTGTACACGTTGCCGTCGTCGACCATCAGGCCGTCGGCGTCGACGAAAGCGCCGTAACGCACGGCGCCGCCGGGCACGCCTGCGAGTGAGTTCGTGAAGCGCCGCTGGATGAGCCGCGCCGCGTCGGGCCCGGTGACCTCGTATTTGCAGGTCGAGAACAGGTCCCAGATACCCGAGGCCGTTCGGAGCGCCTCGTATTCGACGAGGGGGTCCGTGCCCTCGTGCATGTACCACGGCCAACCGTCTTCGATGAGCACCTCGGCGCCGTGCGCCTCGTGCCAGTCGGCGAGCGGCGATCGCTTGTCGTCGGTCATCGCGTTCTTCCCTCCTGGGGCCCGCGGTCGCGGGCGTGTCCCGTGGTTGTACCTCAGTCTTGAACGCCGGTTCAAGTCGGTGGGACGCGGATCGTCCGTGAAGGCGTGACGATGACCTGCATGGGAAGGTCGAAGGCACCTGCGGGCAGATCTTCGTCGACGAGCTGCTCGTCGAAGGCGATCGCCACCCGGGCGCAGGCAGGGCGCACCAGTGGGAACAGCCGGTCGTAGAACCCGCCGCCATAGCCGATCCTGCGTCCCGCCAGGTCGAAGGCCACCCCCGGGGTGATCACGAGGTCGATGAGGTCGGGCCGCACCACGCCACCGGCCGCGGGCTCCATGGCACCGAAGGTCGTGGCGGTGAGGGCGTCGCCGGGTGACCACCGCCTCGCCTCCAGGTCGGAACCCGCGATCCGAGGAAGCACGACGATCTTCGCCGCCGCCGCGAGCCGCGAGAGCAACGGCGCGGTCGGCACCTCGGATCCGAACGACCAGAACGCGAGGACGGTGGTGGCGCCGTCGAGCTCGTCGAGCGCCACCACCCGTTCGACGATGCGGGCACCGAGTCGCGAGCGCTCCCCGGGGTCGATGGCATCACGGGCGGCGAGCACGCGACGCCTGACGTCTCGCTTCGCCTTCTTGAGCTCGGTCGACCTCATCCCTCGCGCAGGGTAGACGCGATGATCGCGAGCCGGTCGCCGGGGCCGGCCGGCGTGACGATGAACCACGTCGCCCCCGCGGCACGGAGCGCGGCGAGGTGCCGGCGGAGATCCTCGATCGTGCCGCGCCAGGGATCCCAGGCCACCCCGGTCGCCGCCCGCTCGGCGTCGAGCCTTCGCAGCTCGTCCTCGTCGCGCCCCACCAACACGATGCCGCCCCACGTGGGCGCCACCTCATCGGGTGTCCGGCCCGCCTGCGCAGCCGCCGCGCGCACGAGCTCTGCCCGGGTGGTGAAGCCCTCGGCGTCGACGCCCCACCCGTTCCACCCGTCGGCCGATCGACCCGCCGCCTCGACGATGCTGCGCGCGAGCCCGCCGAGCCACACGACGGGACGGGCGCCGGGCCCGATCGGGCCCGCGATGGCCGGCACGTGTTCGCCACCCGTCCACACCTCGCCGTCGCGAAGGGCGACGATCGCCCGTGCGGTCTCCTCGGCGCGGGCGATGCGCTCGGCCGCTGGCGGGAACGGCAGACCGAACGTCTCGTGTTCGGCACGTACGAGCGCGTCGCCCGCGCCGATACCGAGGACGAACCGACCCTCCGTCTGCAGCGCGAGCGCCGCAGCCTGGGCTGCCACGAGCCCTTCCGGCCGCATGCCTGCACGGGCGACCAGCACACCGGCGCCGAGCATGGGGTGCCGGGCGGCCACGGCGGCGAGCAAAGAGAACGGCTCGAGGCCGGGGCGATCCGGCGCCCCCGGGGGGAAGAGGTGGTCGACCGCGAAGACGGCGTCGGCGCCCACCTCGGCGGCATGCGAAGCCGCGACCATCGGCCGGGTGATGTCGGTGGTGAACGTGGGCAACACGACCCCGAGCCGCATCAGGCCGCCCCGTGCAACGCGAGCAGCGCCGAACCGATGGCAGCGCCGTCGGGTCCGAGCGCCGCCGCCACGATGGGCACCTCGGGTCGGACTCCGTGCGCCTGCACGGAGTCCGCGAAAGCGCGACGGGCCGGCTCGAGCATGAGAGCGCCTGCCTCCGCCACACCCCCACCCACCACGACCATCGCCACATCCAACACGTTCACGAGCCCGGCGATCCCGACGCCGAGGCGGGTGCCGGCCTCGGTCAAGATCCCGGTCGCCGTCGGATCGCCGAGCCTGGCCGCTTCGGTCACCAGCTCCCCCGTCACCGACGCGGGACTGCCTTCGGCCATCGAGGCGATCAAGGAGTGGGCGTGGCGCGTGACGGCCCTACGGCCGTCGCGGGTGATGGTCATGCCGCTCGCCACCGTCTCCCAGCACCCGCGATTCCCGCAGCCACAGGGCGGCCCGTCGGGCTCGACGACGATGTGCCCGATCTCGCCCGCGAAACCGTGAGCGCCCCGGCGCAGCTCACCATCCAGCACCACCCCACCGCCGATCCCCGTGCCGACCCCCACGTACAACACATCGCGGAGCCCACGTGCCGCCCCGAGCCGCCATTCCCCGTATGCGGCCGCGGTGCAGTCGTTCTCGACGACGACGGGGACCCCGGTGGCCCCCGCCACGGCCGCGGCCACGTCGACACCCCGCCATGGGAGGTTCGGCGCGAAGAGCACCTTCCCCTCCCTCGTCACCAGGCCTGCGGCGCCGACGCCGACCGCAACCGTCGCCTCGGTGTGGACCTCGCGGGTGAGCTCGAGCACGGTCGCCACCGTCGCCTCGACATCGTCTGCGGGAGTGGGCCGCGTGCGCCGAACGGGGCAGGTGCCATCGGGGGCGAGCACCACGGCCGTGACCTTCGAGCCGCCGACGTCCACGCCGGTCGCGACCGGCGTGGACGCGCCCGGACGAGGGGTCATCCCAGGTCGATCTTCTCGAGCGTGGGCCGTGCCGACGATCCGTCGTCGGACGCGACGGTGTCGGCCCGCTGGTCGATGATCGCCTTGAACGCGAGCAGCAGCTCTGTGCCGGCCTTGAGGAGGTGGTCGAGGGCCTCGGGTGCCAGCGGCTGCACCGTTCCCACGGTCCAGCACACGGGACACCACGCGACCGAGCACGAGGGCGGGTGCCCGTCGGACATCGCCCTTGGTTGCGTGGGCTCAGGTGCCGCCTCAGGTCGGGCACGCCGTTTCGCTGGTTCAGGCATCGTCGCCTCCTTCGGGGCCGTCGTCACGTGCGAACGCGAGCTCCACCTGATCGGCCTTGACCGTCGCCTCTTTCACCACCATCCGCTTGAGCGACTGCGGCAAGATGAGGTTCCGCTTGTACGAGCCGACTCGGATGAACAGCTCCTCACCTTTGCGGTGGATGTCGACGTCGTCGCGTTCGACGAACGGCAAGCGAAGGCTCAGAACATAGCCATCGCCCTGCTTGCGCACGCGGATCGGGTCGTCGCGATACAAGATCGCCGCGGGGTCGAGATCACCGTAGACCTCGTCGGCCATGTCGTGCAGCAACGCGGCACCGACCATCTCCCGGTCGAACAGACGCGCGGTCAAGATCGGGACCGGCTCGAAGGACTCGCGGACGGTCGCGAGGTGCTCCGCCTGGATGTCCATCCACTTGCCGAAGTACGGGTCGGTGACCTCGGGTGGCAGGACCCGGTTCACGACCACGGCGTCGACCCGGTAACCGAACAGGCCGAGGTAGGTGTAGGTGCGCCGGGCCTCGCTGATCACCATCTTCTCGGGGTTCAGCACCAACCTGACGGTGGATACGTCTTCGTCGGTGAGGATCGACTTCACGGCGTCCAGGTTGGCGTGCAGACGTTCGACCGCCGCGAAGACGTTGTCGCCCGCGATCGGCAGCGACGTCATCCTCGAGACGATGGGACGCACCGCCTTCACGACCTTGCGCTCGACCGGCCATATCCGCTCGATGTACCAGTTCATGATCTCGGGCAGGCTCAGCAGTCGAAGGGTCTCGGCCGTGGGTGCGCAATCGACGACGACCAGGTCGTAGTCGCCGCTTTCGACGTGGGTCTTGACATCGATGAGGGCGAAGATCTCGTCGAGCCCGGGGATGACCGTGAGCTCCTCAGCCTGGATCGTCTCGGTTCCCGCCCAGTTCATGAGCTGCACCATGTAGTCCTGGATCTCGCGCCAGTTCGCCTCGAGCCGCTCTTGCGCGTCGATCTGCTGCGCCCACAGACGCTCACCGAGCAACGTGGGGGTGCTGCCGATCGGCACCTCGAACGAATCGGCGAGCGAGTGCGCCGGGTCGGTCGACATGACGAGCGTCCGGAGCCCGCCGGCCGCGGCTCGAACCGCGGTCGCGGCGGCGACCGTCGTCTTTCCGACCCCGCCTTTGCCCGTGAAAAGCAAGACGCGCATGTCAGCCCATCTCGACCCGGCGCTTCAGGCGTTCGAGCGCGTTATCGATGACGCGGTTCGCGCCTTCGGTCCTGATGAAGCCGGGCACCAGCGCGCCGAGCTCGACCGCGAGCCGGTAGGTGACCCTGGTCTCATCTCCGAGGTCGTCGAGGAGGTACTCGCCGCGGATCTGGCGGACCGCGCCATGCGCTTCGACGGATGTCCATGACAACCCGGTGTCGCCGGGAGCGTATTGGTAGCGGAGCGTGTAGCTCGCCTTGCCGAGCACCGGCACGTCGACTTCGAAGCTGACGAGGTTCGGGCGCCCCCCTTCGCCACGTTCGCGGACCTCGACCGAGCGAACCTCGGCCCACTCGGGGTAGCGCTCGTAGTCCTCGATGACCTCCATGACGTCTTCGAGGGGCGCCGCGATGACGATGGCGCCTTCGGCACTTTCCACGGTCGGATATTACCGGGGGGTCTGTGTGACGACGGCGACGCCGAGCAGGGCGATGCCCACGACGACGAGGCCCACCGAAGCCCACAACAAGATCTTCGACGACACCACGAGGCCTCCGCCGCGCGCGAGCTGGCCGGCCTCGACGGCGGACACCACGTACACCCCCACTGTCGACGACCCGAAGATGACCAAAACGGCGACCGTGGCCGCCGAACGCAGACCGGTGAACAGCATCAGGACCGTCATGACGGCGCAGATGGTGAACAGCATCCCGCGCACGAACCCGTCGGTCGCGAGACCCGCGTCGCGGTGCCCGAGACCCGGGTAGGCGAGCGACCGCCTGAGGGTCATCCCCGGGTCGAGCGACACGGGGCGTTCGTCGGTCCGCATCACGGCCGCGAACGGGGTGCCACACGTGGCGCACACATCGGCGGCGATGGGGTTGCGCGTGCCGCAGACCGTGCAGGGCCAGAAAGCTTGGCCGGAACCCGGCGTCGCCGACGCCGGTACGGTCGCTCCTGCCGAGCGATCGTCAGGCTCGCGGCGGTCATCAGGCTCCGACCCCGGCTCGGGGTCATCGAGCGTGCCGAAACACTGACCGCACCATCTCGCGTCGGTGGCAACGAGAGCCCCACACGCCGGGCAGCGGCGTTCGACATCTGCCACGCGGGCAGGGTACTCCCGCCTGGATCGTCAGCGGGCAGCCTGCTGGAGCCACCTGATCAATGTCGCGGCCGCCCGCGGCCACGTGTAGGAGGCCTCGACGCGCGCGCGCCCGGCGACGCCCATCCTGTGGGCGAGCCCCGGATCTGCCAGGAGCGTCGCGACGGCGTCGGCGACGGCGTCGCGATCAGCACCGTCGACGAGGAGCCCCGTCTCGCCGTCGACCAACGACTCGGGGGCACCGCCGGAGTCACCGACGACCACCGGTCGCCCACATGCGGCGGCCTCGATGAACACGTTGCCCCAGCCCTCGACCTCGAGACCAGCGAGGCGGTCGCGACACGGCATCGCGAACACGTTCCCCACCGCGTAGTACGCGGGGAGGTCGGCCTCCGAGACCTGCCCCGCGAAGACCACCGATCCAGGCGGGGCCTCCGCGGCCAGGCGCTGCAGATGATCGTCGTACGGGCCGCCGCCCACGATGAGAAGGGTGGCGTCGGGCTCGCGTCGCCGGATCGTCGCCATGGCCTGTATCAAGACGTCTTGCCCCTTGCGCGCAACGAGCCGGCTGACGCACACCACGAGCGGCCGGTCCGCCAGACCGTGCCGCTCGCGGATGTGGCCGGTGACCAGACCCGGCCGGAACCGATCGACGTCAGCACCGGGATACAAGACCGAGACGGGCACCCGGCGCGGCACAGCCGTGCGGACACGGCGGGCGATGAACGCCGAGCACATCACGGCGACCCTCGATGCGCGCGACGTGGCACGCCGCATGAGCGCGTGCGTCCCGGGCGCGAGCGAGGTCCAGTATTCGAAGCCGTGGGCTGCCGCCACGTACGGTATGCCCCGTGCCGCGAGCCGAGGTCCCATCATGGCCAGCGGTACCGTCGCACCGAAGAGCACGACATCGGCGCCTACCTCGTCGATGGCGCCCTCCACGCGGCGAGCCAACCCCGGCGTCGGCAACATGAACCGGCCCGGCTGGCGAAGCACCCGGAACGGGGCCGCCTCGTCGTAGGCGTTGCCCTCGTCCCACGACGGGCACAACACGGCCACGCGTTCGGCGGGGAGTTGTTGCACCAGCGCCTCGAGCGTGCGCTGGATCCCGCCGATCCGCGGCGGGAAGTCGTTCGTGACCAGCAGTGTGGTGGGAACGTCCATCCTGCCGATAATCCTTGCAGAGGGGGGATGCCATGCCCGCACGCGATGAGCTCGATGCGTTGACGGAAGAGCGAGCGTTCGTGGATCTCTCCTCGTGGCGCAAGGTCGTCGTCTCGGGCACCGACGCCGTCGACTGGCTCCATGACCTCTTGACGGCCGACATCGCCTCGCTCGAGCCGGGGGTGGCCTCCCGGTCCCTGCTCCTCACCCCCACCGGACGGGTCCGGGCTGACGTCCACGTGGCGCGCCGAGACGACGACCTGGTGCTCCTGCAGCCCATCGACCAACCCGACCACGTAGGTCTCCTCCTCGGCCCCTACGTAGTGTCGTCGGATGTCTCGCTCGCCGACGCGACAGGTGAGCTCGCCTTGCTCGCCGTGCCTGGCCGGGCGGCGGCTGCCGTCGGCGTACCAGCGACCGCGCCGTCGGTCCTGGGCGCCGGGGTGGACGTGCTCGTGGCGGCGGGGCGACCTGCCTGGCGAGCCATCGAGGCGCTGGTGCAAAGCGGGCTCAGCGAGGCGGGGGGCGACGCCGTCGAAGCCTGGCGGGTGGGGATGGGCGTCCCACGCATGGGCGCCGACTTCGACCAAGGTTCGTTGGCGGTCGAGACCGGTCTCGATCACGTCATCGACGACGCGAAGGGGTGCTTCTTGGGCCAGGAGTCGGTCGCCAAGATCCGCAACCTCGGTCACCCGCCCACGGTGTTGCGTCATATCGCTGCCGACGGGCCTCTCGAACCTGGCGCCGACGTGTTCGCGGGGGCCCGTGCCGTGGGCTCGGTGACGAGCGCCACCTCGACCGGCGACCGGTCGAGGGCGATCGTCCGCGTGCGCTGGGAAGCCGCGACCCGGGCGCTTGCCCTCCGCGATGGGCGAGCGCTCGTCCCGGTCGCAACCACGTAGTCGCTGGTCGACGACCGGCCGGCGACTGGTCGCGACGGCCTAGCCCGTTCGGGTCATTTCCGTCCCCCAGGCGGCCGAGCGAGATATTGCATGCATCGGACCCCTTCCGCTCGCGACCGGCCCTCTGTTATGAATCGTCATCGGGGAGTGACCGCGGCAAGAGGAGGTACAGGAGCGGTGAGGATCGACCGGTTCCCAGACGTCGACGTCGACCTTCTGCCGACCGAACCTTCACCCCCCGACCACTGGCAGGACAGAGCCGCCTGCTTCGGTATCGAACCGGATGTCTTCTTCCCCGTGAGCGAAGAGGAGGCCGGGCCGGCGCTCGCGTTCTGCTCCATCTGCCGGATCCGCGAAGAGTGCCTCGCCTGGGCCCTGAAGAACGGCGAGCGCTACGGCGTGTGGGGCGGGACCACGGAGCAGCAGCGGCGCCGTCTGGTCCGCCGCGTGGCCTGAGCACAGGTCCCCGGCAGCGCCACCTGCCCCCTGTCGACCTGCCCTCCCCTAGACTTCACCCCCATGCGTCGCTCTTCGGATCGATCGATCGAGGCGGTCGCGCCGCTCCGCATCAGCTTCGTCGGGGGTGGCACCGACTTCCCACACTGGTTCGACCAGCACGGCGGCGCCGTCGTGTCGGCGACCATCGACCACGCCGTCCGGGTGACGGTCACGCCGCGCGCCGACCGGCGAGTCCGAGTACGTTCGGTCGACCTCGATCGGTGGGTCACCTACGACCTCGATGACGGTCCCCGGCACGGCGGCGTGCTCGACCTCGCCACGGCCGCGATCCATCGCGTGGGTGCGCCGTTCGGGATCGACGTCGAGACCCATAGCGACGCGCCGGCCGGGAGCGGTCTCGGAGGGTCCTCAGCTCTCGTTACCGCGATGGTGGCCGCGCTCCACATGCTCGCCGGCCGAGCCGCCACGGCCGAACAGGTCGCACGGCTGGCCTACACGATCGAACGCCACGACCTGGCGATCAGCGGCGGGTGGCAAGACCAGTACGCCGCGGCGTTCGGCGGGGCGAACCTGATGGAGTTCTCGTCCTCAGGAGCACGTCTCACTCCACTCGCCCTGCCGGCCGAACGCGTCGACGCCATCGAGCGCAGGCTGTTGCTGTGCTACACCGGCCGGGTCCGGCGCAACGTCGGTTTGATCGATCGCCAGATCGCGATGCACGACGAGGGCCGGGAAGAGACGCACCAAGGTATGAAGGAGCTGCACGAGATGGCGTACGTCGTGCGCGGGGTCCTCGAAGCCGGCGACCTCGCCGCGCTCGGCGCATGCTTGGACCAGGCCTTCGCTGCCAAGAAGCGGATGAACCCGCACGTCACCGAGGAGACCCCCATCGAAGCGATGCTCGAGGCCGCACGGGCGGCCGGGAGCGACGGGGGCAAGATCTGTGGTGCGGGCGGCGGCGGCTACCTCCTGATCGCATGCGCCCCCGAGCGCCGAGCGGTGGTCTCGAGCGCACTCGTGAGCCTCGGGGGCCAGCTGGCCCCGTTCTCGCTGTTCACTTCCGGTGTGCGCGCACACCGAGCCACCGAGGAGTGGGCTCCCACGGCATGAGCCGTCCGTTCGTCTTGGTGGATCGCGACGGGACGATCAACGTCGAGCGACACCACCTGGCGGGCCCGGACCAGGTCGAGCTCGTCCCGGGGTCGGCGGCCGCCTTGCGACGCCTCCACGATGAAGGATTCGGCATCGTGATCGTGACCAACCAGGCGCAGGTGGGGCGGGGGTTGCTCGAGCCCGCGACGCTCGAACGCATCAACGAACGGCTGGTGGCCCTGCTCGGCGACGAGGGAGCCTGCATCGACGCCATCTTCGTCTGTCCCCACGACCCGGCCGAGCGGTGCCGTTGTCGCAAGCCCGCCCCCGGTCTCGCGATCGACGCGGCGGCGGCACTCGGGTTCGACCTCACCACGTCCTTCGTCGTCGGCGATCACGCGAGCGACATGGGCATGGGGCGGGCCATCGGTGCCACCACCCTGCTCGTGCTTACGGGTCACGGCGAGAACGAGCGTGAGCGAGCGGCGGCGCTCGCCGACCACGTGGTGACCGACCTCGGCGCCGCCGTGGCTATCATCGCCGGACTCGCCGGGAAGGGATGAGCGTGGACAGCGACGCAGCGCTTGAGCAGGTCGAGTCCTATCTGCTCGAGACCCGTGCCCTGCTCGACGACGTCCTCGCCGAGGCCGCCGGCGACATCGTCCGCGCGGCAGCGCTGATCGCCGGGTCGCTGGGCGCCGGCGGCAAACTGTTGATCTGTGGCAACGGTGGGAGCGCCGCCGACGCCCAGCACCTCGCGACCGAGCTCGTGAGCGCGCTCACGCTCGAGCGTGCCCGCCCGGCCATCGCCGCCATCGCGCTCACGACCGATTCGTCGGCACTGACGGCCATCGCGAACGACTTCGGCGTGGAACACATGTTCGCGCGTCAGGTCGAGGCGCTCGGCAGGCCCGGTGACGTCGTGCTGGCGATCTCGACGAGCGGGCGATCGGCCAACGTCGTGCGTGCCGCGGAAAGGGCGCGCGAGACCAACCTGGGGGTCGTGGCGTTGACCGGCGCCGGCGGCGGGGATCTCGGCCACATCGCCGACGTCACCGTCGCCGTGCCCTCGACCCACACGGCCCATATCCAGGAATGTCATCTCGCGATCGAGCAGCTGATCGCCCTGCTCGTGGAGCGCGCGCTTTACCCCTGAGCCTCCCGGAGGGGCGGCATCGCCGGTATACCGTCCTGCGGGTAGCGAGCGATACCCGGTCCGCTGCATGTACCGTGCCCCCCGAACGGCCGATACCCAGATGCAGGACACCCAGGAAGGACGACCGCAACCATGCGAAGGAACCTGATGGCGCGAGCTGCGACGGTCGCGTTCGGCGCCTCCCTCGTGATCGCACTGACGCCGATCGCGGCGATGGCGGCTCCGCCGAACATCTCGGTGAACGATGTCAGCGTCGCCGAGGGTGACTCCGGAACGGTCGACCTCGTGTTCACGGTGTCCTACGGCGGGCCGGCCACGACCGTCACTGTCGACTACACCACCGCCGACGCGACCGCGACGGCCGGGGTCGACTACACGGCGGCCAGCGGTGTCGCGACGATCGGCCCTTCGAAGAGCACCACCGTGACCGTCATCGTTGACGGCGACCTCATCGATGAGCTCGACGAGACGTTCGAGCTGAACCTCTCGAACAACTCGTCGGGCAACCTCACCGATCCGCAGGGCATCGGCACGATCACCGACGACGATCTGGCACCGAACGTGTCTGTCGACGCGCCGACCGCAGGCGAGGCCGACGGCACCTTGACGTACACCCTTTCGCTCGATGCGCCGAGCAGCTTCGACGTTACCGTCGACCACGCCACCGCCGACGGCACGGCGGTCGACGGCGAGGACTACATGGGCGCGGGCGGGACAGCGACGATCCTCGCCGGCGACACCGCTGCGACCGTCGACGTCGCGGTCCTCGACGACCTCGTGTACGAGGGAGACGAAGACCTCACGCTCACGATGACGAACCCGTCGAACGCGACGCTCGGCACGGACGTCGGGACCGGCACCATCGCCGACGACGAGCCGTTCCCCGAGCTGTCCATCGACGACGTCGCGACGGCCGAAGGCGACGCCGGATCGGTCACGGCGACCTTCACCGTGACCCTCAGCCAGGTGAGCGCCACCGACGTGACGGCCGACGTCGCCTCGGCCGACGTCGAAGCCACCGACGGCGTTGACTACGCCGGCGTCGCCACGACAGTGACGGTCGCCTCCGGCGACACCGCTGCCACCGTCGACGTGTCCGTGCTGGGCGACACGATCGACGAGGCGACCGAGACCTACACGGTGGACCTGGCGAACGGGTCGGGTGCGACGATCGCGGACGCGCAGGGCGTTGGCTCCATCACCGACGATGACGCCACGCCAACCACCGTCACGGCCCGCCTTCGCAAGACGAAGACCACGGTCGTGTCCAAGGGCCTCCTCGAGCCGTCGGTGGCGGGGCTCAAGATCAAGGTCAGCTTCCAACGCAAGGTCAGCGGAACCTGGCAGGTGGTGGCCACGAAGACCGTGACGGTCTCGAAGCTCGGCGACCGAGACGGCGACACGCTGACCGACGCGGCCTACAAGGCCGCTTTCACGCGGCCCACGAAGAAGGGCAGCTATCGGTTCGTGGCCCGTTTCCTCGGCAACGCCACCTACCTCGCGTCGTCGGCCACCAAGGGTTTCACCTTGTGACCCCGTCGCCGAGATGCCGGCGCTCCCCTTCCAACCCACCCTCGACCAGGGCACCCCGATCGATGAGGTCACCTTCGCGGTCGTCGACCTCGAGACGACCGGGGGCTCATCCGTCACATCGGCTATCACCGAGGTGGGCGCGGTCGCGTGCCGCGCCGGCGAGCGGCTCGGCACTTTCCAGACCCTCGTCGACCCGGGCACGCCGATCCCGGTCCCGATCGCCCACCTGACCGGCATCGATGACCACCTGGTCGCGGGGGCTCCTAACATCGCCGCCGTCTTGCCGGCACTGTGCGAGTTCTTGCGGGGGAAGGTCTTCGTCGCGCACAACGCATCGTTCGACTTCTCCTTCGTGAACGCGAGCCTCGAGCGCCACGATCGCGAGCCGCTAGCCGGCCCACCGATCTGCACGGCGAAGCTCGCGCGGCAGGTGGTGTGGCCCGACGTACCGAACGTCCGGCTGGCCACGCTCGCCACGTACTTCCGTACGCGCACGCGCCCCACCCACCGGGCGCTCGCCGACGCCGAGGCGACCGCCGAGGTGTTGCAGGGGCTGCTCGAGTGTTGCGGTCGCCTCGGCATCCGCACGCTCGGCGACCTCCACGAGGCCTGCACGGCCAGGGGCCGTCCCCACTACGGCAAGATCGCTTTGACCGAGCACCTGCCCGCGGGGCCCGGCGTGTACCGATTCAGGCGCGCGACGGTCGTGTCTTGTACGTAGGCAAATCGACGAACGTGCGGACTCGGGCGAGGTCGTATTTCTACGGCGACGAGCGCAAGAAGATCCAGGACCTGCTGGCGGAGGTCGCGTCGATCGACGCCGTGGGCGCACCGGGCGGCGATGCCGAAGCGCTGGTCGTCGAGGCGAGGTGCATCGCACGCGACGAACCGCCCTACAACCGCAGAGGCAAGCGATGGCGTTCCTACGCGTACCTCAAGCTCGACCCGTCCGAGGCATGGCCCCGGCTGAAGGTCGCCCGTTCATGCGGCGACGACGGCGCCGTGTATCTGGGGCCCTTCCCCAGCCAGGCACGGGCTCGCTCGGCCAAAGAGGCGCTCGAGGAGGTGTTCCCGGTCCGCAGGTGCACCCTCGCGATGGGTCGTTCCACACGTTTCCTTGCGCCCTGGCCGACATCGGACGATGCGGCGCACCCTGTGACGGTCGCATCGGCCCCGGAGGCTACCGAGCCGTCGTCGGCCGCTTGGTGGCGGCGTTGGCCGCGCCCGACGACCTGCTGGCTGCGCTCGACGCCCGGATGGCAGCGCTGGCCGAGCAGGAGCGCTTCGAGGAGGCGGCCGGCGTCCGCGACCGGCTCCGTGCCCTCGCCGAGGTCCTGTGGCGAGCCAGGGTCGACCGGTGGCTCACGACCGGCACGTTGACGCTGCGAACCACGACGGGCGTGTGTCTGCACTTGCGAGCGGGCTCGCTCCTCACCGGCGGCGAGACATCGTTCGGGGGTGGTGCGGTGCCTGGTCCCATCGGGACACCACCGCCGCGCGATCGAGCCGACGAGCTCGCGGCCCTGCGATCGTGGGTCTGCCGACACGCCACGACGGTCGTGGCGTGCGACGTCGCACCCGCCGAGCCGGTCGCGGGCGGACGCCGTCTGGCCGAGACCTTGCGCCGGTTGCGAGCCAGTGCCGACGGCCGCGACGACCGCCGCCACGATCGTCACCGGTAGACTTGGATCGATGGAGTCAGCGGTCATCGTCGAGGGAGCGCGCACGCCGATCGGACGGTTCCTGGGCTCGTTCGCCGATACGACCGCCGTGCAGCTCGGGACGCTCGCCGCCGTCGAGGCGACGCGCCGCGCCGGCGTCGACCCCGCGCAGGTCGACCAGACGATCATGGGCCACGCGCGCCAGGCGGGGAACGGCCCGAACACGGGCCGGCAGGTTTCCATCGGGGCCGGGGTCCCCGACGAGGTCGCGGCGTACAACGTCAACCTCGCGTGCGGTTCCGGGATGAAGGCGCTGCAGCTGGCCGTGCAGCAGATCCAGCTGGGCGACGCCGAGGTCGTGCTCGCCGGCGGCATGGAGAACATGACGAGGGTGCCGTTCCTGCTGCCCCAGATGCGGATGGGGACCCGCTTGGGCGACACCGAGATCGTCGACGCCATGTACCACGACGGGCTGCTCGACCCGCTCTGCGGACTCATCATGGGCGAGACGGCCGAGAACCTCGTCGACATGTACGACATCTCCCGCGAGGAGCAAGACGAGTTCGCCCTACAGTCCCAGGCGAAAGCCGCGGCGGCGCTCGACGCCCGCGACGAGGAGATGCTCGCGGTCGAAACAACCTTGCGGGGCAAGGTCATCACGGTCGGCGTCGACGAGCATCCGCGACCCGAGACCACAATGGCGACGCTCGCGGGACTCGGAGCCGTGTTCCGCGAGGGTGGCAGCGTGACCGCGGGCAACAGCAGCGGGATCACCGACGGTGCGGCCGCGATGGTGGTGATGAACGAGTCACGCGCGCGCGCCGAAGGCAGGTCGCCCCTCGCCCGGGTCGTGGGCATGAGCTGGGCGGGGGTGCCGCCCCGGATCATGGGGATCGGTCCCGTGCCGGCGACCGCGAAGGTCATGGACCGGACCGGGCTCACGGTAGCCGACATGGATCGGATCGAGATCAACGAAGCATTCGCGGCGCAGGTCATCGCCTGCGAGCGTGAGCTGAAGTTCGACCGCGAGAAGCTCAACGTGCGCGGTGGCGGCATCAGCCTCGGCCACCCGATCGGCATGAGCGGTGCCCGCATCGTGTTGTCGCTGGCCTACGAGCTGCGGCGTTCGGGAGGCTCACTCGGGCTGGCCACCTTGTGCATCAGCGGCGGGCAGGGACTCGCCGTGATCATCGAGCGGGTCTGAGAAGGGTCTGTCCTCGATCGGATCCGATCAGGGCTGGATCGGTCCGATCGCCACGGCGAGCGCGGTGCGCCCCCATCCCGCAAGGTCCTCGCCGCCCGCGTGCTGGTACTTCTCGAGCAGGAGCCGGCGAGCCTCGACGTCGCCGGGGCGCCCTTCGTCGAGGACCCTCGCGCGGGCCGCATGGCGCCGTTCGCCGATCTTCAGCACGACATCGGGCATCACCATGAGGTTGCGCACCCAGTCGGAGCGGTCGCGGTCACCGGAGAGCAGATACGCGGTCTCCCCTTGCAACGCGAACCAGATCTCGATGGTGTGTGGCGAGCCGCTGACCCTGCCGGTGGTCGTGAGGTAGCAGAACTGCTCGGCGACGGCGCCGCTCACCCGAACACGGCCCACGCGAGCAAGGCCCCGATCACCACGATCGCGACGACGAGGAACACCAGGTCGCCCTTCTTGACCTTGCCCGGCTGCATCGCGTTGAAGCCCATGGATCCTCCTCCGCGACCCGGTCAACGACCGGCCACGGGCACCCGCTCGAGGCGAGCGATCTGGCTCTTGGTTCCGCCGATGACGCTCCCCGCGACGATCGTGAAGTTGGGACTCACGTCGGCGATGGCGGCCAGCGCCCGTTCGAGCCGCGAGCCCGCGTCTTCGGCCTCTTGGAGGGCCTCGACGAGCTGCAACGCGTAGTCGGGCTGGAACGGCTCGCCGTCCCAGGGGCAACTCCCACCCGACGCCACCACCTGCTCGGTCATCAGCTCGCGGCCACATCGCCGGCAGATCGCCTTGATCTTCACGCCGTCTCCTCCTGGGGCGTCCGCCCCGGCTCGTCTTCGAGCAACGCGACGAGCCGATCGGCAACGTCGAACGGATCGATGGGCTTGACGAACCACGCGTCGGCGCCCGACCACCTCGCGAGCCACGCGTCGTGCCGCCGCTCGAGCACGATCGCCACGATGCCCGTGTACGGTTCGGCGTCGTCGCGAAGCGATCTCGTCAGCGCGAACGCCCCCGCTCGCGACATGATCTCATCGGCTATGACGATCTGGGGGCGGTCGCGGAGGGCCGCGCGGAGCCCAAGCTCGCCGTTCGCCGCGGCGCGGAACCGCAGCTCGACCCCGAAACGACGTTCGATGCTCCTCACCGCCAGGGACATCAGCTCGCGGGTCGCGGCGTCCGGTGAGACGAGCAGGACCTCCACGCGCGCAGGCTACCATGCACGGTTCGGACCTTTGCCCATAGCACCGCCCCTGCACTACGCTCGGGCCGGCGCGGACGCGAACCGTCCGCGCCGGCCCCGCTCCGAGGGCGCGACATGCACGAGGGAGGCTCACGTGGAGAACGGTTCCTCAAAGGCGGCGGTCGCCGAGTTCGTCGGCACGTTCGCGCTCATCTTCTTCGGCGCCGGCTCGATCATCGCGGTGCAAGGACAAGATCTGCTCGCCATCGCGCTCGCGCACGGCCTCACGATCGCGATCATGGTCTCGTGCATGGCACATGTGTCCGGTGGCGTCTTCAACCCTGCCATCCAGATCGCGCTGCTCGTGACCGGCAAGATGTCGCCGGCGCGCTCGGCGATCCAGATCGTGGCGCAGCTGCTCGGGGCCGTCGCCGCCGCGTATACGCTGAAGTACCTCGCCCCGTCCGCCGCGTTCGACGCGGTCGACGGGGGGATCCCGGCGGTCGCGGCCGGGTACGCCAGCGGCAAAGCCGTGCTGGTCGAAGCCGTCACGACCTTCTTCCTCGTGTGGGCCGTGTTCGCCACCGCCATCGACCCGCGCGGCACCTTCTCCTCGATCGCCGGGCTCGCCATCGGTCTGACGATCTCGCTCGCCATCTTGGCCACCGGTCCCCTGACGGGTGCGGCGCTGAACCCCGCGCGCTGGTTCGGGCCGGCGCTCGCCACCACCGATTGGACGAACGCCTGGGTGTGGATCGTCGGCCCCGTCTGTGGTGGGGTCATCGCGGGCGTCACCTACTGGTTCGTCTTCTTGAAGGATGAGGAGATGGCGACCCCCTAGTCGCCGCCCCCATGACGGCCGAGATCTACCTCGACACGGCGGCAGCATCGGCGGTGTTGCCCGAGGCTCGGGCGGCGCTCATCGAGGCGATCGACGTGTTCGGTGACCCGCTCAGCATCCATGGGCCGGGTCGCGCCGCCCGGGCCGCGCTCGACGACGCCCGCGCGACGGTCGCATCGGCGATCAGAGCATCGCCCGACGAGATCGTGTTCACGTCGGGTGGTACGGAATCGGTCGCGCTCGCCATCTGGGGTGGGGTTCGCGCCCAACGCGAGCTGGGCACCCGCATCGTGGTGTCGGCGGTGGAGCACCCAAGCGTGGGCGGTGTGTGCCACGTGCTCGAGAGCGATGGCTTCGAGACGGTCATCGTGCCTACCGACGCACATGGCAGCGTCGACCTCGACAGGTTCGCCCACGAGGTGCGGATACCCGGGACCTTGCTCGCGAGCGTTCAGCACGCGAACCAGGAGCTGGGCACCGTCCAACAGATCGGTGAGGCAGCTCGGCTCGCGCGTGAAGCAGGGGTCCGCTTCCACTCAGATGCCTGCCAGACGGTCGGCCGTCTCCCGGTCGACGTCGCCACCCTGGGTGTCGATCTGTTGTCGATGTCGGGTCACAAGTTCGGCGCTCCCCCGGGCATCGGCGCCCTATACGTGCGGCGCGGCGTCGACATCACCGCGTACCCCTGTGGCGACGATCGCGAGCGCAAACGGCGATCGGGCATGGAGAACACCCCGGGGATCGCGGCCATGGCCGCCGCCCTCTCGCGGTCGCTCGAAACCATGGGAGATGAGGCCGCGAGGCTGTGGCGGCTCAGTGCCCAGCTGCGCAAGGGCATCGAGCGTTTCGTCCCGGCAGCGACCGTGCTCGGCCATCCGACCCACCGCACGCCCCATCTCGTGTGTTTCAGCGTCGACGGCCTGGATCCGGCGACCATGGCGATGGCGCTCGACGATCGTGGGTTCCGGCTGGGGGCCGGATCGCTGTGCAGCGGCCGGCCCGAAGACCCCTCGCCTGTGTTGGAGCAGATCGGTTACCCGGGCCGGTCGGGGTTCCGCGTCAGCCTCGGACCGGCGAGCACCGCCGCCGAGGTCGACGCGTTGATCGCTGCGTTGCCCGATGTCGTCGGCGACCTGCAGCGCGTGGAGGCAGGGGCGGCGACGTCGTTGTCGCAGTTCAGGCCACCGGGAGAGGAGACCTGACCGATGGGGCGTCCAGAAGGCCCCGGTGCAGAGGGCCCCGCCGGCGAAGACCCCGGCAGTAACAGCGGCGGCGGCGGTCACGACGGAGGGGAGCCGAGGACCGGCATGCACCCGATGGTATGGATCGTGATCGGCGCCGCGCTCGGCGTGGCGCTCGGCTCGCGCGGGGGCGCGAACGAGGTCGGTGGCGTGCTCGGTGGTCTCGTCGGGGGCGGCGTTGGTGCGCTCGCGCCCATCTTCCGCCGCCGGTTCTCGCGGTAAGCGGCACGCCACCGGCGGCGCCACCGAAGGCGGCAGGGCTACGGGGCGGTCCCCTCCGCGCCCACCGTCCAGGTATCACCCGCGGCGAACAGACCCGCGAGGCTCCCGGGACCGAGCCGCTCGGTGGCCGCGGCCACCTGGGCGTGCACCGCGTCGCCGTAGGTCAGCCGTTGCACCTCGCGGAAGACACCGATGCACGTCGGCTCGATCGGCGCGTTCGACACGTGGGCCAGCGCGAAGGCGAGCGACGGGCGACCGTGCACGTCATGGGTCACGATGCTCGCCGGGTCGGTCTCATCGACCGCCGCGATCTCGAGGCGGCCGTTCTCGCCCACACGCACGCACCTCGTGCCTTCATCGAAGACGATGGGCTGGCCGTCGACGAGCCTGATCTGGTTGTGCACACCCTGCGACTTGTCGCGCAGAGCGTCGAACGCGCCGTCGTTGAACACGTTGCAGTTCTGATAGATCTCGACGAACGCCGTGCCCGGATGGGCGGCCGCCTGTCGCAACACCTCAGTGAAGTGCTGGCGGTCGTTGTCGACGGTGCGAGCAACGAACGTGGCGCCGGCACCCAGCGCCAACCCCAACGGGTTGAACGGGCGATCGACCGACCCGAACGGCGTCGACTTCGTGACCTTGCCTTCCTCCGACGTCGGTGAATATTGGCCCTTCGTGAGCCCATAGATCTGGTTGTTGAACATCAAGATCTTGATGTTCACGTTGCGCCGCAAGGCGTGGATCAGGTGGTTGCCGCCGATCGACAACGCGTCGCCGTCACCGGTCACGACCCACACGTGCAAGGCGGGGTTCGCCGTCGCGACGCCGGTGGCGATGGCGGGCGCGCGGCCGTGGATGCCGTGGAAACCGTAAGTGTCCATGTAATACGTGAACCGGCCGCTGCACCCGATCCCCGACACGAACACCGTGTCCTTCGGCTCGATACCGAGCTCGGGCATGAATCCCTGCACGGCGGCGAGGATCGCGTAGTCGCCGCAGCCAGGGCACCACCGCACCTCTTGCGATGACGTGAAGTCCTTCTTCGTCAGCGTCACGACGTCCTCGCCCGCATCAGGACCCGGCATCGAGCATCCCCTCGATCGCGCGCTGCAAGTCATCGGCGAACAGGGGCTGCCCCTGCACCTGGCTGTACGACGTCGCACCCACGAGGAACCGCGCTCGGACCAGCAGGGCCAGCTGCCCCGTGTTCATCTCGGGGATGAGGACCTTGGGATAACGCGACAGGACATCCCCCAGGTTCGCGGGGAACGGGTTGAGCCACCGAAGGTGGGCGATGGCGACGGAGCGGCCGGCGTCGCGGACCCGCCGTGCGGCGGCCTGGATCGATCCTGCGGTCGACCCCCACCCGAGGACCAGCACCGCCGCGCCCCCATCGGGGTCGTCGACCTCGACACCGGGCAGCTCCCGAGCGATGCCGTCGACCTTGGCCTGGCGGAGATGTGTCATGCGCTCGTGGTTCGCGGCCTCGTAGCTGATGTCGCCCGTGCCGTCTTCGCGTTCGAGTCCACCGATACGGTGCTCGAGCCCCGCCGTGCCGGGGACCGCCCACGGCCGGGCAAGCCGCTCATCGCGCGCGTACGGCATGAACGGCTCGTCACCACCGGTCGCGAACGTCGGGTCGATCGGCGGCAACGTGGTGAGATCGGGCAGCGGCCACGGCTCGGACGAGCTCTGCAGGAAGCTGTCCGAGAGGACCATCACGGGTGTGCGGTAGCGGACCGCCACGCTCGCGGCCTCGAAGGCAACCTCGAAGCAGTCGCCGGGGGTCGACGACGCGATCACCGGGATCGGCGACTCCCCGTGACGCCCGTACATCGCCGTCAGCAGGTCGGACTGCTCGGTCTTCGTCGGCATGCCGGTCGACGGGCCTGCCCTCATCACGTCGATGATCAACATCGGGAGCTCGGTGATCACGGCGAGACCGATGGTCTCGGCCTTCAGGTCGAGCCCGGGCCCGCTCGTGCCCGTCACGGCCAGTCGCCCGGTGAACGCCGCCCCGAGGGCCACGTTGGCAGCCGCGATCTCGTCTTCGGCCTGCACGGTGATGACCCCGAAGTTCTTGTGTTTCGACAGCTCGTGAAGGAGGTCCGAGGCCGGTGTGATCGGGTAACTCGCGTAGAACAACGGCAGACCGCTCCGTTCGCTCGCCGCCAGCAGCCCCCAGGCCAACGCCTGGGCACCCGCGACGTTGCGGTAGGTGCCGGCAGCTGCGGGTGCCGCCTTCACCACGACCTGGTGAGCGAACAGCTCGGTGGTCTCGCCGAAGTGATAGCCAGCCTCGAACGCCGCCACGTTGGCCTCGAACACGGCGGTCCCCTCGTGGAACTTGCGTTCGAGCCAGCGAAGCGTGACGTCGGTGGGGCGCCCGAACATCCACGACACGAGCCCGAGCGCGAACATGTTCTTCGCCCGCTCGGCTTCCTTCTTCGTGAGTCCCAGGTCTTCGACGGCGCGAACCGTGATCGAGGTCATGGGTACCCGGTACACCTGGTAGCCGTCGAGCGTCCCGTCGGTGGTCGGGTCGGCTGCGTAGCCGGCCTTCTCGATGTTGCGCGGGGTGAAGGCGTCGTCGTTGATGATCACGGTGCCACCGCCGACGGTCTTGTCGAGGTCGGCGCGCAGCGCCGCGGGGTTCATCGCCACCAGCACGTCGGCGTGATCGCCGGGTGTCGTGATGTCGGTGGAGGCGAACTGGATCTGGAATGCCGAGACGCCGTGCACGGTGCCGGCGGGCGCTCTGATCTCTGCGGGGAAGTCGGGTAGCGTGGCGAGGTCGTTGCCAACGAGCGCCGTCGCGTTGGTGAACCGATCGCCGGTGAGCTGCATCCCGTCGCCCGAATCGCCGGCGAACCGGATGACGACTCGATCACGTTCTTCGACGGTCGTAGACATCGGGTCTCGGGCGGGTGCCCTGAGTGCTCCTCGTGGGGCGCCGGGTCGGCGGGCGGTGCTGCGGCTGCCTCCTCGTAGGGTAGCGCTCCCGGCGCCGAGCGAACGGCAGTCAACCGCCGTCGGCCGACGTCGGCCGATCAGCCGGCGCGGCGCTGCGCTTCGCGCACGCGGCGCACGATGCCGCCCAAGATCTTGAGCGACACCTGCGGTTCTGCTTCCACCAACCCGTGCAGCGTGTGCCGGAACAGCCGCAGCACCCGCACGGGGGTCGAGGCCGTGACGGTCGCCGTCCTGAGACCTCCATCGAGCGCCGACAGCTCACCGAAGAAGTCGCCGGGTACCACCGCGCCGATCGCCCGCTTGTTACGGGTGACCTTCGCGGTGCCGCTCAACACGACGAACAATGTCTCGCCCGGTGCACCCTGCTCGGCGATCCGCTCGCCGGGTTCGAAGGTCAGCTCGTCGGCCTCCTTCGCCAGGTGGCGCAGGTGGCGCTTCGAGAGGCCGGCGAACAGGGGAACCCCGGCGAGGGCCGCCGCGCTCCGGTGGACCGTCTTGCGCGGGGGCTGCTCGGGCTGCCGCTCGGCGAACGCGTCGGGGCCGGCGGAACGGAGCACGGCGTCGGGGAGGCTTCGACCCATCACCTCCGAGCCTACCTGCCCGCAGCCTCATCGCGCCAACGCCCGTCGTGGCTCGGACGACGGGTAGGCTTGATGGTCCGATGGACGCACGATCACGTTTGCAGACCCTCCTCGCCGAGCGCATCGCCGTGCTCGACGGGTCGTGGGGCGTCTTGCTGCAGGGACGGGGTCTCACCGAGGAGGAGTTCCGCGGCGATCGCTTCGCCGGTCACGACCGAGACGTCAAGGGCGACCCGGACCTGCTCAACCTGACCCAACCCCAGATCGTGACCGAGATCCACCGGGCGTACCTCGACGCAGGCGCCGACATCACCACGACGAACACGTTCACGGCGACGGCGATCGGTCAGGCCGACTACCACCTGAGCGACGCCGCCTATGACATGAACGTGGCCGGTGCCCGCCTCGCCCGCGGTGTCGCCGATACGTACGAAGACCGGTTCGTCGCCGGGTCGATCGGTCCGCTCAACGTGACCTTGTCCCTGTCTCCGAAGGTCGAAGACCCCTCGTACCGGAGCGTGTCGTTCGATGCCGTCTACGAGTCCTACGCCGAGCAGATCCGTGGCCTCCGCGACGGCGGGGTCGATCTGCTCCTCATCGAGACCATCTTCGACACGCTGAACGCCAAGGCGGCCCTGGTGGCTGCCATCGACGTGGCGCCCGAGCTGCCCCTGTGGATCTCGGTCACCATCGTCGACAAGAGCGGGCGGACCCTCTCGGGGCAGACCGTCGAGGCGTTCTGGGCATCGGTCGCCCACGCCGATCCGGTGCTCGTGGGGGTCAACTGCTCGCTCGGCGCTCGCGAGATGCGGTCCTCGGTCGAGGCGCTCGCGGTGGTCGCGCCGCTCCCGGTCGCGGCGTACCCGAACGCAGGTCTGCCGACCGCGTTCGGTGGTTTCGACGAGACGCCCGAGATCACGAGCGAGCTGCTCGGCGAGTTCGCGCGGGCCGGGCTCGTCAACCTGGTCGGTGGCTGCTGCGGCACGACCCCCGAGCACATCCGGCAGATCGCCGCGGCCGTCGAGGGCGTGGCGCCACGCGAGCTGCCGGCGCCCAGCTCGGTGACGACCTTCAGCGGGCTCGAGCCGTTCCGCATCACCCCCGCGACCGGTTTCGTCATGGTCGGCGAGCGCACGAACATCACCGGCTCAAAAAGGTTCGCCCGGTTGATCGAGTCGGGCGACTTCCAGGCGGGGGTCGACATCGCCCGCGAGCAGGTCGAGAGCGGCGCGAACCTCATCGACGTGAACATGGACGCCGACCTGATCGACGGGGCCGCCGCCATGACGCGGTTCTTGAACCTCATCGCCACCGAGCCCGAGATCGCGCGGGTGCCGATCATGATCGACTCATCGAAGTGGGAGGTCCTCGAGGCCGGACTCCGATGCGTCCAAGGCAAGGCCGTCGTCAACTCGATCTCGCTCAAGGAGGGCGAAGACGACTTCCTCGCCAAGGCCGCGTCATGTCGTCGCCACGGCGCCGCCGTCGTGGTGATGTGCTTCGACGAACACGGGCAGGCCGGCACGGTGGCGCGCAAGATCGAGATCGCTGAACGCTCGTACCGCTTGCTCACCGAGCGAGCCGGATTCGACGCCACCGACATCATCATCGACCCCAACATCTTGGCCGTCGCAACGGGCATCGAGGAGCACGACGATTTCGCGAAGGCGTTCATCGAGTCCGCCCGCGAGATCAAACGTCACTGCCCGGGGGTCAAGGTCAGCGGTGGCGTCTCGAACCTGAGCTTCTCGTTCCGTGGGAACGAGCGTGTCCGCCGCGCCATGCATTCCGCGTTCCTGTACCACGCCATCGCCGCCGGCCTCGACATGGCGATCGTGAACGCCGGCCAGCTCGACGTCTACGAAGACATCCCGAAGGATCTCCTGGACCACGTCGAAGACGTCATCTTCAACCGGCGGCCCGACGCCACCGAGCGACTGGTGCGGTTCGCCGAGACCGTGCATGGCTCGGCCCTCGCCACCGAGGAGGACCTCTCGTGGCGCGATGGCACCGTCGAGGAGCGTCTGTCGCACGGGCTCGTGCACGGCATCGACCGCTTCATCGTCGATGACGCCGAGGAGGCGCGCCAGGTCTACGAACAACCGCTCGACGTCATCGAAGGCCCGCTCATGGATGGCATGCAGATCGTGGGCGACCTGTTCGGTGCAGGCAAGATGTTCTTGCCCCAGGTCGTGAAGAGCGCGAGGGCCATGAAGAAGGCCGTGGCGTACCTCGAGCCGTTCATGGAAGAGGAGAAACGGGCGCTCATCGCCGCCGGGGGGACCGTGCGCGCGCGGGGCAAGGTGATCTTGTGCACCGTGAAGGGCGACGTGCACGACATCGGCAAGGGGATCGTCGGTGTCGTTCTGGGCTGCAACAACTACGACGTCGTCGACCTCGGTGTGATGGTTCCGGCCGACGTGCTGCTCGACCGCGCGGTCGAGGAAAGCTGCCACATCGTGGGGTGCTCGGGGCTCATCACGCCGTCGCTGGACGAGATGGTGCACGTCGCCAAGGAGATGGAACGCCGCGGGCTCGACCTGCCGCTGCTCATCGGCGGCGCCACCACCTCGCGGCAGCACACCGCGGTGCGCATCGCGCCCAGCTACTCGCAACCGGTCGTGCACGTCATCGACGCCTCACGGGTGGTCGGCGTGGTCTCGTCGCTCCTCGATCCCGACCGACGAGCGACGCTCGACGACGAGAACCGTGCCCTGCAGCATCGCCTCCGCGAACAACACGCCGAGCGCGAGCGGACGCCGCTGCTGCCGTACCGCATCGCGGTCGAACGGCGAACGCCCGTGACCTGGCGCGGCGACGACATCGCCCACCCGTCGTTCACGGGGCTGCGCCTCGCAGAACCCACGCTCTCAGAGCTCCGGGGGTTCATCGACTGGACATTCTTCTTCACCGCGTGGGAGTTGAAAGGGTCGTTCCCGCAGATCCTCGACCACGACCTCTATGGCGCCCAGGCGAGCGAGCTCTTCGCCGACGCCCAGGAGCTGCTCGACGAGATCATCGCCGAGGACGCCATCGCCGCCCGCGGCGTCTACGGCTTCTGGCCGGCGAACGCTGAAGGTGACGACATCGTGCTCGCCGACGGCACCGTGTTCCCCATGCTCCGCCAGCAGGTCGACCGCGGTGAGGCGGAGCACACACGTTCACTCGCCGACTACATCGCCCCGGCCGAAACCGGCCTCACCGACCACCTCGGCGGGTTCGCCGTCACGGCGGGACTCGGCGTCGACGAGCTGATGAAACGGTACGAGGCCGAGCTCGACGACTATCGAGCGATCATGGTGAAGGCCCTGGCCGATCGGTTCGCCGAGGCCTTCGCCGAGTATCTCCATCAGGAGGCACGGATAGCGTGGGGCTACGAGACCGCGCGCCGGCCCAACGACGAGCTCGTGGCCGAACGTTACCGAGGGATCCGGCCCGCGTTCGGCTACCCAGCGTGCCCCGACCACTCGTTGAAGCGGAGGCTCTTCGATCTGCTCGAGGCGCGCGACCTGGGTCTCGAACTGACCGAGCACGGGGCGATGACCCCGGCGGCGAGCGTCTCGGGCCTGTATCTCGCCCATCCCGAGGGGCGCTACTTCAACGTGGGACGGATCGGGAAGGACCAGGTCGAGGACTATGCGCGGCGGCTCGGCGAGAGCATGAACGAGGCCGAGCGCTGGCTGCGACCGAACCTGTCCTACGACCCGCGCTAGTGGAACGAGTTGCCGCAGGCGCAACCGCTCTGTGCGGCGGGGTTGTCGATCGTGAAGCCGCTCTGCTCGAGGCTGTCGACGAAGTCGATGGTCGCCTGGGTGAGGTACGGGACCGACATCTTGTCGATGACGAGCCGCACCCCGTGTTGCTGCTCGGTGGCGTCTTTGTCGGTGACCTGGTCATCGAGGTACATCGCGTAGCGGAGCCCGGAGCAGCCGCCCGGCTGCACCGCCACGCGGAGCGCGATGTCGTCGCGCCCCTCCTCGGTGAGGAGCTCCTTCACCTTGCCGGCGGCGGTCTGGGTCAGGGTCAACATGACGTTCCTCCGTGGTGGCGGCGCCGGGGCGGCGCTGGACCCCCATGGTACCGCCCCCGGCGCTATCCCGCCGCACCGGCTGACGCTTCGACGATGTCGGCCTCGGTTGCGCCCGCGAGCCGCTCGAGCTCCTTCGGTGCGATCGGGAACACGCTGTCGGGGGTGCCGGCCGCCGCCCAGACCTGCTCGTGGCGGAGCAGCTCGCGATCGATGTAGGCGGCCAAGGGCTGTGGATGCCCGAACGGCGGGGTGCCGCCCACCGCGAACCCGGTCGCGAACCGCGCCTGCTCGGGGGTCGCGCGGCGGACATCATCGGCGCCGAGCAGCTCCGCCAGCTTCGCCGTGTCGACGCGGTTGCGTCCCGAGGTCAACGCGAGAACCGGGCGGTCACCCGCCATGAACACGAGCGATTTCACGATCTGGGCGACATCGCAGCCGACGGCGCGGGCGGCGTCGGCTGCGGTCTTCGTGCCCTCCGGGAAGCGCCGTGGCTCGGGGCGGAAGCCCCGAGCCACGGCCGCCTCGACGAAGCGCTCGATGGCGGACGTCACGCGGCTCCTCCCCATCCGTTGGCCATGCGCTCGGCAACGGCGGCGACCGACCGGCGCGTGTCACCGAACGCCGCCTCCTCCCCGACCTCGTCGATCAGCGTGACGACGGGCACACCCTCGATGACGACATCCGCGCGGCCGACCACGACGGCGGCGGCGGCGCTCGCGAGCTGCGCCTGCTCGAGCACCCAGCCGACGACCTTGCCGCGGAGCGATGTCGCGTCGAGCGCACCTTCTCCCGTTACCACCAGGTCGGCCCGGCCGATCGCCGCCGGCAGACCGACCGCCTCGGCCACCGACGCCACGCCGGGTCGCAGCTTCGCCCCGCAGAACGTCGCGAGGCCGAAGCCGAGCCCGCCGGCCGCGCCGCTCCCGGGCTCATGCGACAGGTCGACGCCTAGATCTTGGGCCGCCACGACGGCGAGGCGAGCGAGCGCCGCGTCGAGCTCGACGACGTCATCGGGCGAGGCACCCTTCTGGGGGCCGTACGTGACGCTCGCGCCGCTGGGACCGCACAGCGGGCTGTCGACATCGGTCAACCCGATCACCTCGACGGACGCGAGCCGAAGATCCATGCCTTGAAGGTCGATCCGTGCCAGGCCGGCGAGCGCGGCTCCCCCGTCGGTCAAAGGCCGGTCGCCGGCATCGAGCAACCGGGCGCCGAGGGCGGCCGCCATGCCCGCTCCACCGTCGTTGGTCGCCGAACCCCCCAGGCACACCAAGATCCGGCGTGCGCCGTGGTCGAGCGCGGCGAGGATCAGCTCCCCCACCCCACGCGTCGTGGTGCGGAGGGGGTCGCGCCGCTCGGGTGCGAGCAGGGCAAGACCGGCGGCCATCGCCGATTCGATCACCGCGGTGTCGACACCGACGAGGGCGAGATCCGCCTCGGTCCCGTCGCCACGCGGGCCGGTCACGCGCACACGCCGGAGCGCCACGGGGTCGGCGGCGAGCGCTTCGAGGGTTCCCTCTCCTCCGTCGGCCATCGGGAGCACCTCGACGTGGTCGTCCGGGCGGGCGCGACGCCAACCCGTCGCGAACGCCTCCGCAACCTGCCGCGCGGTCAATGTGCCGCGGAACTTGTCGGGGCACACGAGGACGCGCATGGGGGGAGACTGTACGATTCCCGCCGACCCCAGCCCGGAACGAAGGACGACGACGCCATGACGAACCTCGACCGCGAGACGTTGGTCGCGATCGCGCATGCCGAACGGCAGCGACTCGGCCGCATGGTGCAGTTCGCCGATCCCGGCTCGTGGTCGAAGCCCAGCGCCGCCGCCGGCTGGTGGAACATCGACGTCATGGCGCACCTTGCGGCGGGCGATACCGCCGCGGCGCAACTCATGGCCGGTGAGCCCGCCGCCGAGCTCGACGGATATCGGGCCGGGCTGGGCGACGAGCCGTTCACCGTCGACGGTTTCAACACGTGGACGGTGGCACGCCGCAGCGGCTTGCCCGAGCGCGAGGTCCTCGAGACGTGGGGAGCTGCGGCACAGTCGTTCCTGGTGCACGCCGCCCTGGTGTCCGACGTCGAATGGGTGAACCGGCGCTACCCGTGGCTCGCGGGTGATATCGCCGCCCGTTACCTCGTGCAATCGCGGGTGGTCGAGTGGTTCTTGCACGGTGAAGACATGCGGGCGACGAACGGCGTCGGATCGGGGTGGCAGCAGCGCTGGCAACACTGGCCGGTCCACCTCACCATCGACATGGGCGTCAGGATGTTGCCGTGGTCCCTCGGACGGGCGGGCCACGACCTCACCGGATCGAGCGTGCAGGTCGACGTCGAAGGCGCGGGTGAAGGCTCGTGGCACTGGGGCTTAGGGGCCGGCGAGGTTCCTCCGCGAGGCGAGAAGGCCGACGCCGTCCTCATCGGCCAGGCGCCGCAGCTCGCGCTCGTCGCCGGTTGCCGTCTGTCGGCCGACGACGTGCTCGATGCGGGCGCCATCGTGCTTGGCGGCGACGCTGAGCTCGCCGAGCTCGTGTTCCGCACGATCCGCGCCTACCCCTAGCGGCTCACCACCAGCCGGCGCACTCGGCGAGGTACGGCCCCGAACCGGTACTTGTAGTCGTAGTCGCCCTTCAGCAGGTCGAACGATGCGTGTCCCGCCTCGATCGCGATACGGATGTCTTCGGCCACGAGCACCATCCCGGGCGCCAACACACCCCACGCCCGATCGAACGCCGAGTTGTAGAGGAAGGTCGTATCGCCGAAGGTGAACCCGATGGTCCCCGCGGCGAGCTGACCGCCCACGTCGATCATCGTGAGGCGGAAGGTGCCGTCGGCGCAGAACGCCTCCCCCAGCCGCCGGAAGAAGATCTCCATGCCGGGGACCATGAACACCCCCTTCGGACCCTCCGACATGCGGTGCAGCTCTACGAACCGGTTGAGCATCTCGGGCAGACGTTCTTCGTCGGCCACGACGATGTGGTACGGCCCCGCCTCCGCTTCGAGCTTCTTGGCCTTCCGCTTGATCTCGTGGCGAAGCTTCGCGGGGAGCTGCGCGAGGTACCCGTCCCACGTCGGCGGTAGCGCCAGGAACGGGGCCACCCCGTTCTGATCCGCGTCTTCCATGACAGCGAACCCGGCCGCCTCGGCGCCAGCGCGGAGCGCGCCCAGCCAGGCATGATCTTCGGCGAGTCCCCGCAGGTCGGCGGTGACCCAATCGCTCCGCTCGCCGAGCGCGGCCCACAGCTCGACCCCGACCTGGGCCTGCCGGTCCAGGAGCCCCACCGGTCCCATGTAGTCGGTCACCTCGGTCCCCCCGAGGAACCGGAGCGTCGCGCCGATCCGCTCGAACGCCACGGCGGCGACCGAGGTCCCGTCGTCATCAACGGCGAAGGCGAGCAGCAGGTGGTCGGGGGTTTCGCCGAACTCCTCCCAGTAGAGCTTGAGGTAAGCGGGTTGATGGAAGAAGGTCCCCGCCGGGTCAGCCACGACGAGGTCGGTCCAGTCGCGCGACCGGAAGTCTCGGGCGTCTTCGCTGAACGTGATCTTCATCCGCGGCCCATGCTACGGGGGCTACCAGGAACCGCCGCCGCCGCCACCGCCGCCACCGCCGCTGAACCCGCCGCCCCCCGAGAAGCCGCTCGAGCCGCTGGACGCCGGCGTCGACGACAAGGTCCCTCCTGCCGTCACCGAGAAGCCGTCGATGGCATGGGCGAACGTGATGGCGGTGAAGGCGTGTTGGCCGCTGTACCACGAGGCGGCCGTGGGGAGCTGTCCGATGTCGTCGAACGCCTTCGCCCACTTGTCGGTCACGCCGAAGACGACGGCGTAGGCGAGCATCCGGGTGAAGGCGTTCTCCTGCTCGGCCCACCGGGCGATGTGTTCGTCGGCCTTCTCGATCGCCAAGCGGAATCCCCTGATCCGCAGGACGAGCGA
>Ga0247727_10003706_pt1 | contig 33451 bp, 29 predicted proteins | sample WisWelCaveWW1625_FD_202498 | JGI IMG/M metagenome (GOLD analysis project Ga0247727, IMG submission 202498) | Biofilm microbial communities from Wishing Well Cave, Virginia, United States - WW16-25 | ecosystem: Environmental > Aquatic > Deep subsurface > Groundwater > Cave microbial mat | place...
GCGAGCGGCACGCGGCGCGAGCGTCGGCGATCGGAGGCATCCCAGGCGAGGCCGGTCGAGAGGATGTCGCCTCGGATGCGCAGCTTGCCGGCGAGGGAGCCGATCAGGCGCGTGGACGGATATCGGCGGCCGCGGCGCATGCGGCGAGTCTAGAAGGCGCGTCGCGTACGGCCAAGCACGCATATACTGCGGCCTTCGCAACGGAGCGATCCCATGTCCACGCCCCCCAAGGTTCTCGCCGAGGCCTACGCAGGCTGGCTCGACGCGCAGCAGCAGGCGCTCGCGCTGATGACGGCGCTCGAGCAGCCCGGCACCGAGCAGGACTGGGCCGAGGGCTATCGCTGGCTCACGCGCATGGCGAGCCTGTGCCAGGACTGGGTGCTCGAGAAGGAGGACCCGCTCCGGCCCACGATCTTCAGGAACCAGGACGCTTACCGAAAGCTGATCGTGGACAACCCGGACACGAACTACTGGTTCGTGGCGGTGCGGCCGGAGCATGCGTACCGGCTGTCTGGAAATCGCGGCGCGGCACCGTATCTCGGCTTCACCATCGGCACGGACGTGATCCGCGGCACGCCGGGCCGCACCGGCACGCTGGCGCAGCACTACATCGCCCAGTTCGAGGTCGCGCCGAACGGCGACTTCGAGATCGTGGCCGCGGGCGCGCGGCCGGGCGGCCACACGGGCAACTTCATGGCGCTGCCCGAAGGCACCGCGCAGATCGCGGTGCGCGAGACCTTCACGAACCGCGAGGCGCAGCGGCCCGCGGCGCTCTCCATCGAGCGCCTCGGTGCGCCGGCGCCGCCGCCGCGCGCCGAGCCCGAGGTGATCGCGGAGAAGCTGCGCGCGATGTCGCGCTACCTGCTCGTGATCGCGCACACCTGCGCGATGCTGTGGAAGAGCTCGGCCGCGAACACGAACCGCCTCGTCGGCGTGGCGGGTGCGCAGCACGTCAAGAAGCAGGACAACGAGATCGACACCCACTCCGACACCGACATGGTGTACATGGGCGGCAAGTTCCAGCTCGAGCCGGGCCAGGCGCTGCGCATCACCCTGCACAAGCCGCAGTACCCCTTCGTCTACTGGGGCCTCGTGCTCGTGAACCCGTGGATGGAGTCCTACGACTTCCGCTTTGCTTCGACGCACCTCTCGAACGGCACCGCTCTGCCCGACGCGAACGGCGACTGGACGCTGGTGGTGGCGGAGGAGAACCCGGGGCCGGGCGTCAAGAACTGGCTCGATGCCGGCGGCCGGCGCGAGGGCTTCATGCTGCTGCGCTGGGTGCTGGCGGGTGACGCCCCGCCGCAGCCGAGCTGCGCCGTGGTGCCGCTGGCGTCACTTCGCGACTAGGCGCGCCTCGGCGGCCGCGATCTCGCGCACCAGCAGGTCGCGCATCGAGCGCGCGTCCTCGGCGCGGCCGACCTCGAGGTGCACGCCCGGCGTCTCGAACTCGGTGGGCTTGTCGTCGCCGGAGGAGTCGAAGGCAGCGCGACCCTCGGTGAGCATCCGCTTGGCGTCGTCCACGCGATTCAGCCGCGCGTAGACCACTCCCTTCTGGAAGATCTCCTGGACATGGACCATGGACTGCGGGTACTCGACAGCCACGTGTTGCTGAAGTGCGCGCTCGAGCTCGGCGCCCTCCGCCGGGGCGGGCGCGAACGTGTTCGCGACCGCGCACGCTTCGACGAATTCGTAGTGGTCGAAAGCGCGCAGCCGGTTCTTCCGCAACAGGTACCAGCCGACCTTCTCGCCCCCGTAGCGCTGGAGATCCAAGCGGGCCGTGCAGGTGAAGTTGGCGACCACGGCGTAGTCCGCCTCGTCCGAGCTCACGAGTTGGCCGCTGCGCAGCGCGTCGAAGGCGATGGGCTGCCACGGCTCGCTGTCCACGCGCAGGATCTCGAGGCGGCGGATCGAGAGCTGTGTGCCGATCGGCGGCGGCGCGTAGAGCGAGGCGACGGTCTGCTCGAGGTTGGCCTCGGCATCCGGAAACGCGAACACCCACTCGGGGTGTGCCTTCTGATAGGTGCGGAAGTAATTTCCGGCGCAGGCGCTGAGCAGCAGCGTCGTGGTGCAGACCCCAAGTGAGAATGCTCGTCGAAGCATGGCCACGGCCCCTCCTCGGCGACGTCGCAGAGACGATGTCGCAGGGAGGATGGCCGCTCGAGGCGGGATCGACACCCCTCGATTGGGGGGGGGCGCCTCAGGAGCCCGCGGCGTTGGCGACGGCGCTGGTGGCGGCCTCGAGCGAGAACAGGGTCGTCTCCGAATCGTTGCCGATCTGCATGAAGATCAGCGCGCCGACCAGCACGATCAGGCCCGCCACGATCCCGATTTCCACCTCTTCCAGGCCGCGCTCGTCATGCCAGAAACGCCGGATCCAGCCCGCCACGCTGTCCCTCTCCCCGTTCCCCGAGGCCGACCCCGGTGCAGCACCGCCCTCGGGAGGTCCCCTCTCTTCGGCACCCGGGCGAAATCGCTCGCGACGCGACAACATGCAAGCACCGTTTCGTAACCGGCGAGGGAGGAGCAACGATGCGTGGGGTTTGGATGGCATGCGGGCTGGCAGTCCTGGGCGTGGCGTCGAGCGCCGCCGCGGGTGGCGGCAAGATCTACCCGGGCGGCATGTGCCAGCCGGTCGCGGGGCTGCAGAACGACGACACGATCCGCGACCACGACCTCCTCTGGGACGGCGGCATCAACGCGGAGTTCATGTGCCCGATCATCGCCTCGAAGATCAAGGGCACGAAGGGCCTGCGGCTGGTGGAGATGCGCGTGCACCCGAACGGCGGCACCGTGAGCTGCCGGCCGGTGAGCGTGTCCGGGACGAGCTCGCAGACGGTCTCGAACGTGGCGGATACCGCTGACGAGGACGTCACGCTCCTCCTCACGCTGCCGCTCAGCCTCGAAGGCGGCAGCTTCGTGGTGCGCTGCACCTTGCCGCCGGGCGCCAGGATTCGGAGCTACCTCGTGGTCGAGTAGCGCTCACGCCTCGCTCGGGATCCCGTAGCGCTCGAGATAGGCCGCGTACTTCTTGCGCTCGCTGTCGCGGTCGAGGCCGGTGGTCTCGAAGGCGTAGTCGTGCGCGCCGCGCTTGGCCGAGCGGCGCTCGTCGAGGAAGGCGCGCATGCGCGCTTCGGCGCCCTGCGACAGCGCGCGGCCGAAGCCGGCGTAGAGCGTGCGCACGCTCTCGATCGGCTCGCGCACCAGGTCGCGGTAGAGCACGTCGTGGACGCGCCCCTCTGGCAGCTCGCCCGCGTCGCGCTGCTGCATCACGCGCTCGCACAGGAACGGAAAGCCGAAGGACATCGCGCGCACGATCGCGTCGTAGTCGACGTGGTCGCTGCGCATCCAGTGCAGCGCAGCCATCAGGTTGCAGAGCGAGCCGATCACGCGCAGCGGGTCGCGGTGCGTGATCACCACGTGCGCGTCGGGGTAGGCACGGAACAGCGCGGGCAGCTGGCCGAGATGGCTCGGCGCCTTCAGCACCCAGCGTTCGCCGCGGTGGCGCGACTGGAGCAGCTGGAGCAGCCGGCGGTGGTAGGCGTAGAGCGGCGCCGGATCCTGCGTGTGCAGCCAGAGCGTGTAGCTCGGCACGTGGAACTCGCCGGTGAACATGTCGGTCGCGAGCTGGTGCGCGAACAGGAAGATGCACTCGGTGGGCAGGTCGCCCGCGTTCTCGTGCATGCCGGTCATGGCCGGGATGGCGGCATCCATCAGCGTGATCTCGAGCTCCGAGGCGCGGACGCGCGGATCCGTCAGGTAGGTCGCGGGCTCGGGCGGCGGGATCGAGTAGAAGCACTCCCAGAGCAGCGGCACGCGGTTCGCGGGGTCGTGCATCAGCAGCTCGTGCAGGAAGGTGGTGCCGCTGCGGCCGAGGCCGGTCACGAAGATCGGCGCCTCGATGCGCCCTTCGAGCACCTCGGGGTGCTCGCGGATCCAGTGCTCGACGCGCAGGCGGTTCTGCAGCACGCGCTGGATCTCGCTCCGTGCGAAGAGGCGCCCGAGCAGCGTGAGGCGCGCCTCGTCCTCGAGCGCGGCGAGCAGCTTCGCGAGGGCAGAGCGGAACCAGTCGTCGCCGAAGTCGTCGAGGCCGGTGGCCTGCTGCGCCGCGGCGAGCACGGTGGCGGGGTCGAGCGGCACCAGGCTGCGGCCGTCGTCTCCGAGGTTCTTGCCGAGCGCGTTCAGGTGCTCGACCCAGGGCTCGCGCGGGGGAGGGGTCCAGCTCACGTCAGTTCTTTTCGTCCAAGGGCAGCAGGAAGCCGCGCTCGTCGCGCAGCTCGGGGCCGTCTACGCGCGCGCGGCCGTCGCCGAACTTCGCATCGCGCTCGCGGAAGGCGCCCGCGAGGCCCTTCTCCTTCACCGCGCGGAAGTACTCCTTGGTGGCCGGTGCGAGATGGCCGCGCGCGTCGTTCTCGGCCGCGAGGCGCTGGAGGACCTGCGCGCCCATCAGCTCCATGGCGAGGTTCACGATGCGCTTGTTGGCCGACAAGAGGTCCGGGTCGATCAGCGCCATGCGGTCGGCCAGGCCCTCGACCTCGCCCGCGAGCAGCTCCGGCGGCACCGCCTTCAGCACCAGCCCGATCTTTGCGGCGTCGGCACCCGAGACCGTGTCGCCGGTGAGCTGGAGCCGCTTCGCCCACTGCGGGCCGCAGTGGTAGATCCACAGGTTGTTGGGCAGCGCGCCGAGATTGCGTGCCGGCGGGAAGCCGATGCTCGCGTCGTCGGCCGCGATCACCATGTCGCAGGCCAGCGCCAGGTCGGTGCCGCCGGCGAGGCAATGCCCGTGCACCTGTGCGATCGAGGGCTTGTGCATCTCCCAGAGTGCGCGGATGCGGCGGTTGCTGCGCTCGAGCGACCAGATGTCGTCGTCGATGGTACGCATGCCGCGCCGGGGCACGCCGTCGTCGGCCGGGGCTCGCCCGTAGCCGGTCAGGTCGTAGCCCGCGCAGAAGGCAGGGCCCGCGCCGCGCAGGATCACGCAGTGCACGCGCTTGTCGTCGTCCGCGTCCCAGAGCGCCTGCTCCAGCTCGTCGAGCAGGGGAGGGCAGAGCGCGTTGCGGCGCTCCGGCCGATTCAGCGTGATGCGGGCGCGGCCGTTCTCGACTTCGTACTGGATATGCGCATGGGGCATGGCGACTCCTCGGACGGGGCAGGATACGGCAGCCGGCGCGAACCGGGATATGCTGCGCGCCACCCGAGCGGAGCATCCCGATGATCCTCGACATCTTCTCCGAGCTGCAGAAGGCGAAGCCGTGGCCGCCGAATCACGAGAAGCTCCTGCTCGACGAGGTTATCGAGCAGGCGAAGCTCGCCGACGAGCTGGGCTACGGCTGCTGGTGGAACGTCGAGCATCACGGCGCCGTCGAGTTCAGCTACAGCTCGACGCCCGAGTTCATGCCTGTCGTGCTGGGCCTGCACACGAAGCGCCTGCGCTTCGGGCACTCCGGCATCCTCGCGCCCTTCAAGATCAACCACCCGCTGCGCGTGGCCGAGCGCGCGGCCTTCGCCGACCTGGTGACGGGCGGACGCATGGAGGTCGGCCTCGCGCGCTCGGGTGGCACGGAGTGGACGGCCTTCGGGGTCGATCCCGACACCTCGCGCGCGCAGCTGCGCGAGGCGCTGCTGATGCTGCCGCGCATGTGGACGGAGCACTCCTTCAAGTGGGAGAGCCCGTTGCTCTCGATTCCCGAGCGCGACGTGGTGCCCAAGCCGCTCCAGAAGCCGCACCCGCCGCTCTGGCAGACCTGCACCAGCCCCGACTCGTTCGAGATGGCGGGCCAGCTCGGTGTCGGTGCGCTCGCGACCACGCTGCTCTCGCCGCTCGACACGCTGGCGCAGCTGTTCGGCTTCTATCGCAAGGGCCTCGCGGCCTGCCAGCCCGCCGGCCACTTCGTGAACGCGCAGATCGCGGTCTTCACCTTCGTGCACTGTGCGGCCTCGAAGCAGGACGCGATCGAGAGCCGGGCCGGCGAGGCCGCGCTCTGGTTCGTGAACGCGGCGCCGCGCGTCTTCAACGTGCCGCGCTCGGTGTGGATCACGCAGATTCGCGGCTCGCTGCGGCCGAACGATCCGGCGGCGACGGCCTCGGGCGCGGGGGCCGAGAGCGAGCCCGACGACGACCCGAACGATCCGGTTCCGGCGATCCGGCTGCTGAACCGCCAGAAGGCCGGCCAGCGCCTCGACCCCGAGGAGGTGTACGAGGTGCTCGACGGCCTCGAGTCGGTGGTGATCGGGGACGCCGACCGCTGCCGGGCGAAGATGGAGCGCTATCGCGAGATCGGGACCGACCGGCTGATGTGCCTGCACCAGTTCGGCGCGCTGCCGCAGGAGCGCATCCTCGGCAGCATCCGCCGCGTGGGGGAGCACCTCATTCCTCACTTCGCGAAGTTGGGTGCCTGATTCGAGACCTCAGCGGACGCACCGCCGTCGTCACCGGCGCGGCGAGCGGCATCGGGCGCGGCATCGCGCTCGCGCTCGGTGCCGAGGGGCTGCGCGTCGGCGTGGCCGACGTGGACACGGACGGCGCCGCCGCCGTGGCGCGCGAGATCGGGCCCACGGCCTTCGCGCTCGCGCTCGACGTGACCTCGGAGGCCTCGCTCGAGGCCGGCGCCAAGGAGGTGGCGGCGCGCACGGGCGGCGCACACGTGCTGGTGAACAACGCGGGCGTGATGCTGCCGCTGCGTCCGCTGAGCGAGGCCAGCGTTGCCGACTGGGAGTACATCCTGTCGGTGAACCTGCTCGGCGTGGTGAAGTGCGTCGCGGCCTTCCTGCCGCAGCTGCGCGCGCACGCACCGGATGCGCACATCGTGAACACCGCCTCGATGGGCGGGCTGGTGGCGGTGCCGGGCTTTCCGATCGGCCCCTACGTGGCCAGCAAGTACGCCTGCGTCGGCTACAGCGAGAGCCTGCGCGGGGAGCTCGCGCCCGAGGGCATCGGCGTCTCGGTGCTGTGCCCGGGCATGGTCGTCTCGAACCTCGGCGCCAGCTCCGCACGCAACCGCCCGAGCCGCTTCGGCAGCCAGGCCGCGCCGCCGGCCGGGCCCGCCGCGGATGTGAAGCTCGTGGCCCGCATGCTGAAGCCCGAGGACGTGGGGCCCGCCGTGGTGCGCGGCATCCGCGCCAACCGCCTCCACATCTTCACGCACCTCGATGCGCGCGCTCAGGTCGAACGTCGCTTCGCCGCGATCCTCGCCGACTTCGAGGCCGAAGCGCGCGAGCGCGAGGGCTGATGCCAGTTCGCGGCCTCGATCTAGCCATCACCGTGGTCGACGTCGAGCGCACGCTCGCCTTCTACCGCCGCGTGCTCGGCGCCGAGGTGCTCTACGAAGACCTCTGGCGCGCCGGCAAGATCCCGCTGGTGATCCTGCGGCTCGGGGCGAGCCGGCTCTCGGTGCATGCCGCGAGCGGGCCGGCCGAGCCGCACGCGCGAACGCCCGCGCCCGGCTCCGCCGACGTCTGCTTTCGCTGGGACGGCCCGCTCGCGGCGGCCGCCGCGCAGCTCGCGGCCGCCGGCGTCGGGGTCGAGGGTGGGCCCGTCCCGCGGCCGGCCGCGGACGGGAAGCCGGGCGCCTCGCTCTACTTCCGCGACCCGGACGGAAACCTGCTGGAGCTGCTCTCGACCGAAGCCGCCGCTCAGCCGATGCAAAGCGGGTGAAGCCCGCGCTGATCGCACTCTGCCTGCTCGCCGCCGCCCCGCCGGCCTTCGGCGAGGAGACGCTCTCCTTCCTCGCGCTCGGCGACACCGGCAAGACCAGCATGCTGCCGCCGCTGCTGCGGCCGCAGTACCGCGTGGGGGAGGCGCTCGCGCGCGAGGACCGCCGCTCGCCCGTGGCTGCGCTCGTGTTTCTCGGCGACAACTTCTACCCGGACGGCCTGCGCCGGCGCACGCTGAAGGACCGCGTGCGCGAGAACCTGGCCGCGCCCTACTGCCACTTCCTCGCGCCGACGCGGCGCGGCCGGCACGTGCTGCGCGATCACTGTCGCCGCGCTCCGGACGAGACGCACCCGGTGCCGATCGTGGCCGTGCTCGGCAACCACGACGTCGGTCGCGACCAGGGCGTGACGCTCCAGCGCGAGGGCATCGCCTCGCTGATCGGCAACTGGCTGATGCCCGCGGATGCGCGCAGCTACGAGCTGGGCGCCGGTGTCAGCCTGATCGCCTTCCACTCACCCGCGGTGGACGAGGGCGAGACCGCGGCGGCGCTCGAACGCGCGCTGCGCGAGTCGAAGGGCCCCTGGCGCATCGTGATCGCCCATCACCCGATCGCCGACCCCGGCGCCGGCTGGCACCTCGAGTACGCCGACCGCGTGCGCGCGGCGATCCGCGCAGCGGGCCGGCCCGTGCACCTGTTCCTGGCCGGCCACCAGCACAACCTGCAGGCGCTGCGCGACGACGGCGCGGCGCTGCACGTCGTGGCGGGCGCGGGGGGCGCAGGCACCTACCCGATCGAGCCGGGCCACGACAGCGAGCGCCTGTTCGGCGAGTCCGTGCTCGGCTTTGCTCGCGTGGACGCGAGCGAGAGTGCCCTCGAGGTGACCCTGCTCGGCCTCGCCGGCCCCTTCGATCGCAGCGCCGAGCCGCGCGCCCGCTTCCGCATCCGCCCCGACCGAACGGTGGAAATGCTCGCGCTTCCGTGAGAGAGTCCGCGCCCATGGGGCGGTTCTTCCTCGCGCTGTCGTCGCTGCTCGTGGTGCTGCTCGGCCTCGAGCTCGGTCTCCGCCTGTGGGGTGGGCCGGACGACGCGGCGCACGCGCTCTACAGCTTCCATCAGAGCGACCCGGTGCTGGGCTGGATCGGCCAGCCGAACCTGCGCAAGCGCTTCGTGTCGCGCGAGTTCGACGTGATCGTCGAGCACGACGCGAGCGGCTTCCGCAAGCCGGAGCCGCTACCGCCAGCGGCGCCCGCGCGGCGCATCCTGGTGCTCGGGGATTCCTTCACCTGGGGCTCGGGCGTGGCGCAGGGAGAGAGCTTCACCGACCAGCTGCAGCGCAGCCTCGCGCCGAGCATCGCCGTCGCGAACCGCGGCATCAATGGAATCGGTACGGCGCAGCAGTACCTGCTGCTCGAGCGCGAGCTGGCGGCGCAGCACTACGACCTGGTGCTGCTCCAGTTCACGCCGAACGACGTGGACGATAACGTGGACAAGAAGAGCGGGCGCCGGCCCTGGTTCGTCGTCGAGGAGGGCCAGCTGGTGGCCCGCAATCCGCACCCGCGTCCGCTGATGAGTGCGAGCAAGCGCTTCTTCCGGGAGCAGAGCCGTTTGTACAACTTCGTCTCCTTTCGGCTCAGTCTGTTGCAGCGCCGGGCGAGCTCGAAGGCGCCCCTCGCCGAGCGTGCGTCGCGCTACGAAGACCTACGCCGGCAGCCGGGCTTCGAGGTCACGCTCGAGCTGCTGCGAGCGATGAGCCGGGTCGCGAGCGAACACGGCGCGGCCTTCTTCGCGCTGTACGCGCATCCGGGCGATCCGCTCGCCTACGCCTCGACCGAGGAGCTGTGTGCGCGCGCCGCCGTCGGCTGGATCGACTTGGTGCCCGCGTTGCGCGCGCGGCCGGGGCTCGCTCTGACCTTCACCTACAACCGTCACTGGACGGCGGACGGTCATCGCGCCGTGGCGGAGGCGCTGCTCGCCGCCGGGCCCTTCGCTGGCTGGCGCGCTACGGCGCCCGCCTCGCGGAGTGCCCCGCCCGACGCTGATCGCGCGGTAGCCCCAGCACCCGCTCGCCGATGATGTTGCGCTGGATGTTCGAGGCGCCGCCCGCGATCGCGCCGGCCAACGTGAACATGTAGTGCGATACCCAGCGCCCGCGTGTGAAGGGCTTGATGCCCATCACCACGTCCTCGCCGGTCGGCTCGAGCAGACCCTCGTCGGGCAGCAGCTCGAGCGCCAGCTTCGCGAGCAGCTGCTGCGTGTCGGTGCTGAGCAGCTTCGCCATCAGCAGCTCGCTCGTGGCCTTGGCGTCCTGGTTCTCGTGGATCGCCGAGAGCATGCGCGCCACGGACCACTCCTGCGTTGCCACGTAGCCGGCGGCCTCGGCCAGCTGCTGGCGCACGACGGGGTCCTCGAGCGCCGGCCGCCCGTTCTTGTGGACCTGCCTGGCCAGCGTGATCAGGGCGTCGTAGGACATGCGCGCGCCGGTCGAATCGCCGATCAGCATGCGCTCGTGCTTCAGCGTCGAGCGCGTGACCTTCCAGCCCTCGCCACGCTTGCCGACGATGTTCCTGGCCGGGATGCGCACGTTGTCGAAGAACACCTCACAGAAGTCCACGCCGCCCTGCATCATGGTGAGCGGGCGCGCGTCGATGCCCGGCAGGCTCATCGGAATGAGGAAGTACGAGATGCCGGCGTGCTTCGCCGCGCCAGGCTCGCTGCGAAACAGGCCGAACATCATGTCGGTCTCGGTGGCCTGGCTGGTCCAGATCTTCTGGCCGGAGAGCACCCACTCGTCGCCGACCAGCTCGGCGCGTGACTGGAGCGAGGCGAGGTCGCTGCCCGAGCCCGGCTCGCTGTAGCCCTGGCACCAGGTCAGCTCGCCACACAGGGTCGGCTCGATGAACTCGCGGCGCTGCTCCTCGCTGCCGCACTCCAACAGGGTCGGCACGAGCATGTGGGTGCCCTGCACCGAGCCGCGGTGCGGCACGCCCGCGCGATCGAGCGCCTGCCGGATCACCGTCTCGGCCATCACGTCGGGCGCGAGCCCGGCGCCGCCGTATGCCTTCGGCACCGTGCGGTGGATCCAGCCGGCCGCCAGCGCGCGCTTGCGCCAGACGATCGCCTGCTCGCGCTCGGGCAGTGCGGCCTCGGCCCCGGAGAGGGGCCAGCTGTCGCGACAGAAGGCGGCCGCCTCGCTGCCCAGCTTCTCGTAGGCCTCGCCCAGCCGTAGGTCCATCTCTACCAACCCTCCAGTGCAGCGAAGCGTTCCCGGTGCAGCTCGGGCAAGCCGAGCCAGAGCCGATCGAACATCACCCGCTTGAACCAGATCTGGACGTCGCACTCCCAGGTGAAGCCGATGCCGCCGTGCGCCTCGACGGCGTCGCGCGCGACCTGTTGCGCACGATCGGTGATGTGCGCCTTGGCGAGCGCCGCAGCTCGCGGCGCAGCCTCGGGCGCATGGTCGAAGGCGTGCGCCGCGTACCACCAGAGCCCGCGCGTCGGATCGATGGCGAGCGCCATGTTCGCGAGCTGGTGCTTCACGGCCTGGAACTGCGCGAGCGGCTGCCCGAACTGCCGGCGCGCCATCACGTAGGCCGCGGTCATGCGCACCAGCTGGTGCGCGGCGCCGAAGGCGTCGGCCGCGACCAGCACCGAGCCCGCTGTGACGAGGCGCGCGGCGCTTCCGGCCGCGAGCGGCTCGGCGGGAGCGGCGTCGAGCTCGAGCGTCGCGAGCGGGCGGCCGCGGTCGAGCGTCGCCGTGGGCGTTACGCGCACGCCCGCGCCGGCCGGTACGAGCAGCAGACCGCCGCCCTCGCTGCCGACGACGAATAGCTCCGCCTGCTCCGCCTCGGGCACGAGCTGCTTCTGCCCCCGCGCGCGCCCGCCCGTCGCGGCGAGGCGAAACTGTTCGGGCAGCCAGCGCGCGCCGGCCTCCGCCAGCGCCACCGTCGCCCGCACGTCGCCCGTCGCGAGGCGCGGCAGCCAGTGCGCCTGCTGCGCCGGGCTGCCGCCCTGCGCGAGCGCGAGCGTCGCGAGCGCGTGGCCCAGGAAGGGCACCGGCACGCAGCCGCGCCCGAGCTCTTCAGCCACGAGCGCCAGCTCGAGCAGCTCGAGGCCCGCGCCGCCCAGCGCCTCCGGCACCACCAGCCCGGCGATGCCCAGCTCGGCGAGGCCCTTCGAGAGCGCGGGCACCTCCTGCCGCTCACCGTCGAAGATCGCGCGCACCTTCTGCGGCGGGCATTCCTTCGCGACGAAGGCGCGCACGGTTTCCTGGAGCAGCTCCTGCTCCTCCGACAGCGAGAAATCCATGCGCGCGTCTCCGCTCGAAAGGGGCGTACGGTAACGAACCGGCCGGCAGGGGGGAGGTACCTGTGCCATGTTGGGCCTCGATGCGAAGCCGGCTCCTGTGCGCAGCGCTGCTCGCTCTCGCGACGCCCGCGGCCGCGCAGGACGTGGACTTCGAGCGCGTCGTGATCCGCAGCGAGCCCGTGGCGGCCGGGCTCTCCGTGCTGTTCGGCCAGGGCGGCAACATCGCCGTCTCGACCGGCAACGACGGGCCCGTGCTGGTGGACGATCAATTCGCGCCGCTCGCCCCGAAGATCGCGGCCGCCGTGAAGACGCTGCAGGACGCGCCGGTGCGCTTCGTGATCAACACGCACTGGCACTTCGACCACACCGGCGGCAACGAGCCCTTCGGGCGGGGCGGCGCGCTGATCGTGGCGCACGAGAACGTGCGCCGGCGCATGAGCACGACGCAGTTCATGGCGGCGTTCCAGCGCGAGATCCCGCCGTCGCCCGCGGCGGCGCTGCCCGTCGTCACCTTCGCCGACGGCGTGACGCTCCACTGGAACGGCGAGGAGATCGCCGTCGAGCACGTCGCGCCCGCGCACACCGACGGTGACGCGTTGGTCTGGTTCCGCCGGGCGAACGCCGTGCACACGGGCGACACTTACGTGGCCGGCATGTTCCCCTTCGTCGACGTCTCGAGCGGCGGCTCGCTGGCCGGAATCATCGCGGCGGCGGAGCGCGTGCTCGCGCAGGCCGGCCCCGGCACGAAGATCATCCCCGGGCACGGCGCGCTCTCGAACGCGGCGGAGCTGCGTGCCTGGCGCGAGATGCTGCTGGGCGTGCAGAGCCGCGTGAACGCCGCGCTCGCGGCCGGCAAGACGCTCGAGACCTTCGCCGCAGAGCAGCCGCTCGCGGACCTGGCGCCGCGCTACGGCCAGGGCTTCCTCGACGCCGATCGCTTTCTCGCGATCGTCTGGTCCGACCTCTCGCGCGAAACGAAGGAGTGAGACATGGCCGCCCGCCGCAACCGCAGGATCGTGCTGGTGAAGCGCCCGCAGGGCGAGGTGACGCCCGACTGCTTGAAGCTGGTCGAAGAGGCCGCGCCCGAGCCGCAGGAGGGCGAGGCGCTGGTGCGCAATCTCTACCTGTCGCTCGATCCCACCCAGCAGGGCTGGATGAAGTACGACAGCTACATGCCGGCCATCCCGATCGGCGACGTGATCCGCTCGGGCGGCGTCGGCGAGGTGATCGAGAGCCGTTCGCCGCTCTACTCGAAAGGTCAGCTCGTGGGCGGCCTGGTCGGCTGGCAGGAGTACTCGATCGCCGACGGCGGTGGGCGCCGCATGCAGGCCGTGGCGCCGGGCATCGCGCCCGAGGACGCCGTGAGCCTGTTCGGCATCACAGGCCTCACCGCCTACTTCGGGCTGCTCGACGTGGGCAAGCCGAAGGCGGGCGAGACGGTCGTGGTGTCGGGCGCGGCGGGCGCGACGGGCTCGGTGGTGGGGCAGATCGCGAAGATCGTCGGCTGCCGCGTGGTGGGCATCGCCGGCGGGCCGGAGAAGTGCCGCTGGCTCACCGATGAGCTCGGTTTCGATGCGGCCGTGGACTACAAGCACGAGGACGTCGGCAAGGCGCTCGCCGCGGCGTGTCCGAAGGGCATCGACGTCTACTTCGACAACGTGGGCGGCGAGATCCTCGACGCGGTGCTGCTCCAGATCAATCGCGGCGCGCGCCTCTCGCTGTGCGGCGCGATCTCGACCTACACCAGCGAAGTGCCGCCGCCCGGGCCGCGCCATCTGCTGCAGCTGATCGTGAAGCATGGACACATGGAGGGCTTCCTCGTGCTCGACTACGCGGCGCGCTTCCCCGAGGCCGTGGGCCAGATGACGAAGTGGGCCGCCGAGGGCAAGCTGAAGAACCGCGTCGACGTGGTGGACGGCATCGAGAACACGCCGGCCGCGTACCGGCGCCTCTTCACCGGCGGCAACACCGGGAAGCTGCTGGTGCGGGTTGGTTAGCAAGCGAAGCGCGCAGCGAGGCGACCGGGGACGTTCGTCAAGTTGTCAAGTTGTCTGCCGGTGCCGAAATCGAGTGCCCACGTTGCCGACAACTTGACAACTTGACGAACGTCCCCGAGAGCGCGGTGAGACGGCTTGCGATCGGGCTCGGTGTGGTCGCGGGTTTGGTGCTCGTGGGCTGGCTCGGCGTGCGGGGCTGGCTCGCGTGGTACGGGCGCGCCAGCCAGGATCCGGCCTTCTTCGAGGACGAGATCGCGGCCTTCGAGGCGGCGGATCGCGAGCGGCCGCCGCCCGCGCGCCCGATCGTGTTCGTGGGCAGCTCTTCGATCCGGCTCTGGGACAGCCTCGCCGACGACATGGCGCCGCTGCCGGTGCTCCAGCGCGGCTTCGGCGGCTCGCAGCTCGCGCACGTCGTGCATTTCGCGGAGCGCGCCGTGCTGCGCTACCGGCCGCGCGCGGTGGTGCTCTACGCGGGCGGCAACGATCTCGACGAGAGCACCGGCAAGGGCGCCGCCGACGTGGTGCGCGACTTCGAGGCCTTCGTGGGCCTCGTGCACGGCGCCGTGCCGGACGCGCGTATCTACTACCTCGCGATCAAGCCCTCGCGCATGCGCTGGGCGCGCTGGCCGGAGCAAGCGAAGGCCAACGCGGCGATCGCGGCGCTGTGCGCACGGGACGCGCGGCTCGCGTTCCTCGACATCGCGACACCGATGCTCGCGACCGGCGAGCCGCCGGCCAGCGAGCTGTTCCTCTTCGACGGGCTCCACCTCTCCGAGCGCGGCTACGCGCTCTGGACGAGCGTCGTGAAGCCGCGCCTGCTCGCCGACTTCCCGGACGCCGGGCGCTAGCTTCGCCGTCCGGGGAGGCCTGACCATGCGACGCGAGATCTTCTCCGACGAGCACGAGCTGTTCCGCGCCCAGTTCCGGCGCTTCGTGGCGGCCGAGGTCGAGCCGCACGTGCTCGAGTGGAACGCGGCGGGCATCACGCCACGCGCGATCTGGAAGCGCATGGGGGAGGAGGGCTACCTCGGCGCGAATCAGCCGGCCGAGTACGGCGGTGCGGGCGCCGACTTCCTGTACGACGCGATCATCATGGAAGAGCTGGCAACCGCGCGCGCGCACGCGCTCCAGGCCTCGCTCCACACCGACATCTGCCTGCCGTACCTGACCAGCTACGGCACGGAGGAGCAGAAGCAGAAGTACCTCGTGCCCGGCATCGCGGGCGACTGCCTGGTCGCGATCGGCATGACCGAGCCGGGCACGGGCTCCGACCTCGCGGCTGTGACGACGCGCGCGCTCCGCGACGGCGACCACTACGTCGTGAACGGCGCCAAGACTTTCATCAGCAACGGCCAGAACTGCGACCTCGTGATCGCGGTGGTGAAGACCGACCCGAGCAAACGCCACGACGGCATCAGCCTGCTGCTGGTCGAGACGAAGACGCCCGGCTTCCAGCGCGGCCGCAAGCTGCCGAAGATCGGCCTCAAGGGGCAGGACACGAGTGAGATGGCCTTCGTCGATTGCCGCGTGCCGGTGGCGAACCTGCTCGGCCAGGAGGGGCAGGGCTTCAAGCAGCTGATGGAGAAGCTCCAGCAGGAGCGGCTCTGCATCGGCGTCTCGTCGATGGCGTCGGTGCGCCGCTCGCTCGACGACACGCTCGCCTACGTGAAGGAGCGCCAGGCCTTCGGCCAGCCGATCGCGCGCTTCCAGAACACGCAGTTCAAGCTCGCCGAGCTCGAGACGGAGTACGAGCTGGGCCAGGCCTTCGTGGACAAGCTGCTCGCCGCCCACGTGTGCGGCGAGGAGATCGTCAAAGAAGTCAGCATGGCCAAGTGGTGGACCACCGACCTGCAGAAGAAGGTGGCGGTCGAGTGTCTCCAGCTCCACGGCGGCTACGGCTTCATGGAGGAGTACCCGATCTCGACCGACTACCTCGACGCCGCAGTGCAGTCGATCTACGCCGGCACGAACGAGATCATGAAGGTGATCATCGCGCGCCGCCTCGGGCTGGACGGCTGACGTCCTAACCCCCCATTTGGGGGTTGTTCTCCGACGCGGTGCCGTATTAGAGTGACCTGGCCCAGGAAGCGGCGGCAACCCGTGGGGGCGCGCCGACCCGCGTGCCGGGCAGGAGGGCGACGGGATGTCACTCCGAAGCGGGTGTGTTTCCTGCTTGGCCGCGAGTGCGCTCGCGCTCTTCGCGAGCGCCGCCGAAGCGACGGTCATCTTCTGCAACGACGGGCTGAGCCTGGGCTGTCGCTGGGATGCTGCCCCGCGCACCCTCGGCCGCTCGGGTCTCGAGCGCTCGCTCGACGGCGGGCTGCGATACTCCCTCCAAGGTGGTTCGTACGAGGCCTACCGCGACGGCTTCTCCTGGCAAGTCGTGCCGACGGTCGCCGAGTTTCAGACTGCTGTGGAGACCGCCTTCGCTGCATGGACGGCGATCGACCCACAGAGCGGGCTGGGGAGTTCGCTCGCCTTCATACCGGACTTTGCGACGCCGGTGTTCGGTCCCGCGCCCGGGCTCCCCTTCGACGCACGCGGCGCGGAGATCGATCTCCTCGGCTATGCGGACGGGTGGTTCTGGGATGAGGGCGACCCCAATCTGCAGGCGGAGGCCTTCTTCACCAGCACCACCCCGACCACACTGACGCTGACCTCGGGTACCACGGGTTACGCAGGCAGGGCCATCACCGGCGCCGACATCAAGCTGAACAGCAACCCCGAGGCGGTCTGGACGCTCGACTGGTTCCAGCTCATCTTGACCCACGAGATCGGCCACTCGCTCGGGCTCGGCGACGTCGACTTCCCGCAGACCGCGATCTCGTTCATCGACGACAACTTCGACGGTTCTTCTTCTGCGACGGCGCTCGAAACGTTGACGAACTCCTGGGCGCTCCTGGTGAACGCGCTCGATCCTTCCGCCTCGCCGCTGGCTCTCTATGCGGTCGCCAACGGAGATCCCGGCCTCGACACGTTTGGCGTGGACATCCTGATGGAGAGCTTCATCCCGGACGCCCTGCTAGGCGACGCCGTGCCGCTCCGGAACGATGACTTCGGCGGTCGCCAGTTCTTGTATCCCTGGCTCGTCCCCGAGCCGAGCACGCTCGTGCTGCTCGGGCTGGGCCTCGTCAGCGCAGCGGCTGCGCGCCGCCTGCCCCGCGCCCGCTAGCATCGCCGCCACGGGGAGGCGGTCGTATGCGCCAGCTCGGGCCCCTCGCGAAGACGCTCGTTGCGGTCTGGCTGCTGGTATGGCTGGCCGGCCTCGCCGTGTATGGGCACCGGCTCGCGCACGGTCAGATCGGCAAGCACGCGCTGCTCGTAACGGCGCCGAAGGATGCAGACGGCTACCCGGTGCTGCGCGGGGTGCGGCCGACGACGGGCACGCTCGACCGGCTCGTCGCGGGCGAGCCCCGGCCGGCGCTCGGCGACCGCGTCCTGCGCGTGGGCGAGCGAGATCTGCGCGGGGCCGGTCAGCTGCGCTTCGAGGCCCTCGCCCTCGACCAGACGGGCCCCGACCTGCGCGTATCGCTCACGCTCGAGCGGGACGGTGAGCGCATCGAGACCTGGGTCGAGGCAGCGAGGGAACCCGTCACGTGGTCCGGGCTGCCGGGGGCGTTCTGGGGGGCTCTTTTCGGCCTCATCCTGTTGTTCTCGCGGGCCGCTCGCTACCGCTCGGCCCGCTTCCTGGGAGCGTACTGCCTGCTTGCGGCACTGGGTTCCACGGTCGGCTCTCACCCTGCGACCGGCCCGTCGTGGCTGCACTACGCCTGGCAGGGGCTTCGCTTCGTGCAAGTGATCGCTGCGCCCCTCGCGATCTCAGGGCTACTGCTCTTCCCGGACGACGCTCGCCGGGGTCGCTGGCTCCTCGCCTGGCCCTGGATCTTCGCCGTGCTCGGCTTCGTCACGCAGGCTTTCCGGGACGTGCTCTTCCCGTCGCCGCTTACCTATCAGCTCAGCGACGGGTTGAAGCTCCTCTCCATTCAGATCGCCGCACTCGGGGCGATCACCTGGCGCTTCGTCCATGCCGGCGCGATCGACCGCCGGCGCATGAAGTGGTTCTTCTGCGGCGTCTACCTGGCGGCGTTGCCACCGATCGGGGAGGGCATCGAGCGGGCGCTCGATCCGGGCGGCTCCAACGTGTGGCCCCTGATGGCGGCGCTGCGCATCATCCCCTTCGCCGGCCTCGGCCTGCTGATCGGCATGCTGCGCTTCAACCTCTTCGACGTCGACCGCCTGATCAGCGCGACCACGGCCTACTCGGCGGTGGGCATCGCGCTGCTCGCCGGACTGATCACGGTCGTTCCTGCTGCCGCCGGCGCGCTCAGCCAGACGCTGGGTGTGAGCGCGACGCTCACGCAGGGCGCGCTCGCCATGCTCGCCGCTGGCATTGCCTTTCCCGTGGCACAGCGGCTGCGCCCCCAGATCGAACGCGTGCTCTTCCCGGAGCGCCACCGGGTGGATCAGAGCATGGAGCGCCTGATCGACGAGCTTGCGCACTGTCGCGAGCCGCGCGAGCTGGTGGTGCGGGGAGGCGAACGGCTCGTCGAGGTGCTGCGCCCGGAGAGCTGCGTGACCTACGCGCGGAGCGGAACCACGTACAGCCCGATCTTCGTGCGTGGGCGCGCCGGCCCTCCCGGCTTCGCGGAGACGAGCCCGCTCGTGGCGACGCTCCGGCAGCGCACGACGCCGCTCGCGATGGAGCGCTTCCTCGCGCGCGGGGTCGCCTCGGGCCTCGACGCCTTCGACCGCGCCGTGTTCGAGACGCTCGAGGCGGCGCTGATCCTGCCGATCCACCACCGCACGCAGGGCCTGGTCGCGATCGTCTGCCTCGGGCCCAAGCACTCGGGCGACGTCTATACCTCGAGCGATCTCGCCCTGCTGGCCGCCTTCTCGGCGCAGCTCTCGAGCGAGCTGCTGCGCTTCGAGCAAGAGGAGCTCACGCGCCAGGCCGAGGCGCTGCGCGAGGGGCTGCGCCTGTACGTGCCTGGAGCGGTGCAGGAGCAGCTGGCCAGGGGAGGCGAGACGACAGCGGGCGAGCGCGAGGTGTCGGTGCTCTTCGTGGACATCCGCGGCTACACCGCCTTCGCGCAGGATCGCGCGGCGTCGGAGATCTTCTCGGCGGTGAATCGGTATACGCAGACCGTCTCGGAGATCGTGCTGCGAAACCGCGGCCACGTGGTCGAGTTCAACGGCGACGGCATGATGGCGGTGTTCGGCGCGCCCGCGCCGCTGCCGGGCAAGGAGTACCAGGCCGTGGAGGCGGGCCTCGCGATCGTCGAGGCGATGCGCGCGCTCGAGCTGCGGGGCCCCGCCGGCGAGCCGCTCTCCGTCGGCGTCGGGATCGCTTCGGGCCCGGCCTTCGTCGGCAGCGTGCAGGCGGCCGACCGCGCAATCTGGACGGCACTCGGCAACACCACGAACCGCGCCGCGCGCTTCCAGGGGCTCACGCGTGAGCTCGAGGCCGCGATCGTTCTCGACGCCGCGACGCACGCCGCGAGCGGCGCCGCCGCGGCACGCTTCGAGCGGCGCGAGCGCATCGAGATCCGCGGCCGCCGCGAGCCCGAGGACCTCTGGGTGCTGCCGCTCCGCTGAGCGCAGCTTCATTACCCGATCTTCAGCGCCCGCGGGGCATCGACTCCGCGACGCTTTTTGCTTGTCCTGTGCTCCCAGGGTGTAGGACAATCGGTGCGGGCTCACCTGGGAAGGGAAGTCCGATGGCCAAGGCTGCCGGGCCGCTCCGTCTTTGCGCACTGCGCTCAGCTCCGGTGGCGCGCGTGTGCAACGCGCCGACTCCGACGGTGCGGGCGGCCCCTCGCGATGGCTTCGCCGCCGCATGAGCCGCGATCGCCGGAAGGGAGAAGGCATGCGCGAGCGGGCACGAGCCGGCGTCGGATTCACTCTGCTGGGCCTGGTGGGCGCGGCGCTGGTGTCGACGACGCTTCTCGCGTTCGACTGCGGGCCGCCGCCGCCGCCTCCTCCCACAGCCAACGAAGTGAAGACCATCGAAGAGCTCGTCGCGTGCATGGACGGGGTGCTCGCCGGCAAGAACGTCACCGTCGCCGACGCCGTTCAGTGCATCCCGCCGTGTTGTTCGGTCACGCTCACGATGAGCCCGAGGAGCGCGCAGGCGGCGTGCACCCTCGAAGGGGGGGACCTCGGAACGAAGTGCCAGCTTCCGCGCGTGCTCCTCGACTGCCCCGGGCCTCCCCGCTTGCAGCCGTCCTTCCTGCTCTGTCCCGTCGGCAGCGGCGAGGGCGACAACCAGGGCAGCAATCGCATCGAGGTCGGCCAGGATGTGGACGACATCGGCAGCATGAGAATGGCCGACATCGTGGTCAAGCCCGGCCTCTACCAGCCTCCCACCGATTTCATGAGCAAGAAGACCGCGGATTCCAGCGGTGGCACGAAGTCGTGCAACGACGGTTGTCACAGACTATCCGGAACGCCGGCGATCGGTGACGACGAGCTCTCCCAGCCGATCGATCCGTTCGGCCGCTTCGGCACGACGGACCTCGCGCCCTGCATCATCTCGACGGATGCCTGCGACCGGAAGGCGACCCCCGGCGTCTGCAGAGGCAATCAGGTCACGGCGGAGTCGCTCTCGGACATCTGCGGCTGCATCGACTACGCGCTGGGCACCGACGCCGGCCATCCCCTCGAAACACCACAGGGGCGCATCGTGCAGAAGTTGTGTCGGGCGTTCGAGGGTTACCAGAACCAGCGCGGCATCTGTGGCACCGACGAGTGTCCGACGCCCTCGGGGCCCGAGTGCCCCGCGCTCGGCGTGGCGTGCAGCCCCATCACCGGCGGCGTCTCGCTGTCGGCGACTGGATACAGCTGCCAGGAAGTGTCGCCCGGCGTGCAGCAGTGCGTCTCCGACTGCATGTGCGAGGCCTGGGCGCTGGAGGGCGGCGGGAAGTTCCTCGGCGGCTTGTCGGAAGTCTCGATGGTGCGCCTCGAGCTGAGCGGGAAGATCTCGAGCGAGGACCCGACATCGATCGACGATGACACCGAGATCAGCGGCAGCCTGAGCGCCTACGAATACCTGACGCGCACGCTGGTCGAGTCGATTGCTCTCGACACCTTCCAGGCGACGCGTTCGGGCGCCGACTTTACGGCGTCCGGCTCTGGCTCGGCCCTCGTGAACGGCACGCTCACGAACATCGAGTTCACGGCGACGAAGACGGGCAGCGACGTGACCTTCGCTGTGCACGACGCCGACAGCTCCGCGTTCCTGGCCGGCGGCATGGGCGAGGCGGGACGGGCGGCATTCGAGCTGACGGTCACGCCGTAGCGGAAGGGAGAGCAGCGTGAGAGACCGACGACGGACGCTCGGGACCCTGCTCGGCGCGCTCGCGCTGCTCTTGGCTGGCGCGCGCGCGGGCGCGACGCCGATGGTGACGTACAGCGTCACCGACCTCGGCCTGGGCGTGTACCAGTACGACCTCATCGTCTGCAACGACGGCGGCAGCGAGGACCTCGCCGGCCTCAACATCCTGCACGGCGACAGCGTGTTCGGGCTGGACGGGAGCAGCAGCATCGGAGCGCCGCCGGACTGGCTCTACTTCGAGCCGGTGCCTGGGCTGATCGACGACCTGAACTACTTCTCGCTGAACCCGAACGCGGACGTCGAGATCGGCCAGATGGTGGGGGGCTTCTCCTTCCAGAGCGCCACCGACCCGAACAGCCTCAGCGGCAACGAGTTCGCCGTGGAGGGCATCGGCGCGGACTCGGGCACCCAGATCGACCTCGGAATCGCGATGCTGATGCCCGAGCCCCGAGCCTTGCTGCTGCTGGCGGCCGGCGCGGCGCTGCTCACGGTCTGGCGCTTCCGGCGCTAGCCCTCCCAGGGATTCAGCAGCGTTGCCCCAGTCGCATGAAAGCCCGAGACGTTGCGCGTCACCGCCGTGAGGCCGTGGAAGCGCCAGATCGAGCGCGTGTAGGCGGGCGCGCACGAGGAAGCTCTTGAAGTCGGGCTGCTTGCGGCGGAGACGTCGATAGGTGTCCGCGCGCCCGGCGGCGTCTCGGGAGCGCGCGGTCAGCCCGGCGGCATGCCCGGGTTGTGCTCGCTCCGGATCGCGTCGAGGCGCGCGTGACAGGCGTCGCGCCAGGGGTTGCCTTCGGGCGCGAGCACGTAGAAGCGGCCCGTGCGGATCGCGGCGAGCGTGCGCTCGGCGATCACGTCGGGCGCGATGCCCTGGCTCTCGGTCGTGGCGCGGATCGCGCCTTCGATCAGATCGCGCTCGGGCGAGGCGGGCGCGTCGCCGCGCTTCAGATGCGGCGGCCGGTTGCGGTCCGCGTCGCCGATGCGCGTCGCGATCAGCTCGGGGCAGACCACCGACACGCCGACCTTCGCGTTCCTCAGGCGCAGCTCCAGGTAGAGGCTCTCGCTGAGCGCGAGCACGGCGTGCTTGCTCATGAAGTACGCGGCCGAGAGCGGGCCCGAGGTGACGGCTGCCATCGAGGCCGTATTCACGACGTGACCGGGCTCGCCCTGCCGCAGCAGGATCGGCACGAAGCTGCGAATGCCGTGGATCACGCCCCAGGTGTTGACGCCGAGCACCCACTCGTAGTCGGAGAGCGGCGCCTCCCAGGAGAGCCCGCCCGCGAATACCCCCGCGTTGTTGCAGACGACGTGCACGGCGCCGAAGGCGTCGAGCGTGCGTTCGGCGAGCGCCTGCACGGAGTCCGCGCGCGAGACGTCGGTCGGGACGCTGATGCATTCGATTCCCGCACTGGCCAGCGTCTGCTGCGCGCCCGCGAGCGCAACCGGCTCGACGTCCGCCAGCACGAGCTTCATGCCCTCGGCGCCGAGGTGCCTCGCCAGCGCGAGCCCGATGCCGCTCGCCGCGCCCGTCACCACCGCCACGTTGCCGCTGAGCTTCTCCACAGCCGTCCTCAGCAGTCGATGGGCAGCACGAGGTGCCGCTCGTACACGAAGTCGCGATGCGCCAGCAGCGCCGGGTCGAGCGCCGCCTCGATGGCCGGAACCTTCGTCTCGTACATGGTGCGCGTCTGCTCGGGCATCGGACAGACGTCGTGCGGAAGCGGCCGCACCAGCACGGCGAAGGTGGCCCAGCTGAGGTCGAGGACGCTGAGGGCGTCGCCCACCAGATACGCGCTGCCGCGCGCCTGCTGCGCCTCGAGTTGCCGCGCGAGCAGCGCCAACACCTCGGCGCAGCGCGCGGGCGCTGCCGCGCCCGCCGCCTCGCTCCAGCCGTAGCGCCAGGCCAGCGTGTCGCGCAGCGCGCGGGTCGGCTCGGGCAGGCTCTTTGCCTTCATCATCCGCTCGATCATCCCCAGCCGCCGGCACCAGCCGAAGCCCTGCTCGCCGGCGATCGCGTCTGCGAGCCCGAGGCAGAGCGCGCGCTCGCGGGCGTCCTTCGGCAGCAGCGCCGGCTCGGGCGCGAGGCGCTTGGCCAGGAACAAGATGCCAGCCCGATCGATGCGCGCCGGCTCGTCGTTCCACACCGCGCTGGGTGCGTTCGCCGCGCCCGTCCAGCGGCGCAGCGCCTCGTCGTCGCTCCCGGCCTCTTGGGCCACCGCCGCGTAGGCGAGGCGCTTCACGTGGAAGATCGCCTTGGCGAGCTCGCCCCACGGACCCGGCACGCCGCGCGTGAGCACCAGCCGTAGGCCGGGTTGCGCGATGCCCTCCGCGACGGACAGGTATTTCACGCCGCGTCCGTGATCGCGCCGCACACGATCGCCTGGAGCTGTCCGCGGAAGTCGAAGCTGCGCGACGGGATCCCGTCTTCGGGTCGTAACATGACGCGGCAGTGTACAGTGGGCGGCACGCAGGAGGACCCATGCCGCTCGACCCCGGACTGAAGCTCGTTCTCGACCAGCTCGCCGCGAACCCGGGCCCGCAGCTGCACGAGCTGCCGGTGGCGCAGGCGCGCGTCTTCTTCGATCAGATGCAGCTGCCGCGCCCGGAGGTGAAGATCGCGTCGATCCACGATCGCAGCATTCCCGGGCCCGAGGGAGAGATCGCCGTCCGCATCTACAACCCCGGCGGCAAGACGTCGCTGCCCGCGCTCGTCTACTTCCACGGCGGCGGCTGGGTGATCGGCAGCATCGAGACACACGACGGCTCCTGCCGCGACCTCGCGACCCGCGTCGGCTGCGCCGTGATCTCGGTCGGCTACCGGCTCGCGCCCGAGCATCGCTATCCGGCCGCGGCAGAGGACTGCTTCGCGGCGACGAAGTGGGTGGCGGAGAACGCGGCTGCGCTCGGGGTCGATCCGAAGCGCATCGCGATCGGCGGCGACAGCGCCGGCGGCAACCTGAGCGCGGTCGTGGCGCTGATGGCGCGCGATCGGCGCGGCCCGGCGCTCTGCTTCCAGCTGCTGATCTACCCGGTGACGGACGCCGACTTCACGCGAGCGTCCTACCGCGAGAACGCCGAGGGTTATCTGCTCACGACGAAGGCGATGGAGTGGTTCTGGGGCCACTACGTGCCGGACGCCACGCAGCGCAAGGAGGTGTACGCCGCGCCCCTCCAGGCCAAGGACCTCGCGGGCCTGCCGCCGGCCTTCGTGCTCACCGCCGAGTACGACCCGCTGCGCGACGAGGGTGAGGCCTATGCAAAGCGTCTCCAGCAGGCGGGCGTGCCGACCCGGCTCACGCGCTACGACGGCGCCATCCACGGCTTCTTCGCGATGGGCCTCTTGGCAGAGGTGGCGCGCCGGGCGCTGGACGATGCGGTGGTGGCGCTGCGGGCGGGGTTGGCCTGAGCGCAGGCGAGTAGGCCCTCAGGCGAAGACCGGATCGGCCGATACGGGCAGGGCGCGCGAGCGCCCCTACCCGTGATGGCCGAGCCCGAAACCACCTCGAACGTTCTGACCGAACGGCGCATCGCGCTGCGCGTGCCCGTGCGGCGCACGGTGCGCGCGGCGGTCGGGCTGCACGCTTTCGAAGCGCTGCTGATGGACCTCTCCATCAGCGGTTGCCGCCTGCGCTGCTCGGAGCCGGTGACGGCGCACGGCAGCCTGTGGATCGTGCTTCCGGCCGGCTTGGGCGGACGCTTCCCGCTGCCGGTGCGCGGTGAGGTGGCGCGGGCCGAATCGGTGCGTGGCGAGCCGACCGGTGTGTGCGACGTGGCGCTGCGCTTCCGCGACGTTTCGCCGCGCGTGTTCGAACGGCTGTGCGCGGCAGTGAGCGAGGCGCTCGAGCCGCCGCGCGAGTCCGTCGAGGTCGAGCGCCGCCGCTCGGCGCGGCGCTGGTTCGGTCGGCGCGTGATCGCGCGCGGCTCGGGCCGGCCGCGCGTGTTGCTCGGCCGTGATCTCTCGGCGGGCGGCATGCAGGTCGAGAACGCCAGCGGACTCAGCGCCGGCGACGAGCTGGAGCTGGCACTGCACTCCCAGAGCGGCGGCGCGCCGCTGGTGCTGCGCGCCAGCGTGCTGCGCACGAACGGCCCAGGTGAAGCGGCACTCGCGTTCTCCGCTCTCTCGGACGGCCAGCGCGTCGCACTCGAGAAGCTGCTCTTCGAGCTGGGCGCGAGCGCCGACGGGCCGAGTGTGGTCTCCGAAGTGCTGGAGCCTGCGCCGCGCCTCGGGCCCTAACGGGGACGTCCCCGCTCGGCAGGCGCGCAACGCGCGCCGTTAGCGGAACAGCCGGCTGACGCTCGAGCCGTCGTGGATCGACTGGATCGCGTCGGCGAACAGGCGCGCGACCGATTGCACGTGGATCTTGTCGATGCGCTTCTCAGCCGAGAGCGGGATGGTGTCCGTCACCACCAGGCTGCGCAGGGGCGACTCGTCGATGCGTTCGACCGCGCGGCCGGACAGCACCGGGTGCACGATGCAGGCTTCCACGGCCGTGGCGCCGCGCTCGAGCACGAAGCGGGCGGCCTCGATCAGCGTGCCGCCGCTCGCCACCTCGTCGTCGATGATCAGGGCGACCTTGCCACGCACGTCGCCGATCAGGTTGGTCGCGCGGGCCCGTTCGTCGTCACCGTCACGCCGCTTGTCCACGATCGCGATCGGCAGGTTGAGGCGGTTGGCGTAATTGCCCACTTCCTTGGACTCGCCGACGTCGCCGGCCACGAGCACGTAGTTGGTGAGGTCGCGGCTCTGGCGCAGGTGGTCGCACAGGATCGGCGCCGCCTGGAGCTGGTCGGCCGGGATGCGGAAGAAGCCCTGCACCTGGGGCGAGTGCAGATCCATCGTGACCACCCGATCGGCACCCGCCGTCTGCAGCAGGTCGGCCATCAGGCGCGCGGTGATCGAGATGCGCGGGCGGTCCTTCTTGTCGGAGCGCGCATAAGGAAAGTAGGGCAGCACGGCCGTGATGCGGCGGGCCGAGGCGTGCTTGAGCGCGTCGATCGTCATCAGCAGCTCGATGATGCCGTCCGAGACCGGCGCGCAAGAGGGCTGGATCACGAATACGTCGGCCTCCCGCACGTTCTCTTCGATCTGCACGAGCATGTTCTCGTTCGAGAAGCGCACGAGGGTCGAGCGACACAGGTCGATGCCGAGGTGCTTGCAGATGTCACGCGCCAGCTCGGGGTGCGCGGTGCCGCTGATCACCTTGATGTCATCGATCATGAGGGCTCCTCTGGGGGGCTTCCAACGGCCGTGAATCTATCCGACGGGCTTCCTGCTCGCGATCTTGGCCCAGCTGTCGCGCAAGGTGACCGTGCGATTCCAGACCGGGCGCTCCGGCGTCGAGTCGGCGTCGGCGCAGAAGTAGCCGATGCGCTCGAACTGCACGCGCGTGCCGGGCGGCGCCGCCGCGAGCACCGGCTCGACGAAGGCCGTCCGCACGACCGAAAGCGAGCGCGGGTTGAGCGAGTCCAGGTAGTCGCCGCCCTCGGGCACGTCCAGCGGGTCGGCCTGTGTGAAGAGGGTGTCGTAGAGCCGGACCTCGGCGGGATGCGCGTGCGCGGCCGAGAGCCAGTGGAGGGTGCCCTTCACCTTGCGCCCGTCCGGCGCGTCGCCGCCGCGCGTGGCGGGGTCGTAGCGACAGCGCACCTCGCGGATCGCGCCCGTGGTCGGGTCGCGATCGAAGCCGATGCAGGTGACGAAGTAGGCGTAGCGCAGGCGCACCTCGCGCCCGGGCGCGAGGCGGTGGAAGCCCTTCGGCGGCTCGGCCTCGAAGTCCTCGGCCTCGATCAGCAGCGTGCGCGAGAAGGGCAGCCTGCGCGTGCCCGCGGCCGGATCCTCGGGGTTGTTGATGGCCTCGAGCTCCTCGCTCTGGCCCTCGGGGTAGTTCTCGATCACCAGCCGGATCGGCCGCAGCACGGCCATGCGGCGCAGCGCGCTGCGGTTCAGCTCCTCGCGCACCGAGAACTCGAAGCGCGCCAGCTCGATCGTGTTGTCGCGCTTCGCGATGCCGATCTCGGTCCAGAAGCGCCGGATCGCTTCGGGCGGCACACCACGCCGGCGTAGGCCGGCGAGCGTCGGCATGCGCGGATCGTCCCAGCCCGAGACGAGGCCCTCGCTGACGAGTCGCTTCAGCCAGCGCTTGCTGACCACGGTGTGCGAGAGGTTGCCGCGCGCGAACTCGATCTGGCGCGGCCGCGGCTCGGGCAGCTCGAGCGCGGCGAGGATCCAGTCGTAGAGCGGGCGGTGGTCGGCGAACTCGAGCGTGCAGAGCGAGTGTGTGATGCCCTCGATCGCATCCGAGAGGCAGTGCGCGAAGTCGTACAGCGGATAGATCGGCCAGACGCGGCCGGTGCGATGGTGGGCGGCATCCACGATCCGGTACAGGATCGGGTCGCGCAGCGGCAGCACGGGCGACGCCATGTCGATCTTCGCGCGCAGCACGCTGCGGCCCGGCGCGAACTCGCCCGCGCGCATGCGCTCGAACAGCGCGAGGCTCTCCGCGGGCGAGCGCTCGCGGTGGGGGCTCGGGCGGCCCGGCTCGGTGAGCGTGCCGCGGTGCGCCTCGATCTGCTCCGAGCTCAGCTCGCACACGTAGGCCTTGCCGCGCCGGATCAGCTCGCAGGCGTATTCGTACAGCTTCGGGAAGTAGTCCGAGGCGTAGTAGAGGTGGGGCCCCCAGTCGAAGCCCAGCCAGCGGATGTCGGCCTCGATCGCCTCGACGTACTCGGTCTCTTCGGCCGCGGGATTCGTGTCGTCGAAGCGCAGGTGGCAGCGCCCGCCGAACTCGGCCGCGACGCCGAAGTCGAGGCAGATTGCCTTCGGATGGCCGATGTGCAGGTAGCCGTTCGGCTCGGGCGGAAAGCGCGTGACGATCGTGCGCAGCCGGCCCGACGCGAGGTCGTCCCGCACGATCTCGCGAATGAAGTCGAGCGGGCGATCGGCTTCGGCGGCCGACATGCGTGCGGGACCCCCCAGGAACCGCGGGACGATAACCAACTTGCTGCGCCGCAGGCGGCCCACCGGTGGCGCAACGGCCAAGCGGTGCGGCGGGATCTTCTCAGCCCCCGTGCGGAGGGTTGCCGCAGCCGGCTGCGGCGCTGGCGTAGTCCTCGTGCGGGGGCTGGTCCAGCGTCCACTCGCTCAGCAGGGCCAGCAGGTGGCAGCGCTCTGCAGCGTCGCGGAAGCTCGGGTCGGCGAGCACGGCGGCCGCGATGTCTGCGAGACGCTCGCTCTCGGAGGCCATGCGCACGCCGCCAGCGGCGGGCGTGTCGAGCACGGCGTACTTGGCGCCGTCGTTCTGCCACGCCGTCCAGCGCGGCAGCGTGCCCTCGCGGCCACGCGCCGGGTCGCCGCGCCACGCGAACTCAGCCCAGTAGGACATCATCATCGCCGAGAGCTGCTCGCGTCCCGCCAGGTTCTCGGCGTCGAACAGGATCTTGCCGGCGCGGCCCAGCTGCCAGTGGCCGAACACGAAGGGAATCTCGAGGCCGTGCGCGGCGCCGATCAGCTCGCCGAGATCGGCCCCGAGCACGCTCGGCTCCTCGTCCCAGTCGAAGCGATAGGCGAAGACCCGGCCGGGCTGGGCGCTGGCCAGTCGGCGCGCGGGCTCGTCCACGCCCGTCACCTTCCAGGCGCGCGAGCGGTAGGCGTTGTCGCGCCGATAGGCCGCCGGGTCCTTCGCGCGCGGTATCAGGCCGAACCAGTTTCGCACCTGCGCCCGGTCGACGAAGGCGAAGAGCCGCTGCTCGTCGCGATTGCTGCCGAGCAACACGGGCACCGCGTGGTACGCGCCCGTCGTGCCGAGGGCGTCGAGGAAGGGTGCCTCGGGCAGCACGCTGCCCTCGCGGAACACGCGCGGGGGGTCGTAGCGTTCGCCTTCCTCCGCGGCGTACGCCGCGAACAGGCGCTCGAGCGGCGCGCCGCGCAGGAAGCCGGCCAGCTCGGCGGCGGATTGCGCGGCGAGCGCGGCCTTGGCGGCGGCCCGGTCGCGCCCACGATCGTCGTGCTCGAGCAGGCGCAGCAGGATCTCGGACGAGCTCTGCGCGTCGCCGGGGACGCCGTCGTCGCTGAAGTGCTCCGCCTCGGCGGGCGTGCGGCTCCAGGTGCCGCCGCTCTGCGCGATGGCGCGCTGGAAGAGCCCGCGCGCGAGCGGAGAGACGAGCAGGGCGAGCACGTTCTGCCCGCCGGCCGACTCGCCGAAGACGGTGACGTTGCCCGGGTCGCCGCCGAAGCCGGCTGCGTTGTCGCGCACCCACTCGAGCGCGCGGATCTGGTCGAGCGTCCCGAAGTTGCCGGACGCGTCGGCCGCCTCGCGGCCCTCGCGCAACGCTGCGTGCCGGAACCAGCCGAGCGCGCCGAGGCGATAGTTGATCGCCACCACGATCAGCTGGTGCGTGGCCGCGAGTCGGCTGCCGTCGTAGCTGCGCGCGGCGCCGATGGTGTTGCCGCCGCCGTGGATCCAGACCATGACGGGCAGCCGTGCCGCAGGGCTCGGGAGGCGACCCTCCTTGAAGGCCGGCGCGTAGACGTCGAGGTACAGGCAATCCTCGCTGCCGACGAGCGTTCCGGGCGAAGCCGAGTCGTCTCCACCGAGGGGGCTCGCGAGCTGCGGGCACGACGCAGCAGAGGCGAGCGCCTCGCGCGTGCCGGTCCACGGCAGCAGCGGCTGCGGTGCGCGCCAGCGCAGCTCTCCCTGCGGCGGCTCGGCGTAGGGCAGGCCGAGCCAGGCATGGCCGCCGTAACGGCCGGCCGTGCCGACGACGGCTCCGGCCGGCAGCTGTCGCAGCGTGGTGGGGTTCGTGCTGGGCACGGGCGCGGTCGGCTCGGAGGCGCACGCGAGGGCGGCAGCGAGACCGAGCAGGCTGCAGGCGATCGGCCGGAGACGCATGCGTCGAACACCTCCAGCCGCCGAGCATACGTCACGAAAGGGACGTTCCTTTTCCGTCACGAATCGACAAGTGACCGAAAAGGAACGTCCCCTTCGTGACGGGGCGGCTGCTAGGTTCGGCGCGCTTTGCGGAGGGCGGAGTGCGCGCGCGTCTCTTCGTGCTGGGTCTCACCACGGCGCTTGTCGCCGGCTGCGAGCCGCCGGCTGCGCCGCCGCAGCGCGACTCCGCGGGCCCCGTGGCCGACTGGCCCGACTACGGTCGCGGCAAGGACGCGCTCGCCTGGTCGCCGCTCAGCCAGATCACGCCCGCGAACGTCTCCGCGCTGAGCCTGGCCTGGGAGCATCACTCGGGCGACATCTCGGACGGCACAGGCGACACCAGCCGGACATCGTTTCAGGCGCGCGCGATCGTGCCGAACGGCACGCTCTACTACTGCTCCGGCCTCGACAAGGTGTTCGCGCTCGACCCCGAGACCGGCGCGGAGCGCTGGCGCTTCGACCCGAAGCTGCAGAACAAGAAGCTTGGCGGCCCGTATCCGTTGGTGTGCCGTGGTGTCTCGTATTGGCGCGAGGTCGCTCCCAGCGGCGGCGCCGGCTGCAGCGAACGCATCTTCGTCGCCACCATCGACTCCGAGCTGATCGCCCTCGACGCCGCACGCGGTGCGCCCTGCGAGGGCTTCGGGCAGAGCGGGCGCGTGGACCTGCGCGAGGGCTTCGCGGACGCCCCGCGCTGGGAGGCGTACGTGACATCGCCCCCGCTCGTGCTCGGCGACGTCGTCGTGGTCGGCGGCCTGGTGCAGGACAACCTGCGCGTGGACGCGCCCTCCGGCGTGATCCGCGGCTTCGACGCGCACACGGGCGCGCTGCGCTGGGCCTTCGACCCGGTGCCGCCGGGCACACCGGCCCGAGCCGACGGACGCTACGCGCCGGGCACGCCCAACGCGTGGGCGCCGCTCTCGGGCGACGAGGCGCGCGGCCTCGTGTTCGTGCCGACCGGCAACCCCTCGCCCGACTTGTTCAGCGCCATCCGCAGCGGCCTCGACTACTACGGCAGCTCCGTCGTCGCGCTCTCCGCTGCGACGGGTCAGGTGGTGTGGCGCTTCCAGACCGTCCACCGCGACGTCTGGGACTACGACGTGCCGGCGCAGCCAGTCCTGTTCGAGATTCCGGGCGTCGGCAACGGCCGGCCCGGCGTCGCCCAGATCACGAAGATGGGCTTCCTGTTTTTGCTCGACCGCGAGACGGGCGAGCCCTTGTATCCGGTCGAGGAGCAGCCGGTCGCGCACGACGGCGTGCCGGGCGAGAAGCTGTCGCCGACGCAGCCGTTCCCGACGCATCCCCCGCCGCTGATCCCGATCGGCCTGCCGGCAGAGCTGGCGTGGGGCTTCACGCCGATCGACAAGGCGGACTGCCGCGGGAAGCTCGAGCAGATCCGCAACGAGGGCATCTTCACGCCGCCGAGCCTCGAGGGCTCGATCGTCTATCCGGGCAACGCGGGCGGGCCGAACTGGGGCGGCCTCGCGCTCGATCCGGTGAACGGCATCGCCTACGTGAACTCGATGCGCGCGCCGACAGTGGCGAAGCTGATCCCGCGCTCCGAGGCGGAGACGCTCGACTACGCCGGCGCCGCCTACCCGAACGAGCTCTACCCCATGGCGGGCTCCCCCTACGCGCTCTCGCGCGGGCCGCTGCTGTCGAGCTTCGGCGCGCCCTGCGTGCCTCCTCCCTGGGGCACGCTCCAGGCGGTGGATCTCAGGAGCGGCGAGACGCGCTGGGAGGTCTCGCTCGGCACTACGCGCGACCAGGCACCCTGGCCGCTCTGGTTCGACCTCGGCGCGCCGAACCTCGGCGGCCCGCTCGCGACGGCCGGCGGCCTCGTCTTCATCGGCGCCACAACCGACAAGTTCTTCCGCGCCTTCGACGCCGAGAGCGGCGCAGAAATCTGGCGCACGCGCATCCCGTACACGGCGAATTCGTCACCCATCAGCTACCGGCTGAGACAGAATGGAAGACAGTTCGTGGTGGTCGCGGCCGGTGGCCACGGCTGGTCCGAGCCCGGCGATGCGCTGCTCGCCTTTTCGCTGCCGGAAGCCGGCCTGACCTCCCGATAGGAGCCGAATGGACGATTTCGCCGCACTCGACGCCACCGCGCAGGCCGAAGCCGTGCGCCGGGGCGACGTCAGCCGCGGCGAGCTGGTGGCGGCGGCGATCGCGCGGCTCGAGCGTCTCGATCCGACACTCGGCGCGATGGCGGCGCCGCTCTTCGAGCACGCACGAGCGGAGCTGCGCGACGTCGATGCGGCTGCGCCCTTCGCGGGCGTGCCCTTCGTGATGAAGGACCTCGGCGCGTGCTTCGGCGGTCAGCCGTATTACGCCGGCAACGGAGCGCTGCGCGCGATCGGCTACAAGGCGCCGGAGGAGACCTACCTCGCGCGCCGCTTCCGGCTCGCCGGCCTCGTGCCGATCGCGACGACCAAGACACCCGAGTTCGGCCTCCAGTCCACCACGCAGCCGCTGGCCTTCGGGCCGGCGCGGAATCCGTGGAGCCTGCTGCACACGCCGGGCGGCTCGTCGGGCGGCTCGGCTGTGGCGGTGGCGGCCGGCATCGTGCCGCTGGCGCACGCGAACGACGGCGCCGGCTCGATCCGCATCCCCGCCGCCTGGTGCGGGCTGATCGGCCTCAAGCCCTCGCGCGGGCGCATCGCGCTCGAGCCCACCACGATCGGGCGCACGCTGGTCGGCTTCGCGGTGACGAAGAGCGTGCGCGACACCGCCGCGCTGCTCGACGCCGTACACGGCAACGAGCCGGGCGACCTGTATCGGCTGCCTCCCCCCGCGCGCCCCTTCCTGCGCGAGGTCGGCGCCGATCCGGGACGCCTGCACGTGGGCCTGCTCACCCGGATGCCGGGCGGCAGCGCGCACCCCGAGGCCGTGGCTGCGGCCGAGGGCGCGGCGCGCCTGCTCGATGCGCTCGGCCACGCCGTCGAGCCCTCCGGCCCCGAGGCGCTGTTCGAGGAGGAGCGCGCCTGGCAGGGGCTCGTGTTCGGCCCCGTCGAGTACCGGCTCTGCCTGCGCGAGCTCGGCCGCATGCTGGGTCGCCCGGCCGTGGAGGACGACGTCGAGCCGTACCTGTGGACGGTGGCCGACCCGCACGGCCCGAGCGTGAGCCCCGAGGAGTACCTCGAGGCCGCGGCCTCGCAGCAGGCCTGGGCGGTGCGCGTCGCGTCGTGGTTCGCGGGCGGCTTCGACCTGCTGGTGACGCCGACGGTGCCCGATCCG
>Ga0247727_10003707_pt1 | contig 33450 bp, 29 predicted proteins | sample WisWelCaveWW1625_FD_202498 | JGI IMG/M metagenome (GOLD analysis project Ga0247727, IMG submission 202498) | Biofilm microbial communities from Wishing Well Cave, Virginia, United States - WW16-25 | ecosystem: Environmental > Aquatic > Deep subsurface > Groundwater > Cave microbial mat | place...
GGCAAAGTTGTTTGAAAGAACAAAGCACGTATTGTCGGGTGAGAATGTCCTGCATTGGCTGAAACGAGAGCGCTGCCGCTAGCTGGGAAGACAAAATGTTCAGCCACGGTTTGACCGTGGCTTGATTTAAAACGCATACCACGGCCCAGCCGTGGCAGAACCCTCATAACGTTGCTCGCGCCTATGGCAAAGTTGTTTGAAAGAACAAAGCAAGGATTGTCAGGTGAGAATGCGCTGCGCAGGTTGGGAAGATAAAATGTTCAGCCACGGTTTGACCGTGGTTTGATTTGAGGTTTCGAGTAACAGCTAAAGCCACGGCCAAGCCGTGGCTGAACGAGGCGGCGCGAGCGCTTCGCTTCATTCCTTCCGCAAAATAATATCGCCGCTGGTCTCCACGCGTAAACCCACATTGCCGCTGCCAACTTCCACCCGCGCATTTTGTGTATCTTCACCGGTTAAGAGCACAGGAAAGTCCGAACGGATTTTGCCATACTGCGAAGATAATGTGCCGCGCAACTCAGCGACGGCGGGCAGCGCGACGCTGACGCTTTTATATGAAGTGAGCAATTCAATGCGACTGCCCGGCGGTAATTTCGCGACGCGAAAAACTTCGATGGGGCTGTTGTCGCCGCGCACGAGGATCGAGCCAGAGGTGCCTTGCACGATAACGTACTTGTAGGAATTGGTAATATCAACTTCCCCGCCGACGTTCTTCGCACTCACGCTGCACGAAGCGCCGTTCACTTTCAAGCTGCCGCTCACTTGCTCCACTTCGATGGCTTTATAAGAACTCAGAATATCCGCGTTGCCGCTCACCTCGCGCACAAACACATTCGACGAATTGCCATCAATGTCCAAGTTGCCGCCGACCTTGCTCACGCGAATATCTTTATAAGAAGAGAGGAGCGCGACGTCGCGCTTCACTCCGAGCACCGTGACCTCGCACGAATTACCGTCGAGGCGCAAACCGCCGCCAACCTGCTCCACGCGCACGCTGTGATACGAAGTCGTGATATCAGCCTCGCCCGCGATGACTCTGGCATCCACCGGGCTTGAATCGCCGCGAATCGTCAAGCTGCCGCCCACGCTGTCAACGCGGATCGGCTTGTAGCTTGATTCAATCAAGACTTCTTTGCCTACATCTAACACGGAGATCGTGCTGCTCGGCGCATTGAGCGTCAAACGGCCAACGATATGCGCAACGTCAATCAACTTGTATGATGCGGTGATGGCGCAATCGCCGCGCACGTTCTTGCCAATGACCTCGCTGCTCTGCGCGTCAATCGTCAAAGCGCCGCCGATATTTTCGAAGTTAACGGTTTTATAGCTGCTCTCGATTTTGGCCTCGCCGGTGACGTTCGAAAGCACGACCGCGCCGCTGCCATTGGCGACATTCACCGCGCCCGCAAAGTCGCGCACGGCCACGGTTGCGTAGTTATTGTGCAATTGCAAAAGCCCGCCGCAGTTTTCGATTTGCACCTCGCCGGAATTATTTTCTAAACGCAGCTCGCCGGTCACACTGTTGACCGTCATATCGCCATAAGCGTTTTCGATCTGCAAGTTTTGTTCACGCGGCACGCGCAATCGCAGCGTGACGGAACTGGAGACGTCCGTGCGCGACTCCACGCCGAACCATTCGCGCAGCAGGCTTTGCAAGCCCGTGTATGATTTGCTGCGCGCGGTTTCAGTGGGCAAATCTAAACGCAAGCGAAAGCCCTCGCGATAGGGTTCGAGCACAAAGCGCAGCTTCGTGAAAAACTCTTCCATCGTTTTAGAATCGAGATCGCTGACTTCAACCGTAGCCTCGGCGCTGATTTCATTTGAAGTCGAGCAGGTGACTTCGATCTCGGCTTGCATTTTATCAACGAAGAGTGTTTTGCCCGGCGCGGACGTAATTCGCGCCGTGTATGTGCGGCTTGCGGTCACGCGCGCATCTGCGCGTTTCTCCGCGTGTAAGCTTGGGGAGAGAAATAGAAGCACGAGAATGGCTAGAACGTTTTTAGTCGTTTGCATTGTTTGCCTCATGAGAAGGTGAAATCTGTTGATTCATGTGTTTTCGTAAAGTGCCCCTTCCGAAGTCTGAATTTCAAATTCAACGAACCTCCTTCTACCTGTCATTCAGCAGGAATCTTTTTACTCGCTGGAGATGCTGCCGAGCGCCTAAAAAGATTCCTCCTGGATGACACGTTCTAAATGGCGCGTTGCACCGCCAGCTCTTGCAGAGTTTCTTGCTTATCCTGCAATGCCATGAGCATGTAACGCCGCACATGCGCATTGCCCGGGTTTTCCGCGAGCGTTTCGCGGCAGCGCGCGATTTGTGCGTCAATCGTCGCGAGCCGGTCGCGATAGAGCAACATCAAGTCCGTGGGCAATTGCGCAAGCTGCGGCGCGGAAGCGCGTTCTAACCCGGCAATGGCCGCCTCGTATTCTTTTTCTTTTTGCGCGACTTGCTGCAAAGCCGTGGTAGCGAGCACGCCCGAAGCCTCGCTTGCATTGGTTTGAGGTTTGAAGAAAGCATTCCAACCGAGGCCAATAATGAGACTCGCGGCAACGGCATAGGCAACGAGCTTTTGTGTTTTAGAAAAACGCGCACGCAAGCGCGTTTCGCGTTGTTGTTCCGCGCGCAGCGTGTTCTCAATCTTTGCCCATAAAAAAGGCGAAGCCGAAAGCGGCGCGAGCGTGCGCGATAATTGCAAAAGCCGCTCATCCTGTGCTTGCAGCCTTTGGCACTCGGCACAGTTGCGCGCGTGTTGCGCAAATTTTTCTGCTGTGATTTCGTCGAGCTCGTGTCGGCGATAGAAGTCGCAAGGCATACGGTATCTTTCGATGTGATGTCACACAGTTAGCGCTTACACTAGAAAATTCCTCCCGTGAGGGGGCCAGGGGGGTGTCGCGCCGCATCATAAACAAATGCAAAGGTGTTTTGAAAAGTATTGCAGATTGATTTTCGTCTTCAAGAACACCCCCCTAATTCCCCTCAAGGGGGGAATGAGTCGAGGCCTCCGCCAGCAGCGCGCGCAGCTTTTGTTTCGCATGAAAGATTTGCGCCTTCACCGTGCCGACGCTCAAATCGAGCATTGCGGCGATGTCTTCTTATTTCATTTCTTCGAGCGCGAACATGACGAAACAGGCGCGCATGCGCTCCGGCAATTGGCCGATAGCCTCTTCCAATTGCACGCGCAATTCGACGCCGGGCGAATAGGACAATTCGATCTCCGGCAGCTCTTGCGTGCGCTCGCCTTTGCGTTGGCGCAAGAGATCGAAGCACACGTTCATCATGATGCGAAACAGATACGTGCTGAACCGCGCGCCGAATTGAAACTGCCCGCGGCTGCGATACAATTTGAGAAACGTGGTTTGCACCGCGTCTTCAGCCTCTTCTTTGCGTCCGAGCATGCGCAGGCCCACGCTCAAGAGCGGCTGCTCGAAATGGCGAAAGATGATTTCATACGCGCGCACCTCACCGGCTTGCAGCCGTTGAATGACTTCGCGTTCATTGTCAAGCTCACGCAGCAGAAGGCCGGCTTTCGGTTTGGAGGAATGAACTTCGTTGCTTGGTCAAAGCACTGAGTTAGACGGAAGGAAGGGACGGAAGGTTTATATCAATGTTGCGCTCTGCCACGGCTTGGCCGTGGCATTTGGTGTTTATCCGCGCATCAGAGCAAGCCACGGCCAAGCCGTGGCTGAACATTAGCGAGCTTGCTCGTGAAAGCTCATGAGCACCTCAAAAATTTTCGAAGCATGGAAAATTTTAAATTGAAAATTTCCAATTTAAAATTTTCCATGCTTCGCAATAAGCTATCTCACTGCAACACATCAAACAACCGGCTGTACTTCAACGTGAATTGCCGATCCGAGGGCAAGGACGTATCAGCGTCGTCCCAGCCGTGCGTTTCGGTATAAACCACGAACAGGCCGGTGTTCGCGCTTTGCAGCCAGCCGAAACGCACATTCGTGGCGCGCAAATCCGCGCGGTCGTTGAATTGCAAAAGCGATTGCAAGAAGAGTCTGGGCGTGAAAGAATACGACAAGCGCCAACGAATGAGATTGGTGATGAAATCGCCTTCGCGCAAATTGATGTCATTGCGCGTCCAGCCCACCTCAGTGTTGAGCGCTTCGCCGAGGCGCATCTTCGCGGTGTTTTGCACGGACACGCGATCGCCGCTGAAATAGCCGCCGATGGTCCAACGCGATTCCAAACTCCACCACGCGCCTTGATTGGTGATGAACACCAACATCAATTCGCGGTTGTCATAGGTTCCCGTGGGCACTTTGATGCCGGGAAAAATTTCAAACGGAGTTTTCACGCCTTCGCGCGTGAAGTTGATACCGGTGTGAATCTCATGGCCGCTCTTCCATTCCCAATGATTATCCACGTGCAGAAAGCCGCTCACTTGAAAATCGTTGAAATCCCAATAGCCGCGATAGGACACGTGCGGTCGCAACTCTTGAATGCCCATGAAATTTTTCGGGCGGAGGCGAAAGAGTACGAGGCCATCGGGTTTGCGAAACGCGCTGCGCTGTAAAAATCCCACTTGCGGGTTAAAGCCCTCGGCCGACTCGGTATAATTCGCGGAGACGGAAAACGAAGGGATGTCGTAGGTCGTGCCAATTTTGAAAGCATGGCGTTTGGAATTTATGCCAGGCGCGAATGAATGCGCAAAGAAGCCGGCGACTTGTCCCGACTTGCCATAGCCGAGTTTGCCGTCGAGCGCGAACGTGCGGTTGTAATCATTCTCCGGCGCAAGATCGCCCGTGCCTTGGCGATTGACGAAGATCGCGCCGAGGTTGGAACGGTTGGGCAACTCTTGTTTGAAACGCGCAACCGTGAAATTGTTCGCTTGCAGCGTGCCTAAAGATTCGGTTTGCATGTTGAGCAAGCCGATGTCGCTCGTTCCCACTTTGCCGGAAACTCGGCCGCCGCCGATAATGGGAATTGCGCGGCCACTGTTGTCCAAACCAATGCGCCGGCTAAAAAATATTTCGACTTCGCCCGGACTGCCCACGGTAAACAAACCGGCGTTTTCTAAAAAGAACGGGCGCTTTTCCGGAAAGAAAAGGGGGAAGCGATCGAGATTGATTTGCTGCTCGTCCACTTCCACTTGCGCGAAGTCGGTGTTGTACGTCGCGTCGAGCGTCAATGCCGGCGTCAAACTATACTTCACGTCCGCGCCGAAGTCGCCGTGCCATTGCTTGCGATTGAGTTGATCGAGCTCTTGAAACTTCGCTTCGCTGAGCACATAGGGCATGAATTTAAAATTGCGCGGCGCGGCGAGCTTCAAGCCTTGCAACGTGCCGGCTTGTGAAAGTCGAAAGAGATTGAATTGCCGCGGCACGGGCGACCAAAACGCGGTTTCATTGCGCCGGCGAATGTTGCGTTGAAAATTCAAGCCCCACGTTTGCGCTTCGCCTTTTTTATAACGCAGCGTGCGAAACGGAATCGCGAACTCCGCGCTCCAACCTTCCGTGGAAGTTTTGGCGCGCACTTCCCATGCGCCGTCCCAGTTGATATTAAAACCGCCCACGGCGCCGGTTTGCTGCCGCAAGTTGCCGGCTTCGCCCTGGCCTTCGTTCGTCACTTGCGCGTCGTATTCGAGGCCCGCGGGATTGGTGCTGAACACGAAGCCGTTTTGTTTATCGTGATAGGTGTCGAGAATGATTTGAAAGCAATCCGTTTCGTCGAGCGGCGAATCGCGGCGGCTATCGGAAACGATGATACGCTCGGGTTCTTGATCAAAACACACCACGCCGAAGTAGAGCGTGTCGGCAGTATAGAGAATGCGCACTTCCGTATTTTGCGAGGCGGTTTGCCCTTCATCGGGCGTGGTTTGCCAAAAGCCGGTGATCGGCGTCGCCATTCGCCACGCGAGATCGCTCAAAACTTCGCCGTCGAGCGCGGGCGGCTTGGTTGTGGCGGAAGCGGTTGCTAACGGCGGCGCGGCGGGAATGTCATCGCCGGCAATGAGAAAAGAATTGGCGAGCAGGGAGAGGGCGCAAATTAAAAGAGCGGTGAGCCTGCGCGGGCAAGAGGAGATTCTGTGCGGCACTTTTCCTTCCTCCGAAAAATTATTTGCATTTCGCCCGTGATTTCTTTATTCAACGCGGCGAATGAATGGTAAAACTAAACCAGAATGGCTTTATGCACAAGGGCTTTTTGCTTGATTAAATTGCCGGAATTTGTTAAGTGACGTGAGAAGATATAATCTTAGGAGCGAACAAACAATGCGAACCTCGAGCATATGAATCCTGAGATCGAAAAGCCTTTGTTTCACCCAACCGGCCAAGGGCTGAATTTTCTTTGGCTGGAACTGACCTCACGGTGCAATCTTCGGTGCATTCACTGCTACGCCGAGTCGTCGCCACATCCTCAAAGGCCGGATATTCTCACAAGAATCGATTACCTCAAGCTCATTGATTCCGCCGCGTTGCTGGGATACCGCAAAATCCAATTCATCGGCGGAGAGCCGACAATCGTGCGCGAATTGCCTGAATATATTTTTCACGCTAAACACAATGGATTTGAGTTTATTGAAGTATTCACCAATGCTACCAGAATATCCGATAGCCTTCTCTCATGCTTTGTTGATAACAACGTTGCAGTTGCGACCTCTTTCTACGATCATAAAAGTGAAATCCACGACACGATTACGAAAAAGCTTGGTAGCCATCGCTTGACCGTCAATACAATCAAACGAGTCATTGACTTCGGCCTGGATATTCGAGTAGGTGTTATTATAATGAACGAAAACCGGTAGGATGTGGACGATACCATCACATTTCTGCGCTCTCTTGGAGTTAAAAATATTGACCGAGATCGGCTCCGTTCTTTCGGGCGTGGAAGTTCGATAACAGAATCTGATCGCGGACAGTCAGTACTTGGCGAACTCTGCGGTTCTTGTTGGCAGGGAAGCGCGTGTGTCTTTCCTGATGGCGAGGTCGCGACCTGCATCATGGCGAGAAACTGGTCAATCGGTTCGGTACTGCATAGTGACTGCCATGATTTAATTCATTCCCAGGCTTTGCGTGATTCACGCATGCAAATTTACCGAGAGGTTTGGCTTCCCCAGTTCGAGCATGAGGATTCTTGGTATCGCGCTGTCCATAACGGGCTGGCGAATTGCCCTCCAGAGTGCAATCCCAATTGTGTTCCTAGATGTAACCCGCAATGCTCTCCGAGTTGCAGCCCTTGTTATCCGGCAGGGAAATGCGACCCCGCCTTGTTTTGTGGGCCATGTGGGCCGGCAAAAAAAATAGCCGTTTGAACCGCTATCTGAGTGCAATAGGCTTATGGCAAGATCCAATCAAACAAAAGCTTCTGAACAAACATTTCTGATTGAACTAACGCTGCTGCGCGACAAGGTGCCTGCATTCCAGGAGTACCCATTTTGTCTGCCTGTCGTAATGAATCTGAGCACGTTGAAATTTCATCCCAATGTGACATTTTTAATTGGCGAAAACGGAACGGGAAAATCGACCCTCATGGAGGCCATCGCCCAAAAGCTGCGGTATAATCCGGAAGGCGGCAACAAGAACACTCTGTTTTCAACGCGAGACACGCATTCACATTTGCACGAATACCTAAGAATCAGCAAAAGCTTTAGGACTCCAAAAGACGGCTACTTTCTGCGCGCAGAGAGCTTCTACAACGTTGCTTCGTACATGGACGACATTGGCTATCTTGAAAGTTATGGAGGCACGTCGCTGCACAAGCAGTCCCAGGGCGAATCATTTCTTTCATTGTTGAATCATAAGTTTCGCGGCAATGGGCTCTACCTGCTCGATGAGCCGGAAGCAGCGTTGTCTCCCGCTCGCCAATTGAGCGCGCTCGCTATTATACACAGACTGGTGAAGGCCAATTCGCAATTCATTATTGCTACCCACTCGCCGATTCTTATAGCGTACCCCCATGCAAAAATCTATCAGTTGTCCGATACCGGTATTTATGAAACGGCATACACAGAAACGGAACATTACGTGATTGCCAAAAGCTTCCTCAATCGGCACGAAAAAATGATAGACGTTCTGCTGGAAGAGTCGGAGTAGCTGCACCGTAATTTCAAAAAAGGAAACCTCTTCGTGACCGAATCCGCGGCGCCAAGTTGGCTCGCGTGGGCGCGCGAAATTCAAGCGCTCGCGCAAAATGGTTTGACTTTCTCTACGAATGAATATGACATACTGCGCAACAAACGTTTGCTGGAAATCGCGGCGGAGCTTATGGCCCGGCACAGCGCACCGACGGCCGGCGATTGGCTGGAGGCCTTTGCAGCGCAGCGCGGTTATGCCACGCCCAAAATCGACGTGCGCGGCGCGGTGGTGCGCGCAGGCAAAATCTTGCTCGTGCAAGAGCGCACGGACAAACGCTGGTGCATGCCCGGCGGCTGGGCCGATGTCGGCGATTTGCCCTCGGCCATGGTGGCGCGGGAAGTGCGCGAAGAGAGCGGCTTTGAAGTCGTGCCGCGCAAAGTCATCGGCGTGTTCGACGCCAACCGCGACGGCCGGCCCATGAATTTCTTTCATGCGGTCAAACTCGTTTTTTGGTGCGAAGTGCTCGGCGGTGAAGCGCGCGGCAGCAATGAAACTTTGGCGGCAGAGTTTTTTGATTTCGAAGCTCTGCCCGAGCTTTCTTCTTCCCGCACCAATGCCCGGCACCTCGCGGAAGTGCGCGCACACATGCTCGATCCCGCGCGCGCCGCGGCCTTTGATTGAGGTTGCAACCTTTTCGCTACTACCGTTGTCTAAAGGACAGATTCCCGAAAGAAAATTTGACTGCGGAGTATGCCATGTTGCAAAAAGGCTTGTCCAATCGCCCCTCCGGCGCGGTCGCCCTGCTCATCGTCGCCGGAAGTCTCGTGCTCAATTTGATTCGCGGAGAAAATATTTTGGCGGATTTATTTTGGGGAAGGGAAGCGAGGAGTTGGTCGAACCTCTCGTGCTATGCCGAACAAGCCGCTTGCCGCTTGCGGAACTTTTTCGAAGAAACGGTGATTGGCCCGCCGCGTGATTTTGGGTATGAAAAAAGAGACCGCAAGGTTGTCGAAATCAGCCAACCGCTCGCGCCGCGAACGCCCGCGGCAAAACAAGAAGTGTCCCGCCATCTAAACCACCTCTCCCGGCAACACAAACGGCTCGCCCTGCGCCTGCGTGAGGAACACCACGCGATGTTCCGCGCCCGAGAGCTTGAGCCGCCGATGCCATGCTATCCCCTCCAATGCCGCAACCCCAATCGCCGATGCGGCCCAACGCCGCAAAGCGTTCCGCGCGATAACGCGCAATCGTTTCGCCCGAAGCCTGCTCCAACGCCTCGTGCGTGAAATACCTCTGCTCCGCTTTTGCAAACTTTGCCTCGCCTTTTTGCGCAGAATAATCGTTTCCAGCGCGGCTTTGGCAAGCTCGGCCTCGAAGTGTTTTTGCAAACGGGTAAAGCAAAGCAGGAAGGTTTCCGCGGCGGGATCACACTCTGCCGCCGCAGCCAAAGCCGCTTGGAGAAAGAAGAGCTTCGCAGGTGGCGAGGGGCATGCGAAAAGATTTTTCCTCCAACAAAAGAAAAACTCCCACGAAAGTGAAAAGCCTTTTCATGGAAAAATGCCCAGCTCCAAATAGCTCACCGCCACTTTGTTGATCGCGTTGATGAAAGCCGCGGTGCGGAGATCGATCTTGTTGCCGTGCTGCTTTTGAAGCTCGCGAAACTGGTTATAAGCCGAGATCATGGTTTCTTCCAAACCGGAATTGACCAGGTCTTCTTCATTCGCGCCGTGCGTCACGCGGTCGAAAATTTCCTGCGCGATTTTTTTGTTGGTCAAATCTTCCACGGTGTGCAAAAGATTTTTGAACGCATTCTCCTCGAAACGTTTGCCCATGCGCCCGAAACGCACGTGCGAGAGGTTCTTCAGCCATTCGAAATATGAAACCGTGACGCCGCCGGCATTGAGATACATGTCGGGGAGGATGAGCACGCCGCGCTGGAGCAAAGTCTCGCCGGCATCCGCGGTCAGCGGGCCGTTGGCGGCCTCGGCAATGATCTTCGCTTTCACGCGCGCCACGTTGCCCGCAGTGATTTGATTCTCCAACGCCGCGGGCACCAGAATGTCGCACGACAACTCCAACGCCTCGGCCGTGCGCGCCATGTTCGTCGCGCCCGGATAATTCAAAATGGATTTCGTCTCGGCGCGATGCTTCATCACTTTTTCAATGTCCAGGCCTTTGGGGTCATAAATCGCGCCTTCGTATTCCGCCAAGCCCACGATGACCGCGCCGCCTTCTTGCAAAAATTTCGCAGTGTAATAACCCACGTTGCCCAAGCCTTGCACGATCACGGTCTTGCCTTCCAACCCGGTCGCGAGGCCCAAAGGCTTCATATCCTCGGCAATGTTGCACGCTTCGCGAATGCCGAAATAAACGCCGCGCCCCGTGGCTTCGGTGCGGCCGCGCACGCCGCCTTGCGTAATCGGCTTGCCCGTCACGCACGCATGCGCATTCAGCTCGTTGCGCGTCATTGCGCTGTAGGTGTCTACGACCCACGACATTTCGCGCGACCCGGTGCCGTAATCCGGCGCCGGCACGTCCACGCCCGGCCCGATAAAATTCTTTTGAATCAGCTCGAAAGTATAACGTCTGGTCAAGCGCTCCAGCTCGGCCTCGGAATAATGGCGCTTCTCGATTTTGATCGCGCCTTTTGCGCCGCCGAACGGCACGTCCACGATCGCGCACTTGTACGTCATCAACGCCGCGAGCGCCATCACCTCGTCCTCGTCGGCGTTGGGGCTATAGCGAATGCCGCCTTTCACCGGCAGCTTGTGATGGCTGTGCTCCGCGCGCCACGCATCGATGGTTTCGATCGAGCCGTCGTCGCGCTTGAGTGGAAACGTGACGTGATACACGCTGTTGCAGACTTTGATCTGCTGCAACAAGCCTTGGGGGTGTTCCGTGTACGCCGCGGCCTTGTCGAAATTGCGGTTGACTTGCTCGAAGAACTTGATCTGTTCCGACATAAAATTCCCTTTCAATGTTTGAGAACGGCTCTAATTTCATGAGGAATTGTATGCTTCACAATTGAACGGGGTGAAGAATAACCGGAGGAAACGCAAAATCCAAATGGATTTTTTCCAACGCAGCCAAGCTTCATCACCAAGCACATAAAGAAAGCTTGATGCCCTCCTTTGCGACTTTCTAGTCGAAGTGAAATCCGTGCTTTTAAAGCAAAAACTTTTCTGTAAGCGGATTTACAGAATAAAGCCGATAGAGCCGGTTTTATCCGCTTTATTCGAAGAATCCGCCTACAGCAAGCTTTTTGGTTGTGGCTCGTCCACGTTAAGCCTTTGTGGTGTAAAAACCTTAAAGGTTCGTCGTTACCGTCGGAGCAGAAGCGCTCCTTCCCCGCGCCATATTTTCGCGCAATGCCGCCAGCGCTTGCTCGACGTATTCCGGCGCAATGCCGAAGACTTCTTCAATCGCGGCGTGATAATTCTTTTTGAGATTCACATTGCGCTTGCCCGCCAGCGAAGTGATGCGCATGAAATCCTTGCGCACGAAGATCAACTCGTTGGCATGCACGCGCGTGAGGCAAAGCCCGTTCATGCTATTGCGATGAAAAGACTCTTGCCAATGCTGCAAGAATTCGTCAAGCGGAGTCGGGCGATCGGTGAAACGATAACGCCATTTCATCTCTGCGCGCGTGAAGGTGAACAGATCATAGCGCTGCGCCGCTGGGTCGAAGCGCAATTCCACGCCGTTGAACTCGTTGTGATAAAGCCTCGGCTGCGCCGGATCGAGCGGCATGGGCCGTTGCAGCAAATAGCCCGGATCGAGCAGGCATTTAACGCCCTCGAGCAGCACAACGAGCGCGCAGTGAATGTTTTGCCCGGCGCGCATATCGCCCATGATGATGTAGCTTGCAAAGCCGTGCTGAAGCAGAAGGGATTGCAAGAAGAAGGTCAATGAAAAGCACGTGCCGCCCGTGTGAAAGCGCAAATGATCCTCGAAAACTTCTTCAGGCAGGCGCAGCCGCTCGCGCTCGTTCTCGCCCAAGCGATTGAACTTGAGAATCTTGCTCAGGTTTTCATAAGGAAGGTGCGAAAACGCCGCGATGAGCTGTTGCAAAAAAGAGAGGGTCGGCGGCTGCGGCGTGAGGCGAAAAGTTTTGAGAAACAGCCGCACGCCCTCGCCGTGGTGCAACGGATCGAGCGCGAACGGCGAAGGCGGCGAAATGATTTGCGCGTGGGAAGACATAAAAAGTCGTGCCGTTTGTGCTGTCATTCAGGAGGACTCTTTGCTAATGCTCGGCAAAACGCTTATCTGTTGTCGCGCCGCCATGCGGACGGCTTCATCATCCTCGCCATCATCCGCTTCATCATCTCCTCCAAATAATCTCCCATATACGGTCCGAAGAAGGACATGCGCCGCGATTCGTAAGCATCGTAGTGATAATATCGTCCGGGAAGGATATAGCCGAGATAGCTGCCATTGAAACTGGTGAGTACGGCGTGATAGCCGCGACGTTGCGCGAAGCCTTTCAGGGTTGAAGAAATTTCACCGCTGATGTCGCAGGGCGTTCCGAGCCAGAGCAAATCATCGAGTGCAATGAGTTGTAAATAGGAATCACGTTCATCAACAAGTTGCTGCGCGAGCCATGGCGCGAAGCGCCATTCATCCGTCGCGCGCATGTGCAATTCCGGCAAATCAACTTTCAAACCAAGATAGCCCAGCGTTGCTTCGGACTTGAAGTTCAACGCCGGAAATCGCGCCCATAAACTATCCGCCAAGCCTTCGCCGATGAAACGCGCGCGCTCGAACTCTTCGCCCTCTCCGCGCGGCGAATGGCTGCCCACTCCGCCGGCGAAGAAGATTGCAAGGCCGCGATTCTTCTTTGCAATCGCCTCACGCCAATAGCCGCAGTAATCCGCAGAGAGCTGCATGTTGTTGTGCGTGAGCACCGTTGCATGCGCGGCATATGCGCCGAGCACCGCTTGATCGCCGTCGGCTTGGCGAAAGACGAGATAGCTGAATTGCTCATCCACGCCGCCTTTCTCTCCCACGAGGCGATTGGCAACATAACGCGGGGCAGCGAAATTGCCGTGACTAAAACCCGCCGGCGACAAATCCGCGTGCGCGCGTTCAATCGCCATGGTCATCTGCGCAATCATCCATTGCAACGCTTTGGGATTGTGCTCGCCCGCGAAAAGCTCGGCCAACAAACCCTCGCCCCATGCGCCCGGCCCGGAATGCGTGTGTGTTGCGCCGAAGAGGACTTGCTCGCGTTTCAGCCCGAGCGTACTCTCCACTCGCGCAATCACCCCCTCGGCCATTGCGCGCGAGACGATGAGGGCATCGATACTCACGAACACAACTTTTTGCTCGCCGACGCGCAACGCCAGCGCGCTCGCGAACAAGCTATCGTGTACGCCTTCCGCGGGACGGCCTTCGCGCCTGCCATAGCCCGCCATGGGCAATTGCTCAAAGTGGCCGAGTTCATCGCGATTGCTCTGCAAGTGCGGCGTCAATGCCGCGCGCCTGAATCCGGCGAACAATGCGCCTTGAACTCCTGGGGCTTGAGCTTGCGCGAGTTCATCTAAACGTGCGCGGGTGTTGCGATAATATTCCGTTTCGAAGTAAGGCGTGTAATCAACCGGACGGAGCGTTATAGCAACGAGGAGAACAAAGAGCACGAGCAACACGCCGAGAAGTTTTACAAGCACGAAAATGCGTTTGAGCGCAGGTGAGCCGGCAACGGGCATGAGAAAGTTTTCCGAAATATTTTTCGCGGGCACAACAAAAACATTTGGGGCAAGCAGATGAAACCCTCGCGATACGCGCCGAACAAACTGCACAAAATGGCCGCGAAGCACAAGGGCTTTATCCTCAGGCGCGGCAAAAGCTCCTTGCAATTCAACCGAGAAGTTATTAGTCTACTCTAAATCAGACTGATCGTGAGTAGACTGAGGAGGCGACTTTGTTCGTCAATCGCACGCAAGAATTGTCCGCGTTGGAGAGCAGCTGGAAAAGCGCGGGCGCAAGCTTTGTGATTTGTTATGGCCGCCGCCGCGTGGGCAAGACCGAATTGATAAAACATTTTTTAGAGCGCAAGTCCGGCGTTTATTTTCTCGCCGATCGCTTGTCGGAGCGCGACAACCTGCGCGCGCTGTCGCGCCTCGTGCGGGAATTTTTCAACGACCCCTTTCTTGGCGACTTTGCGGATTGGTATGCGTTCTTTGCTTATTTGAAAGCAAAGCTCACCGGCAAAACGGCCGTCGTCATCGATGAGTTTCCCTATTTGGTTGAAACCAATCGCGCGCTCTCTTCGGTATTTCAAAAGGGGTGGGATGAAACGTTGAGCAAGCTGCCGCTCATGCTCGTGCTCTGCGGCTCCAGCATCGGCATGATGGAGCGCGAAACGATGACCTATGGCTCGCCGCTCTATGGCCGCCGCACGAGCCAGTTGCAAGTCTTTCCGTTGCGCTTTGCGGACTTCAGCGCGTTCTTTCCGCCGTTGCCTTTTGATCGGCGCTTGGAGCTTTTTACTCTGGCCGGCGGCACTCCGGCATACATCAAACAATTGGAGCGCGCGGCGGGTGCGCGGCAAAATTTTATGAAAAACTTTTTACCGCCCGACGCTTACCTTTTCAACGAGGCGGATTTTATTCTCAAAGAAGAAACCCGCGAGCCGCGCCAATATTTTTCCATTCTCCGCGCCCTCGCGCTCGGCAAGCACAAACTCGGCGAAATCGTCAACGAGACCGGCCTGGAAAAAACTTCGCTGCACAAATATCTTTATTACCTCGAAGAGCTGCAACTGATAAATAAGCGCTTTCCCGTGACCGAAAAGAACCCCGAAAAATCCCGACAAGGGCTGTACTTTTTAGCCGACAATTATTTCTCCGTTTGGTTCGACGCGGTCTTTCCCTATCGCAGTGAATTGATGATCGGCAATCAACGCCCCGCGCTCAATCGCTTTGACCAAGCTTTCGTGCACCATTGCGCCGCGGTTTATGAACAAGTCGGCGGCGAAATTTTGCGCGGCTTGCAAGACGAGCTGTTCGATTTTCATCGTCTCGGCAAATGGTGGGAGAAAGAACAGGAGATCGACATCGTAGCTTGCGGAGAGCGCGGCGAGGATATGCTCTTCGCCGAAGTGAAGTGGTCCACCAAGAAAGTCGGCATTGACGTTTATCATGAACTCAAAACGAAAGCGCAACTCGTGCCCGACAAGCCGCGACGTCAGCATTACGCGCTGCTCTCGCGCTCCGGCTTTACCGCGGCGATGGAGAAATTGGCGCGTGAGGAAAAGGTTTGGTTGATTCAGGGGGAGAGAAAAATTTGAAGGGAAGCCTTGCCAAATCTTTGAAGCCGTGCTAGCTGTTTCAACTTAATGTTCTAAAACGGATTTTCAGACAAGCTGAAAACCGCAGCCCTTAGGGCGGCCCCAACGGATAGATTAAAGCCAACGGATAAAACTTCTTATTTTTTTCATCCGTTGGACTTATTCTATCCGTTGGTGGTAAAAAAAGTTAGAATTTTATTCGGAGTTTGAAAAACTAATCGCATACTATTCTCTCATCTCCGCGCCGAGACCCTTGATTTGATAGATCGTCATCGGCCCGGTCACACTGGTGGAATCGAACGCCACGCCTTTTTCCTCGGCAAGATGTTTTTGATAACCGAGAGCTTCTTCCGCGCTCAACGCGATCTTATAAACTTCGCCTTCGACTTTCGCGGTTTTGCCCTTCGCCGTCATCGGGAATACAATCTCGCCGTCGTTGACTTTCACTTTGATCTTCTGCTTGGCTTGGTCGCCGGCAATCTCCAGCCAACATCCTGCCTTCGCGCACACTTCGAGCACTTCGCCCTCGATCAAAATTTTTTTGCCGAGATAGTTTTCTGGCTCGGCCAAGATCGCAGAGACTTTGCTCTCATCGTGCAGTGAAAGCGCCGCGCCGTATTTCTCCGCAGTGGAAGTCTTTTGGCTGCAAGCCGTCGCGAGCACGAAGAGCACGCCGAGAATAATTTTGCCGCGCATAACAATTTCTCCTTGAATGAGGTTGATTGTGCTGTTGTTTCTTAAACGCCGCAAGCATACGCATTCAAGGCTTTTTTTGCAATCGGATTTTGATTCTCGTTCCCACGCCCCGCGTCCGTCGCTTCTCTTGTTTTAGTGAGCTGCGATGACGGCGCGGAGCGTGAGAACGAGAATTTTGCGAGGAGTACGCGCAATACGCTAGCGCGACGAGGGGCAATTCCACCAGCGGGTGCGTGAACTCGCCTGGCGCGCCGGAGTGCTCGCGCTTTCATTTCATATTTTCCGTGGCAAGCAGCGTTGCGGCTTGCGCGTTGGTTTCGCGCGTAAGCACACCCACGGGCAATGTGGGACACGGCATCTCTTCATGGCCGGCGGGATTTGCGTGCAACAAATTCAGCCAACGGCAATGCTTGCACATGAAATAGCGCCCGCACAACTCTTCGGTGGAATAGTTCGAGCTTTTTTCGCACAAGGTGCACTTTATAATGAGCATGAGACACCTAGAAATTGAGACCGCTGCGGCGAGAGGTTTTGCCGAAAAAATTAGGCAAGTAATATGCCGCCCAAAGAAGGACTTGCTTTCACGCGAGACGATGCGTAGACTTCATAAGCAGGCGTGTGAGTTGCCTGAGCAACGCTTTGAAAAACGCTAATTCACTTTTGCTACGCTCACTTTTTCCAAAGGAGAGGCGCCGTGAACGGTTTGTTTGAGGAATTGCTCGGTGCGGTAGGCCCGGAGGTGTCGCAACAACTTTCTTCCACCTTGGGCCTTGATCGCAATGTTGCCGGTCAAATTTTGCCGCAAGTGGCGCCGTTGATTCTCGGCGGCCTGAAGCGCCAGATGCAAAATAACGGCGGCGCGCGGCGCGTGGATCACATTCTGAACAAGTATGGCGATGCCGGTGTGTTGGACGACATCGGCGGCTTGTTCGGCATGCATGCGCAACGCGGGAGCGCGGATCCGAAGCTCGGCGGCTTGCTCGGCGATTCGGGCACGCAAGCGGCGAATATGCTTTCGCGGAATTTTAATCTGGACATGAACACGGCGATGAAAATCATTCCCATGCTCGCGCCTATCGTGCTCGGCTTTCTTTCGCGCAAGCGCGATGCGGGCGGCGCCGGCGCAACGGGCTTGGCTTCGATATTGGATCAAGACGGCGACGGCGACATTTTGGATGACGTGGCGGGATTTTTCATGCGCGGCATGGCGAGCGGCGGACAATCCGGCGCGGGCATGTTGGGCGATTTGCTCGGCGCGGTGTTGGGAGGTGGGAAAAGATAAACGTTTGTAGTCGCGTCTTAAAATTTTTGATGAGCAGCGCGATGAGGTTCAGCCACGGCTTGGCCGTGGCTTGCTTTTTACAGCGAAGAGATGAATAATGCCACGGCCAAGCCGTGGCAGATCAAAATGTGATTCATTCAAGCGCGTACTTTTCAAGGCGATAGCGAAACGTGTCGCGCGTTAAACCCAGCAAAGCGGCGGCGCGGGTTTTATTGCCTTGCGCGAGCGTGAACGCCTGCGTCAAAAATGATTTCTCGACTTCTTCCAGCTCAATGCCGGCTTCGGGTAAAACAAAACTTGTTGCTGAAGCTAGCGAGCTCGCCGGCGCGCTGATGGGCAGCGCCAAATCTTTCGCGCGAATTTCCGGCGTGTCGCAAAAGATCATGGCGCGCTCGATGACGTTGCGCAGCTCGCGCACGTTGCCCGGCCAATGATAAGCACGCAACATGGGCTTGACCTCTGGCGCAAATCCGCTGACTTTCTTTTTGAAATCGATATTATAGAGCGCGAGAAAGTGCTGCGCTAGGGTGATGACATCCTCGCCCAAATCCCGCAACGGGGGCAATTCCAAACTCACTACATTGAGCCGATAATACAAATCTTCGCGAAACTGTTTGTTCTCGACCGCGGCTTTGAGGTCGCGATTGGTGGCCGCGAGGCACGCACTTGCACTTTCTTTTCTTGCGTGTTGCCCAAGCGCCGAAACTTGCGGGCTTCGAGCACGTGCAAGAGTTTGGCTTGCAAGCTCAACGGCATTTCGCCGATTTCATCGAGAAAGATCGTCCCGCCATCGGCTTCTTCAATCAAACCCTTTTTGCTTTTAATCGCGTTGGTGAATGCGCCTTTTTCATAGCCGAACAATTCGGCTTCGAGCAAATTTTCCGGAATGGCGGCGCAGTTCATTTCCACGAACGGCGCGGTGGCGGCAAAGGAGAGATAATGAATCACGCGCGCGAGATGGCTTTTGCCGGTGCCGCTTTCGCCTTGCAAGAGCACGGTAGCCGAGGGCGCTTGCGAAAGGCGTTGCACGAGTTCTTTGACGCGCGTGATTGCAGGAGAATTGCCCAGAATGCTGTCCGCCAAAAATTGCTGCGGGCCGCCGAGCGTGGCGCGCAATAACATGATCTCGTTGCGTTGCTGCTGCCGCTCTTGCTGCAGTCGATACTTCTCGGTTTCATCCGTGACCGTGAATAGGTAGTGCGGCGCGGTGGCATCGCGCGCCGGCGTGGCGATGAATTTGAGATCGAGATAGTGCGGGGCGTTTTCTTTTTCCGCGCGATGAATACATGCCAAAGTTAGACTCTCGCCCGGATTTTCATAAAGCTGGCGCAGCGTCTCTTCCAAGCCAAACGCTTCGGGATAACACTCCGCCACGGGTTGCGCGACCGCCGGCGCTTGCGTGGAGAAGCGGGCAAAAAGCTCGCTAAAGCGCACGAGTCTCAGTTCGCCGTCGAGCAACGCAAAGCCGACGTGATTTTCGTGCAGCAATTTTTCCCAGAGTTGTTCCATATCGGCAATGCTCGCCTCGGTAACGTTCAGCCACGGCTTGGCCGTGGCTTGCATGAATGTGTTGAAAGTTGATCATGCCAAGAAAATGCGCTCGTAGTAATGCCTTCAGGCGTCGGAGGCCTAAAACTAAAATGCCTTCAGAGGGCATTTGAAAAGTCCGAGCACTCTACAATTCCCCCCCTTGAGGGGGTGTTCTTCAACGCGAGTGAGTGCCTCAAAACTCATAAATGCTCAATTACATAGTGATCAAGCCAGAAATCTGTACTGTGTTGGTGGCTTGTAATGCGATGACACCCCCCGAACCCCCTCAAGGGGGGACTTTTCAAATGCCCTCTGAAGGCATCGCTACGAACTTTCGTTTTCATCGAACCCGTACTCACAGCGTCAACATTCGCGCGAGCGCGACAAAAGCCGGCTCGACGTTATCGCCGGTTTTGGCGCTGGCGATAAAGTGCGCCGCGTTTTTTTGTCCGAGCATTTGAGCAAAATCGCAAGCCTCCAGTTTCCTGGCCTCGACCAAATCGCTTTTATTGCCGACGAACACGAGTTTGGCGTTTGGGGCTGCCCGCAAAAAGCGCTCGCAATACTCCTTCAATGTTTGCACCGATTCGGGGCGCGTGAGATCGTGTACGATCAAAGCCCCGTGCGCGCCGCGAAAATAGTTCTCCGAAGACGGCGTTTGCTCTTCTTGCCCTTGAATATCCCACAAGAGCAGATTCACACTCGTCTTTTCGAGCGTGACGAGCTTGTGATCCACTTTCACGCCGAGAGTGGAGTGGTACTTCTCGTCAAAGGTTTGATTGACGAAGCGGCTCACCAAACTCGTCTTCCCCACGCCAAGCGTGCCGAGCAGGCAAACTTTTTTCTGAACCATGATTCCGCCTTATTCTTTTTTCACAATCCCTTCACGCGCAACGATAAGCGTGACCGGTTGATGCACTGCCCCCAATGCCCCCAAGTGCTTGCCATCGAGATATAATTCCGTTTCGCCGGTATTGCCCACGCGCAAGCGTATCAGCCCGCTGGCGCGCCACGCATAGGTTTCTCCGGTTTGAAATCGAAAGTCTTGATACGCCGTCGAGTCTTCTTCATTGGGAAAAACGCGCATCCATACTTCGCCGGACATGCGCGCTTCCAAACGAAAGCGCGTCGCGCCGGGCGTCAACGTGCTCGTGATGGCTTCGAGCACATTGGGCGTTTGCAATGGCGGTCTCGGCGGCTTCAAAATAAACCAGGCGAGCAATGCCAGCGCCAGCGCGCCGGCGACGCCATATGCGATCTTCACGGCCGGCGAGGGCGTTTGCTTTTGTTCTTTTATTGGGAACGCGGGCGCGGCTGCGAACGATTGAATAAGCTTTTGCATGAACGGCCGCGCCGTTTCCAGGGCCGTCGTATCGCCCTCGAAATTCACGATCGCGTTGTAGCAGGAATTTTGAATGCGATTGAGCGTGCGTTCGAGCAGCTTCGAAAAATCGCGGGGAGTCTCGCCTTTCGTGAATGCGGCCAAGAGCAGCATGGGGCTGGCGATCACGTAGGTGATGCCTTCGCCGTGGCGAAATTCATGAAGGTCGCTGGAATTTTCCGCGCCCAGCGCATCCTTGATGAAATCTTGAATCGCGGTCAGCATGCTGCTCACCATTTGCGCTTTCGCATTGGCCTCGGTGCGCGTCTCCGCGGAGACGTGCGCCATCAACAAGCCGGTTTTGCGCGCAATGAGAAAAAGATTTTCCACGGCAAAGGGCAACACTTCCGGCAACACGGCCAGCGGCTCGGGCACGCCGGTGAGGCGGGCCTTTATGCGCCGCCAAGAGCCTTGCGGATTAAACGCACGATCGAGCCGCTGATTGATTTGTTTGACGAGCTTGCGCATGGCCTCGGCCACCGCGCGTTTCACGGTCTGGCCGATGATGGGGTGCAGCGCTTCGACCATTTCATCTTTCGAGTCGTGAATTTGTTTTTTGATCGCGGGCGCCATCAACGGCGCGACGACCTCCGCCATCTCTTCGCCGGAGCTGGCGATCTTGCGCTCCAGCGTGTTGGCGATGACGGGCTCGAGCGAGGCCGTGAAGGATTCTTTGTCCTCGATTTTGAGCCGCAGTTTGGCCTGCTCATCCGCGAGGTGATGGTGTTTGAAATTGAGCTGTTCTTCTTCGCGCAAAAGCGCTTGATAGGCTTGCGCCAATTCTTGATGCCGCGCGAGCAAGTCGTTGTGCGAATTTTTGAGGCGAAGGTTTTCCGCGAGCAATTCGCTTGCGTGCCGGCGTTGCTCCTCGACCAGCTGCTCGTGGCGGAGGAGCAAATTGCCCTGCTCGCGTTTGAGCCGGAAATTTTCCCCCTCCAACGCGCGCAATTGGCGAGCGCACCCTCTAAAAGGAGCGCGCGCAGTTGCTCAAAATCATCTTGCGCCTCGAACGTCGCGTTGCTAGGCGCGGGCAAAACGAGTCGATCTTCAACTTTGCTCGGCATCGGTCGGGCCGGATTTGGTTTTCTTGCGAGTCGCCCGCGGTTTGTTGTTGAGAGCGGAGAGATTCAGGCGAGGGGCGCGGGCAACGCGCGCAATTGGCGGGCGAGCGCGGCCATGTTTTTGGCGAACGCCGCGCGGCTTTCGTGCTCCACGGCGAATTGTTTGGCGATTTTTTGCAGCTCGTGCGCGATATGCTTCAAACGCAGCGTGGTGCGCGCACGATGTTTGGCCGCGCGCCGCACCATGCGCTCCTCAAAGTCGTTTTGCGCTTGTTCCAACTTTTTAGCATAGTCGGCGCTGACATTTTGATTTTGAGCGAGCAACTGCTGGACTTGTGGTGAGAGCTTTTCAACTTTTATTTCGAGCGCGCGAATTTGCGGGCCGGCGATCAGATCGCGCACCGCTTGAATCTTGTCGCTCGGCATACCGTTCTCGCGCAGAATTTTTTTCTCACTCATGGCAGGGGTTGGGTTCGGCTAAGAAGTCGCAAACCTATTCGTGGGGCAGCAAAAAATCCTCGGCGACGGCATCGAAGGTCAACGGGCTGGGAGGGACATCGCGCATTTGCAATCCTGAAGAGCAAAATGGCGCTCTTTTGCGGGCACCTGATAAACAAAACTCCGTGGAAAGTCAAGCCGGGCGGCGGAATACATGGGAGGCGATCAGGGTATTCGCTGCGATTTGAGAGGCTTACTTTCGGATAATTTTTTTCAGCGGGGCTGAGAGCATATCGCCGCGCAGCGACACTTTTAAATTATACGTGATGAAAAAAGTTAGAATTTTATTCTGAGCTTCAAAAGCTAATCGCCTATTCGCATTTCCTCCCCCACGAAACGGAGAAACAAGATGCCGGCCACCGCTTTGACTCGAGAAACCCTCGCGCAGATGAAGCATCAAACGCTCGTACAGGAATTGGCGCAATCGCCGCGAAATCGTCTAGTGCAGAATGAGTTCATCTCGCGCTATGCACCCTACATCCGTTACACCATCACCCAGGCCATCTATTCTTTCGGCAAGCCCCGCTATTGCGAACAAATGCGGAGCTTGGTGGACGACATCGTTAATGAAATCTTTTTCCGGCTCTTCCGCAACGATTGCCGCGTTTTGGCGGGCGCGGAGCTGCAATACGAGAGTTCGATCTTTGCCTATTTGCGCTCCATGTGTCAGAATATGGTGCGCAATTATGTGCGGGACTATTTCAGCCACGAACCGCTCGCACATTCCTACGCGCCGACGAACTGGCGGGAAGAGGAAACGCCCTATGACTTGATCGAGCAAATTCCGGAGGAAGAGGGGCCTTCTCAATTCCTCGGCATGCCGGAAGCGTGCAACTATGCCGCGGAAATTTGGCGGAAGCAAGCCTCGTTTGCGCAGCACATGAACCGGAATCTCATCATCTTCAAACTGCACTTTATCTACGGCTATCACTACGATGAAATCGCGCGCATCAAAGGCTTGGGCCTCGGCGAGAGCGGCGTGGGCAACACGATTGCGCGGCTCAAGCATCGGCTGCAAAATGAAGCCGTGAGCCGAAGGCGATTGTTGCACTAAATGCCGCGAAGATTTTGTCTCAGACCACAACATAAAATTCCAGCCTACGCCGGCGGTACCTTCTCGATTTGGCTTCGCGCTACTGCCCCTGGCAATTTCCTTACATTGCCGCCCCGAACAAGAGGTGACCTCATGCAAGCAACGCACACACACAATTGCCTCGATGGCCGCGAATTCTTTTTATACCTCGAAGGCTCCGCTTCAAACCCCAGCAAGGCGCGGATCGAGAAGCACCTGAATATTTGTAATCGCTGCTTCGAAGCCTTCATTTCCTTGTTTAATGACTTTCTCGACGGCGCGTCAAAGCAGAAATGGAATGCGGCGGCAACCGAGCAGCCGTATGTTTAGTGCGAGGCTTTGAACAGAGGGGCGTTTTATTAAAGCCACGGGCAATCGTGGCTGAACGCTCTGCCTGCGAGGCTTCGGAAAATACCCATTGCCGTTGCTCGAAATTCTCGCTTGACTTTCTTCCCTCACCATAACACATTTCCGGCATGAAAAAATACCTCAGCCTTTGTCTGCTCGTTGCGGGAGCGGCTTTCGCCCGCGCGCAACCGTTGCCGGGCACGATTACCAAAATTCCGGATCAGGTTTATCGCCGCGCCGCGCAAGCCGTGGTTAAAGTCACTGCCGGAGAGCGCCAACGTTTCGGCGCGGGAATTGTTATCGGCAAAACGCGCAACGGCGCTCCCATCATTCTCACCTCTAACGCGCTTATCACCGGCTTTGAAACGCAGATCAGTGTGCAGCTTGAGAGTCAAACCACGACTGTGCCGGCGCAAACGATCACACCCAAATGGCGCAATCGCGATTTGGTTTTGCTGGCCACACGCGCGAGCTTGCCGGTCGCGCCCGCGCTGGAATATGGGCGCGCGGATCAAATCGTCGCCGGCGACGCAGTTGCCGTGCTCGGCTTTCCGGGCACTTCATTCCTTTCACAAAACTCCGGCGAAGTGGTGCGCACAGCCGCCGAGCAACTGACGTTGAGCTTTGCCATATCTCAAGGCCAGGAAGGCGGGCCGGTGATTAATAAAAACGGCCATGTGATTGGCATTGCCCTCGCGCACGGCGAAGAACGGGGCACGGCGATTTCCATCGATCTCGCCCGCATCGTGATCGAAGAATGGTTGCGGAACTCGACGCTTGCAGAGACATGGCACGAAGGCAAGAGCGCAAAAAAATGGTACGGCTGGGTGCTCGGAGTTTTGTTGATCACGGCCGCCGGGGTAGGCATCGGCATGTCGGGCGTGTTATGACCAGCGCGTCTGCATTTGAACGATAATGGAGCAAAGTCTTTCTCAAACCGCCCGAAAAAACGGTTGACTTTGTAGCATTTGACGATTATTTTCCCCCTACTTTTTGAGTGTTGCCCACGCGTTTTTCGATACGCAGAGCTTTCGAGATTCTCAAAAAGCGTGACCCAGTTGTTTGCGTCGCGCTTTTTTTTGTCAAGACGGGCGGTTAGCTCAGTCTGGTTAGAGCGCTTGCTTGACATGCAAGAGGTCACAGGTTCAACTCCTGTACCGCCCACCACTATAACAGTTCGGTTGAAGCGAGTTTTGCGTCACACTTGGCTCCGCTTGAGGTGGCGCACAAGTCATGCAAAGTGGAATCGAAGCATGGCTACCGAACTGTTATTTTATTTTTGAGATGCAGGACTATGAGTGATCAGAAGATTCGTGTTGCGTTTCCCGATGGGCAAGTCAAGGACTACAATCGCGGCGTGCGCTCCCGCGAGATTGCCCAGGAAATTAGCCGCTCGCTCTTCGCCAAAACTTTGGTGGCGAAGTTCAATGATAAAGTCGTCGATCTCGAACGCCCATTGTTGGAAGACGGTCGGATTCGTTTTATCACGTGGGATGATCCCGAAGGCAAAGAAGTCTATTGGCATTCCACTTCGCACATTATGGCGCACGCGATCAAGGCGCTTTATCCCGAAGCCCAGTTCGGCGTCGGCCCGCCGATTGAAAACGGCTTTTATTACGACGTCGACGTTGAAACCAAGCTGACGCTCGAGGAGTTGAGCCGCATCGAAGCGAAGATGCGTGAGATTATCGCGGCAGATCAACCTTTTCAGCGGCAAGATTTGAACAAGGCCGAAGCGGTTGCGCTCTTTGAAAAACGCCAAGATCGTTATAAGCTCGAATTGCTGCGCGATTTGAAAGACGATAATCCCAGTGTCTATCATGAAGGGGATTTCGTCGATCTCTGTCGCGGCCCGCATTTGCCCTCGACCGGCCACGTGAAAAACGTGAAGCTGTTGAGCATCGCGGGCGCGTATTGGCGCGGCAATGCGAAGAACAAAGTGCTGCAGCGCATTTACGGCATCTCCTTCCCCAAAAAGGAAATGCTCGAGCAGTATTTGCACATGCTGGAAGAAGCGCGCAAGCGTGATCATCGCAAGCTCGGACAAGAGCTTGAGTTGTTTTTGATCACGCCGAACGTGGGCAGCGGCTTGCCTCTTTGGCTGCCCAAAGGCGCGATCGTGCGCGAGCAGCTTGAAAAGTTTCTGCGCGAAGAGCAACGCAAGCGCGGCTATCAACAGGTGATCACGCCGCACATTGCCAACATCAATTTGTATCGCACGAGCGGGCATTATCCCTACTATAAAGATAGCCAGTTCGCGCCGATGAAGGTGGAAGATGATGAGTTCATGCTCAAGCCCATGAACTGTCCGCATCATCATCAAATCTACATGGCCAAGCCGCACAGCTATCGCGATCTGCCGCTGCGGCTGGCAGAGTTCGGCACGGTTTATCGCTACGAACAATCCGGCGAGTTGAGCGGCTTGACGCGTGTGCGCGGCTTCACGCAAGATGATGCGCACATTTACTGCGCGCACGAACAATTGAAAGACGAAATTCGCGCGACGGTGGAATTGACGCAGCTTGTGTTCAGCACGTTCAATATGGATGTGCGCGTGCGGCTTTCGTTCCGCGATGACAACGCCGAGAAATTCGGCGGCGAAGCCAAGTTTTGGGAACAAGCGCAGAGTGAGTTGAAGGAAGTCGCGGATGAGATGCAGTTGAACTATTTCATCGGTCTCGGCGAGGCGTCGTTCTATGGCCCGAAGATCGATTTCATGATTCGCGATGCGTTGGGCCGCACGTGGCAGCTTGGCACCGTGCAAGTCGATTACGTGATGCCCGAGCGCTTCAATCTCGAATACGTCGGCAGCGACAATAAGAAGCACCGGCCGGTCATCATTCATCGCGCGCCCTTCGGCTCGATGGAAAGATTTCTCGGCATTTTGATCGAGCACTTCGCGGGCGCGTTTCCGTTGTGGCTCGCGCCCGTGCAAGCCGTGGTGATGCCGATTACCGATGCGCAAATGGAATACGCGGCTGCGATCAACAAACAATTGCAAGCCGAAGACTTCCGCAGCCATCTTGACGATCGGCAAGAGAAGATCAACTACAAAATCCGCGACGCCGAAACGCACAAAGCGCCGTACATGATCATCGTCGGCGCGAAAGAAGTCGAGCAGCAAAAGGTCGCGGTGCGGAAACGCAAAGCCGGCGATCTCGGCGCAATGCCGCTCGCGGACTTGACGCAAAGACTTCGCGATGAAATTGCGTCGAAGCAGCTGGAATGATTTTATTTCAAGCTTCATCTGAAGCAAAGAGGTTTTAACGTTCTGATTTAGTTTGTCCCCTAAAATGTCATTCTGAAAGAATCTTTTTCAGAGCCGGGTACGATTCAAAGCGCCTAAAAGGATTCCCGCGGAATGACAACGGGGTTGAAGTGTTGCAAAGCAATGAGCTATGGAATTTTTTAGGGAGAACCTAGGCCACGTCAAAGCCAAAATTTACTCGCATCAACCATCAAATTCGCGTTCCGAAAGTACGATTGATCGGACCCGAAGGCGAACAAATCGGTGTGGTATCCATCTCGGAAGCGCAGTCACGCGCGGAAGCCTCCAATCTCGACCTTGTCGAAGTGGCGCCGACGGCGGAGCCGCCGGTGTGCCGCGTGATGGACTTCGGCAAGTACAAATACGAGCTTGCCAAGAAGGATAAGACCAGCAGGAAAAAGCAAGCCGTCATCCACGTCAAAGAGCTTCGTTTCCGGCCCAAAATCGACGAGCATGATTTTGAATTCAAAAGCAAGCATGCGCGCAAGTTCATCGAAGAGGGCGACAAAGTGAAAGCCACGGTGTCGTTCCGCGGGCGTGAGATGGTGCACAAAGAGTTCGGCATGGAAGTCATCAAGCGCCTCGAAGAAGTGCTCGCGGATATTGCCAAGCCGGAAAGGTCGCCGCAGCAGGAAGGCCGGAATCTCGTGGTTTACTTCGTGAAAAAATAGAAAGGTTGAAATGCCAAAACTGAAAACCAATCGTGGCGCCAAAAAGCGCTTTCGTGTGACGGGCACGGGCAAAATCAAACGCAATCGCAGCGGCCATCGTCACATTCTCACCAGCAAGGATCAAAAAAGAAAACGCCGCTTGCGTCAAGGCACGCTCGTGCATAAGTCCGATGCGCCGCGCGCCTTGCGCATGCTGGGCTTGCGGTAGTCTCCGACAAGTTTGATCTCTGCAAAAAACGCGGATTCCAAACGGCAGAATAATTCTGCGGCAGAATAATTGTGCAAGCATTCCGCCGAGAAATTGTTCTGCCTTTTTGGTCTCGGCTTGTCCAGCTTACGATTCTTCATTTTTCAGATCTATAGGAACACACATGATCAAACTTCATCAGCTTTTAACCTATGCTGGCTGCGCTCTGTTGTGGTGCAGCACAGCAAACGACATTGCCGCACAAAGCCTGACACAAACGGAAAAACAATTCACCCTTCGCAAAGCGGATGTTCCAATAGAAGGTGAATATATCGACGCGGTTTTTTATGCCGACCCTGTGACGCAAGAATTGCGTCCTAAAATCGTCATTAGAAATGAAAGCGTCGATTTCATCACGCGCGAGGGATCGCTCAGAAATCGTGTCGTCGAACGTGTAGGAGAAACCGCAAAGATTGCTGCGAATGGCGAGTTTATCGGTTTTTATCATCCAGATCGTTTTTGTGTCTACAAAGACACGGGGGACTTGTTGTGGCAAGATGCGCCACCTGAGGAGGGCAGCGAAGATGTGCCCGAGCGGCGGTATAGGCTTTCATCGCAGGGCATTGTCTGCAATGTGCTCCGACATAAGGGGAAAATCATTTTTCACGACCAGCAAGGCGCTGTGATGGCCGAACATTCCATTACAAATGGAATGTCTCGCACCCTCAATGGAGAATGGTCGCCCGATGGGCAGTATTTTCTTGCCTCTGCTGGCATGAGGATCACGCAGTTGCATCTTTTTGATGCAAGAGGCGCAAAACAGTGGGACAAGAGGCTGGAGCAAAAATATGTTGTTGACGTTGAATTTTCTCCTAAGTCGAAGTGGATATTTTTAGGGTATCATGATTTTTCCGATCGAACCTCCGGAAACGCAATTTTAACGCTGCTTGATGGTTCTATTGTTCATGATTTGATCCATGCCGATCTTTTGTTTCCGTCATTTTCGGTAGATGAGAAATATGTTTTTGCAAAAGGAAGATATCTGAAGGATCGACCGGGCCAGCAATTTGTATTGTTTGATATTCAGGCAGGTGCAAAACTGTTTGAAATTTTCTTGCCCAAGTACATCATTGACTTCATCATTTTCTCTGAGGCCGGAACGATCTACGTTTTACACGATTCTGAAATAGTCAAGTTGGACATGAGTGGCGCAGCGGTTGGGAAAATTGATTTTGGCCAATTGAAGATTTCACGAGATCAGTTGCGAATTCATGACGAATCAACGGCAGATCGCGTGCTCATACGAGGTCACAAGAATTTTCTAGATCTGAGTACGAGTGAGTGACTTGAAGCGAAAGCGATAGAAGCGAATCTCATTTGAAAAGGTCAAAACGTATGTTTCAACTTCACCGCTCGCATCCGGTTTTCAGAACATTCTTTTTGCTGGCTTTTTGCGTTGTGACTCTCGCGATGTACGCGGCTTCCCAAGCGCAGGTCTGTCCTCCTCAGTCGTATCAATGGCCAGTCGTTCCTGGTGGAAATGTTCAGCAACAGATAAATGCTACTTTTATGGAAGCAGGGCATTAGTTGGCGCACCATAGTTTACTAGGTGCAGGTACTTTGCAAAATAAACCAGCAACGGAATCCCCAAATGAGACCAAGAATCACATCTATATCTGTTTTTTTGTCGTGGTTGTTTGTTTCCACAGTATCTAGCGTTTTAGCGCAGAATGCCACTCCATCTTCGAAGGAATTCGTTCTACAAAAGCTGCCCGAAGTGCTTGAAGGACAATACATAGACGCCGTTTTCTACGCGAAAACAAAAGGTGAAAGCCCTCGGCCAAAGATTGTGCTTAGAAATAATAGCATTGACTTTCTTTCTCCTGATGGAGCACTAAAAAATCAAATCATCACAGTCAACGCACGTTTTAGTGATATTTCGTCAAACGGTGAATTTATAGGAATTCGTCAAATGGGCTTTAAATTATACAATGACGAAGGTATGTTATTATGGCAAGAAGCACCTTATCCGGATCCTTATGATACCCCTGGGAGACTCTATCGGGTTTCTTCCAAGGGAGTGGTATGTAAGGTCAATAGAGCTAGTGGAACGGCCCTATTCTACAGCCGACAAGGTAATCTCATTGGTGAACATGTCATTGTTCCAGGAATGTCCCGGACAATGGATGGAGTTTGGTCTCCAGATGGCGATTACTTTTTGATCTCAGCCCATACAGGCTACGATGATATTATTTTTTTGATTGAAGACACAGGCAAGAAGGTTTGGGAACAGAGAATAAAGCAGAAATGGGCGGTGGAAGTAAAAATTTCGCCCACATCAAAATGGACTTTTGTCAGGTATAATGATTTTTCTACTCGAAATTTTGGCGCGCTGATCATTTCGACTATTGACGGCACTATTAGCCAAGATTTTAACAATGAAGACCTTATACGCCCGGAGTTTTCACATGATGGAAAGTTATTGTTAGTCAAAAGTCGGCTCTCCGAAAATCTGTACGGCCAACGTCTGATCCTTCTTGATTTGGAGAGTCGGAATAAACGATTTGAAACGATCCTACGAGACCGCATTCTGGATTATAAGTTATGGGCAGACGACAACCTAATCTACGTCGTACACCGAACGGAACTCCTAGCAATGGACTTGAACGGCGGTATCATGAAAAAAATCGATTTAAATTCTCTTGCGCCGTCGTCGTCAATTAAAGATGCAATTCATCCCGCCTCCTCAGCGAATTTTTTACTCTTGCGAACACAACAGACAATCAGTCTATTCTATGTGAAATAATAAGCCGCAGACATCGCGTCATCATATTATCGTGTAACCATTCAATGAGGAGAAATAACGGCCATGATTAGTCTGATTTTTGTTGGAAGAAGAGAAGATTTATTGCGCAACATCTTATTTGGTCTTGTAATTCTTTTCTGCGGCTTGGCGATCGAATTGAAGGCACAAATTTGTCCAGCGGGATCTTACCGATGGCCAGTGATCCCGGGTGGTGAAGCACAGCAACGCATCAATTCAACATTCATGGAATATCGCTCAGGTCACTTTCATGATGGAATCGACATACATTGTCCCGAAGATAGCTCTGTAATTGCATGTAGCAACAATATCGTAGCATTCCAAATCAACCCAGGCACATATGAGCACACCGATGGAAGCATTCATCAAGATTCATCCGTCTATGTGCGCGAGATAGATTCTCCCTTTCGAACTTTTTTATATGACCACTTGAAATCTACTGCAACAGGGTTGAAAAGTGGCGACGTTCTGAATAACGCAGGTGATGAAATTGGCAAGACGAACATCCGCAATCATTTGCACTTTAATGAAGGTCCAGATGACATGGAAGTCCACCCGCTGCGCGACGGCGAATCCTTGTGCCGTTTTGTAGATTCGGCCGAGCCGACTATTCATTCCTTTCGTGTGCATAAAGAAGGGCAGCACGGCAACAATGCCCAAGTTCCCAAAGAAGGCAATTTATACTATGCTACTGGCAGGGTAGATTTTCTCGTGAGAGCCAGCGACGCCATCTCCGGCCCCGGCGGTTCCAACACGGGCCTGTTTGGCGTTGAATATGAGATTTATGATTCAACTCTGACTAGATTGGCTCGAAACACAATCTATTTTGACACGACGTGGGTGCCCAATTCGTACTTGAAATTTGTTTATGACACGACACTATCAATAATATCAAACCAAAGCAAATATTGGTACATCCCCACCAACAAACTGACCTCAAATGGCTACTGGGACTCTCAAACCGTTGCCGACGGCATTTACAATCTTTGTTTTTGGGCAGCCGACGCACAGTTCAATTATCACGATACCTGCTACACTATTAAAGTCGCCAACCATCCCACGCCCCCAGTCATTCAAGGCGCAATCGGAAGCGTTGAGCAGGTGGAATTGACCATCAGAGGCGTAGGCGCAACTAGCTATCGCATCTATTATGACACCGACAGCGGGCCGCCGTATCAAGGAACCGGCGCGAATCAAGGGGCGTCTCCCATCGAAATCGTGCTCGATTCGACGCTCACCAAAACCGTTACGCTCACCGGATTGACCACTGGCGTGACCTATTATTTTGCGGTCAAAGGCTACAACAGCAACTCCAACGAAGAGAGCAATTATTCGCTCGAAGTCAGCGCGACGCCGGTTAACTCGCCGCCGCCGACTCCCACAAATTTAGTCGCCAGTCGTAACAGTGCCGGCTTCGTGCAGCTTGTGTGGCAGGACAATGGCTCTTCCAGTGCCGCAGCCACGGGCTTCAAAATTTTTCGCAGCCAAACGAGCGGGAGCGGTTTCACTGAAATCAACAACGTCACCACCGAAAGCTTCACGGACTACACGGTTTTGCCCGCAGTGACCTATTATTATAAAGTGCAGGCATACAATGGAGTCGGCAGCAGCGCGTTGACGTCGCAGGTCAGCCGGCTCGCCGGGTTGAGCGGCAATCTCACCGGCAATCTCACGTGGAGCCCGCCGGGTGCTATTCTTGCCGGCGCCGTCACTATCCCGGACGGCAGTTCGCTCACAGTGCAAGCGGGCGCCACGGTCAAGGCCGCTCCCATTGTCGGTTTGGTGTTGAAAGTCTTCGGCGCGTTGAACGTCACCGGCACCCAACAGGCGCCGGTTCTTTTTGATCGCAGCGACACGACCGGCGTATGGAACGGCATTCGCTATTTTAGCGGAAGCGGCGGCGCGATCACTTGGGCGATCATTCGAAACGCGAAAAAATGCGTGTGGGTGGATTACGTCGATACCATCGTTCTGGATCATTGCACGATCTCGGATTTCACCGAGCAGGGCGTTTATCTTTTCGAAAGCGCATCGACGATTAAAAATTCCACCATCACAAATTCCGCGGGCGGCACGCAGGCCATTTATGCCAACGGCGTTGGCAATTCGCAAATCTTGAACAACGTCATCAGCAACGCTCCGGTCGGCATCCGGCGCGTTGGCAATGCCGGAACCGGATGGATCACTATCAACGGCAACGACATTTCAAATTGCAGCAACGCCGGCATTCTCATCGCAAACGCGGGCGGGGAAGCGTTCAACAATTACATTCATCATTGCCTTTACGGCATTCGACTCCAAACCGGCGCGCACCCGGAGATTCACGACAACGATCTTTATGCCAACAAAAATGGATTGTTTCTCGAGGGCGCGGAACCGACGGAGCTGAAATGGAATAATTTCGGGTATACCGCCGGCGCGCTCAATCCCAACACGGGCGCGAACATTCGAATCGATACTTTGAGCGCCGCAAACAATTTTATGGCGCAGAAGTGGAATAATTTTTATAATGGGGCCGCGTTGGATATTTCCAATAACACGACGATGACGCTGATCGCCACCGGCCAATATTGGAACGCGCAAGCGCTCAACGGACCGATTGACGTTTCGCTGCCCAAAGTGAGTCACAACGCCAATGCCGGACCCACTGGCAGCACGGGCAAGACGGTATCAAGCGGGCAAGAGGCTTTGGCGCAAATTCCCGATGATTATGTTGTGGAGCAAAACTATCCCAACCCTTTCAACCCGAGCACGAAAATTCGTTTTGCCGTGCCGCAAAGAGCGCGGCTCACATTGACGATTTATGATCTCACTGGTCAGATTGTGCGAGAGTTGATACCGGAGAGAGCTTACGACAAAGGTTGGGTCGAGATGACTTGGGACGCCACCAACGATAACGGCATGCCCGTCGGTTCCGGTGTTTACTTCTACCGGCTTTCAGCGTTGGGTTTGGAGAATCAGAAACGTTTTGAGAAAACGCGGCGTTTGGTGTTGATGCGGTAAATTTGAAACTCGGGCAACGTAAAGCCAAATCGGTCCGTCACCGTTGACAATTTGAAATTTTCAATAAGAATTTTCACTGCTGTACTCAAATCAATTATCCTAACACTCGCTCAAGAAAGGTCCAATCCCATGCCTCGCTCAAAATACTCGGTCGCTTCACATCGTCGCCGCAGAAAATTGCTCAATGATGTCAAGGGTCGTTGGGGCGGCAAAAGCCGTCTGCTGCGCAGCGCGACCGAAACCTACGAAAAGGGTCTCACCTACGCATATCGTGATCGCCGCAATAAGCGCCGCAGCTTTCGCCGTTTGTGGATCG